>Ga0228710_1007931_pt1 | contig 15463 bp, 5 predicted proteins | sample MedpolnodulmetaG_FD_177995 | JGI IMG/M metagenome (GOLD analysis project Ga0228710, IMG submission 177995) | Root nodule microbial communities from Medicago polymorpha collected in Santa Monica, California, United States - pink nodules | ecosystem: Host-associated > Plants > Roots > Nodule... | reverse complement strand
GACTCATTCTTCCAGATGCTTTAAGCTTCAAATAAATTCCTTTGCTCTAGAACTTGTTCAATCAGAATCTTTAAGAATAGTACTTTGATTATGGATCCTGCACACTTGAACAAATTGTTTAGCATATTCAATTGATTATTTTTAATACCTTGTTATTGTCAAAACTCAATAGGTGACTTGTGAAACACCCTTGTTCCAACAGAAAGGACTTTTCTCGGTTGATTTAGTGTTAACGTTAGAACCGGTTTCCTCATAATATCTCTTATACAAGAGCAAGAAAAGAGTTGGACTACACACACACACTCACTTGAGACTTGCTGTTGGGTTGAATAAAGTTCATAAGAAATAGTTGAAGTTGTGATTAGTGTACACTTGAAATAAAGCCTTGGATGAGACAAAGGTTTTTAATTGTGATTGTCATATGTTAAATCTTGTTTATGCTGCTATGTTTATGCCCTTTGCTTGAGGACAAGCAAAGATTCAAGTGTGGGGGAGTTTGATGAGTCAATAATTAGTTATTTTAATATAATATTTGAGTTTATTTTATTTAGATTTAATATGTTTTTATTTTCTTTTAGAGCTATTTTACTTCAATTGCAAATTATTTTATTTCAGGAACAAATATTCAAAAGATTGAGTCTTGGAGCAAAAGAAAGGAGAATTGGAGCTGATTCATGCCAAAAATATGAAGATCTTATACAAAAATATCTTGTGCAAAGAAATTGAAGATCTTGTACCGAAATATAGCATAGGCGCGCCCCATATTACCCTTTTGCTGCTTTTGCTTCTTCGACAAGCTGCCTATTTTAGTATTTCTGACCTAGAGCCCATGGTTTCTTGTGCAACACTTTAGTGATTTAATTCTTGGGGCTCAAGTCAATGTTAGACTATAAATAGAGTAGCCATCTAGTTTGTAAAACCATCTTTTGTTCATGGAAATAATAAGTGACGATTGTTTCTTTGAATAAAAGTTCATCTTTATTTTCTTTATTTTATTTTTTCTTCTTCTTCTTCTTCTTCTTCTTCTTCTTCTTCTTCTTCTTCTTCTTCTTCTTCTTCTTCTCTATGTCTACAATGAACGTGAGTGAGTAGACTTCTTTGTCTTGGGATTGTTGGATGAGTCTAATGACCGAATCCTAATCAAACCAAGCCTCGAACCCTAATTTTATATAAATTTACTTTCTAATCTAATTTCACCGTTTTTATAATGAATTAACAAGTATCAAACTCATAAAGCGACAACGGAGGGTTAGTACTTGTTAATTCATCATCACAAATATTAAGCGATGGATCGAAAGATGAAGTTTTAATATTGGAACAAGTGAAATTAGACAAGGATTGCATAACATGATAATAGTCTAGCAAACCTTGAGACAAATAAAGTTTCGTTCTTCAAGGATTCCAACATCAATCAACCATGAGAATAGGCGTGGTTGCTAGAGGAACACCCTCACTGAGACCGAAAGGAGATGTGATAGGCTTAAGAGAAACTTATATTTAGAAAGTAGGTCCAATATAATGTTCTAGGTTTAAGGTTTGGTTTGTGAAGGGTTTGTCATCAAGATGAACTAATAATCCCAAGACGCTTTTATTTTTATTCTTATTCTTTAAAAACAAAAGTCAAACCTTTTAACTTTTAAAACTTCCATTCTAATCATTGTTAAAAGTTAATTAAATTCATAACTCTCTGTCGGAACGATACTCTTTATTACTACATCGGTAAACCGTGCACTTGCGTATTTTACACATCATCCATCACCACAAAATCCGCCGGGAATACAAATTTATCCACTTTCACGAGCACATCTTTGGCCATTCCCAAAGGTTTTGCGAATGATTTGTCGGCCAATTGCAAAGTCATCCTCGTTTGCTTAATACACAAGTCACCAACTCTTTTAGCGATAGACAACGACATGAGATTTATGCTTGAGCCAAGATCAAGTAGTGCTTTCCCAACATCAATAGTGCCTATAGCTACCGGTAGAGTGACTCTTCCCGGATCTTGTTCTTTCTTGGGCAATCTTCGTTGGATGATAGCACTACAATTAGCATCAAGTTGGATGGTTTCTTCATCATTAATCCTCTTCTTCTTGGAAAGAATATCTTTCATGAATTTGGCATAAGCCGACATTTGCTCCAAGGCTTCCGAAAATGGAATGTCAATTTGTAACTTCTTGAAGAGTTCAAGAAACCTTGCGTATTGCCTTTCTTTTGATTGGCCATAGACATTTGCATGAATTGGTTCAAGGTTTCATCCGTGCTTTGAGGGCGGTTTTGTTGTTGTTGTGGATTATTTTGGGGCGGGTATTGATAGTAGTTGTTGTATGGTTGTTGATAGTAGTTTGGTGGTGGTGGATAGTAGTAGTTGGGTGGTGGTCGCCATGGTAGGCCATATTGGTTCCCTCTTGGAAAGTTGTTGTTGTTACCTGGATATCTCCCTTGATTGGAATTGCCCGGATATTGTCCTTGACTTGAACTACCGGCTTGTTGCCCTTGTTGTTGATTTGGTCTTTGTTGGTTTCCCACAAAGTTTACCTCTTCTTCGCATGGTGGGGGACAACATCCGGTGGGGTGGTCACCGAAACACAACTCACAAGCGTTAACTTGTGAAGTACCTCCATCTTTATGGAATTGCTCTAGGATTTACTTAGGCTTGTCTTTCATACCTTTTTGCAATGCCTCTATTTGTTGAGTGAGGAGCTTGTTTTGTGCCAACAACGCATCACTAGACTCCAATTCAAGAATACCGGCTTTCCTTTGTGAAGGGTTTCGGTTGTGAGATGTTTTGCGGTCGGTAAGAGCCATTTGGTCAATAATCTTCAGGGCTTCATGTGGAGTTTTCAACATTAATCCGCCACCCGCAGTTGCATCCAACAAAACCTTGGTGTTATTTTGAAGTCCTTGGCGGAAGAGATAGATTTGCATTTGATTATCAAAACCATGTTTCGGAAAATTTCTCAACAAAGACTTGTAACAATCCCAAGCTTCACAAAGTGATTCATTGGCACCTTGATTAAATGTTGTAACTGCAGTTTTAGCTTCCATGTGCCTATCCTCCGGGAAAAACCTTTCTTGAAAAGCTTTCTCCAAGGCATTCCAATCGGTCATCACTTGGGTCGATTGATCCAAGTACCATATCTTAGCTTTCCCAATCAAAGAGTGAGGGAACAATCTTGCAAACAATATCTCTTCCTCCTCCGCACTAGCTCCAAGTGTACCAGCTAAACCATAGAAAATTGTGAGATGTTGATATGGGTCCTCATGATCAAGACCGGAAAAAGGATGTTGAGTCACCAATTGAATCGTTCCCGATTTCATCTCAGTTTGCTTTGTATTTTGCCTTCCAATACCGGCAAGTCTTCTTGGACTAGTCCAACACGGTAGTGCATTTTGATCTTCATCACCCTCAGGTGGTGGTAATTGTTGATGGTTCATGATGATGCCTTCTTCATCTACACTTCTCGGAGATAGTGGTGGAGGACCCCTAGGAGATTCCCTAGGAATAGAATGAGAAGTAGTGGGAATAGAACCGGAAGATCCCGATTGTTGGGCCAGCTTGGCTAATCTCTTTTCTTCCCTTGTTTTAGCATTGTTCCTACGAGCTGTTTTCTCAATTTCTGGATCAAACTGTAGTTGTTCTTTGGAAACGGTACCTCGCATAAACAAAGTTCAAAAAGACTATATCAAGTGGTTAGCAACAAAAAAGATAATGAATGATATATGTGTATGTATATGTATAAAAAAAGAATTTTGTGCAAAATTGCTTAAAATGACAAAATTGTTTTGATACTTATGATATTATCTCGCTACTCCCCAGCAGCGGCGCCATTTTGATGTAAGATTTTTACATGTCATAAACTATTTACACGTAAGTATAATAGGATCGTTTCCGCAGGGAGTTGCGTATTTCATAAGCATTTTCACAATATTTATCACATTAAGTGTTTGGGTATAAATTGTTTGTTTGTGTAAAACTATTTTTAACTATTCGACATAAAAGTAAAGTGAGACGATATAAAGCTATTTCGCTTGGGGTTAGAGATATCAACCAAGCGTAACAGCAGCAATCTCTCGATCAAATAACGGATTCTAGCTTTTTAAACGATATTATCACAATCACTCAGCAATGTCATTCGTGTCCAAATGATATCGTTATTTCTAAGGGATCGTTAGATGTCGATTTCCCAAACATTTAAACAATCACAAAGTCGATTGGATCGTTTAATCGACGATTTCCCAACCTATTAAACGACCCAAAAGCATTAAGTTCTAGATTAAAAGTGATTATCAAATATTAACATCTATGTCTAGAATGAAAACTTAAGATAGATTGTTATTCTATTTCTTAGACCCAAAAGTATTTGTCAATATCATTTTGAATCTCAATAAAGCATTAAACACAAGAATAACAACAATATTGAATAAATAAGCTAGAACCATATATTAAAAGATCAAGAGTTTACATAATAGCTTGTTTGAATACCTCAAAACCCACAAGGGTAGATGTAGCTACATATGTCTATGATAGCTTTGCAAAGGATGAAGAAAAGATGAAGATTCCATGCCTAGATTCATGATGTCTCAATAAATCTTGGGTTGAATCTACTCCTAACTACCTTGCTTTGTGTTTCTCTCTCTAGAAAAGCCCTAGTCTCTCTCTAAAAACCAGAAAAATGTAATAAAAATGTAATTGAATGGTTGGAAAGAGAAGAGAAAACTATTTATATGGGATGTCTCTGCGAAATTTCGCTAATAGCTAAATATTTCGCTATTAACGACATGCAGGAAATCTTCTTCTGCTCCAATGTGGTGGCACCACGTGGCCCTTATCCTGTTGGATTTCTTTGATCTCGCCAAAACTTCGCCAACGACGAACACTCTCTAGACAATTTTCGCTAATAGCGAATTTCTTCAATGCTGCTTCCTGAACTTCGCCAAAACTTCGCTAATGGCCAAACCTTTCTGATGTTACTTCGCTAATAGCGAAATATTGTGAACTTTGACTTTTTTTTATTCTTGCTTGTATTTTCCTGCACAAAGGAGTTGAGTAAGACATGTAAAGCATAAATGACATTAATGCATAAAATTGAGGTTTTTTCCATCAATAACTTGTAAAACAAATCATCAAAATGCCTAATTATCAGATTTCTACAAAAAGTTAATATTTATTGAGAACAAAATAAATTTCAATCTTTTGAAAAATTAATTGGTATAATTTTTTATGAAAAATGATATTTGTACAAGCATTTTATGATAACTTTTAAACAACTTTCTATTTCATAATCAGAAAATATACTTATCCCATCTCTTTCTTTTCTCTCTCTACTTTTTTATACCAATGAAAAAATAGACAAATAAAATTCTCACAAAAGTTATCATCAAATTACTATCCAATTACTATCCAACACAAAAGTTATCATCAAATTACTATCCAAGTATCATCACTCATTTTCAAAGACAATTTCAATTATTGGTACCTTCACTATTTTCCCTTGAGTTGACATCACTTAAAAAGTTAAAACTACCAACTCTCTTCATTGACAACGCCAGTTTCCTGCAGTGAAAATGAACCGTCATTAAGCGTCAAATAAATTGAGTAGTTGGTTGTTATTAAATTAAATCCATCGTGAAAAAAGTCAAAATAATTTAATCTATTCTTTTAATAGGTTTGAAAGTGGTGTAATATCACTTAATAATTGTATGTTTGTGTGTAAAGCCATGTCTCTATGTATACTCCCATGCCCCGACCTGCAACAAATACCAGCAAGCAAATTCTATGGGGAAAAATTATGACATTGGTTTCTTCCTTCAATTTGGAATATAAGAGAAAAAAATATATACTCATATTTTATTTTCTTATGACCAAGAATAAGAATAAGAATCAAACTCGTTTAACTTTTCTCTTTGTATAGGGGTGAAAATAGGCTAGGCCGAAGTGGGTTTGTAAGGTCTAAGTCAAACCTATTTCAAAAATTATAAGCATGGATCTGACTTATTACCCATCATAGGCTCATATTTTAGGCCTAGTCTGGCCATTTTAATGGTCTGACGAAGTCTGAAAGTCTATTTAAAAGTCTATTTTACACTAAGGTCTAACAATATGTATAAGCCTACTACTAAATACTCTCTCCATCCCTGCATGTAAGCACCTATTGTATTTTTTACATTTCTTAAGAAAAATTGTTAATGCAATTAATGTGTCTATTTTGTGTGTTAATATTACTAAATTGTCGTTTGTTTATATGTGTATTAAATTTGACTTTTCATATTTCAAGTCAAGTTAGTAGTATTAATTAAGGGTATGTTTAGGAAGAAAAAATAAATAAATGCATCCAGTAATTTGAAAGAGGATTTATATTTAGAGACAAATTTTTAGTCAAAAAGGTACTTAGATATAGGGACAGAGGGAGTAGCTCAAATCTTATGAAGGCCTAAAACACATGAAAAAGTCAGCTGCTAAATAACGAAACCTTACGAAGGTCTAATCACATTACACTAATATACATACTAATAAATAATCAAATCATATGAAGGCTTGAATTTATATATATAAAAAAAAAAAAAAAAAATTCAATAGTATCAATAATGAAAGAGATATAATAATATGCTTAATAGGCCGATCTGACGAGTTTAATAGGCTTTCGTGTAAGCCTAAACCTAACCTATTTAATTAAATAAGTTTTATAAAAAGTTTGAGACTAACCTTCTTATTAACCGATATGCGTTAGACTAAGCTTTAAATAGGCTAGATCATAGATTCATGTTGGACACTCTAACTTGTTCTCACTGGGAAGAATAATTGCATCTTCAGACATGTTCAAATCTTCTTCATGAAAAGTTGTTTCATTGAAATTGAGGCCTGGGCATTTTTTTTTTTTTTTTTGACGTTAGTTCCGGACATTCTGAAATGAGGGTATAAGGCACGGGCGCACGGCACGCAAAGGCTGACATGTTTCTTAGCTCCTTATCCTTGACTAGTTCTAAATTTCTACAAAAAAAGCCTCCCATTCCTTTAGAAATGAAGATAAGATTAGTTTTTATAAACACTGACACTCTCAAACTTACTAGAACAAATTTTAACTAAGAACTAAATCATGTTGTCTCAAACAAAACCTAAAGGAGACAAATACCTCAAAAAAGTGCAACAGACTTGAATTTGATATATACATAAAAACGAAGTTTAAATGCACTTTTTTTTTAAAGAAGCTTAAATGCACTTTTTATTCCGCTATTTATATATGTTTTAAGAGGTATGTTAGCGTCAAACGCTCATGCACTCTCTCTTAGACGTTTTCTCACTCATTGGACCACGCCACCCACTTTCTTAAAAAATACAATTGGCTACCTGTTCATCCTTTTTCCCCTTTTACTTCATCTCTCTTAAACCGAAGATTAACACCACCGCCAATATCCCTCAACCTCACCCATCAATTGCCTCATACACTACCGCCCCTTTCCCCTTCCTTAAAGGATTGCTCAATAAAAATTGGTCCTTTTCATTCTAACTTTTTTTTTCCATGTAGCATTTATATTGAATTTTACAGATGTAGATGATGACATAATATATGTTTGCTATTTTCAGAAACAATCTTGAAACAATTACATGAATTGAACGTTACTGCAACATTCTCTATGGTTTCTTAAACCAATGTTTTTGAAGATTACATGAATAATATATCCCTTCTTTGGCCAGTTGCGGGTAGGGGTAGTTGCTGTTGATTCATGAGATAAGGTGAAGAAAAAAAAAAAAAGGGTAAAAAAAAAAAAAAAAAAAAAAAAACGACTGTGTAATACGTGAAGCAAAGCAACATGTTTCTTTTAGTTGTTGTCTTCTTTTGAGATATGGTGTTGTGCTTGAAGAACCCATTCAGTTGTATTGGAAATCAATTTTCTTTCCAATGCATTGATTACACAACTTTTCATAAAAACTTACTACTAAAAGTGCTTAAAGAGTGCCTCGGGGACACTCGTTAACATTTCCCAAAAAATAATTACATTGTTAATATCATAAATGTTTAAAAACATTAAATGACAATTATCAACATTAATATAATGTTTTTAATGAATATTATTTTCTTATATATAGTCAAATATGTTAAATATTTGAATTGTGTATATTATGGATTTTATTTTCTAATGTACACGAAAAGAAATTTTTATATACGTGCTTGAAAAAGTTAATAAACTAATTTTTTTAAATCTCATGATTATTTTCAAAATATCAAAATTAATGTAATATTTCTATTAAATAACTTTTTATTTTATATGAAAAACATCGTTCAATGTTTGCATCGCGCCCGTTGCAGATTTTATGTGTTTTATATGCATAAATAACTTTTTACGTAAATATATGAAAAAGTTGATATGATAAAATTGTGGAAACTCATTAATATTGTCAAAATACAATAGTGTTTCTATTGAATAAATTTATATTTTACATGCAAAACACCGTTCAATGTTTGCACCGCACCCGTTGCAGATTTTATGTGCTTATATATGCATAAATAATTTTTTATGTACATATATGAAAAAATCGATATGATATAATTTTGGAAACTCGTAACTATTTTCAAAATTTCAACATCAATGTAGTGTTTTTATTAAATAATTTTTTATTTTATATGCAAAACAACGTTCAATGTATGCACCGCACCCGTTGCAGATATTGTGTGTTTTATGTGAAGAAACAAATTTTTATCTAAATATATGAGAAAGTTGACATGATAAAATCGTGGAAACTCATTAATATTGTCAAAATATAAACATTAATATTGTGTTTCTATTGAATAACTTTTTATTTTATATCCAAAACACCGTTCAATGTTTGCACCGTACCCGTTGTAGATTTTATGTGTTTAATGTGAAGAAACAAATTTTTATCTAAATATATGAGAAAATTGATATGATAAAATCATGGAAACTCATTAATATTGTCAAAATATAAACAATAATATTGTGTTTCTATTGAATAACTTTTTATTTTATATGCAAAACACCATTCAATGTTTGCACCGCACCCGTTGCATATACGTACATATATGAGAAAATCGATACGATAAAATTTTGAAAACTCGTGACTATTTTCAAAATATCAACATCAATGTAGTGTTTCCGTTAAATAACTTTTTATTTTATATTTAAAACATCGATAAATATTTGCACCGCACTCGTTGAGGATTTTATAAGCTTATATATGCAGAAGAAATTTTTTACTTAACGATATATGATAGTCGATATGATAAAATTTGGAAAACTCGTAACCATTTTCAAAATATATATAGCACTGTATTGTTTCTCCAAAATACTGTTAAATATTTACACCGTACTCATTGTAGAATTTATGTGGTTATATCTCCAAAATCAAATTTTATGTACACCGATATGAGAAAGTTGATATGATTGAATTTTGAAAACAAATTATTATTTTAAAAATATTAACATTAATGTATTGTTTCTTTCTTGAAGAAATTAATGTATCGTTTCTATTAAAAAAAATTATATGCAAATTAGTAAGATTAAGAGATTAAAAGAGATCAGAATAAACTATTTTCCTATACTTACAGTATAAAAGAGTAATATAAACTATTTTCCTATATTTATTCTATAATACACTGTTTTTTCTTATTATTTAATAGAAAATTGACCATGAAATCCACTAAATTAGTGATATTATAAGTCTGGTCGAGGATTTTTTGTGCAATTTATTTAACAAATAAAGAGAATCAGATAATAAGGAGAAGAAAGAAGACACAAATTGACTTTTATATTTGCAAAATATAGGGAATTAATTAAACATATAAGAAAGATGAAACAAATTGACGTTTTTTATTTGCAAGACTGGGAGAATTATTGTTAAGCTTGGAAGTGATAAACCAAAAGAATTAGTTATGCTTGAAAGTGCTAAATCTACAAAATGACGATATAGAGGCTCTGAAGTGATAAATATACAAAATGACGATATAGAGAATTAGTTAGGCTTGGAAGTAATAAATCTGAAAAATGATGATACATAGGGAATAGGTTTGGCTGAAGATAAACAAAAATATATATAATAATTTTTTAAAGATGAATAAATTAAATTTTTATTTTGTAAAATGATGATTGAACCCATATAGTTATGAGTTTCATCGAGGATAATTATGAAATTTACTTGAGTAAGATTTTCTTATTTTCTTATTGTAGTGGTAGTAGTAGATTAGTAGTAAAAGTAAATATTTAAATTTGTTGTGTGGAATTGAAAAGATAGTCGTCTGTAACTATTATGATAATATATTGGCTTTTAAAAAGGACAATTATGAAATTTTGATGGATTTCAATTTTTATATATTAAGTTTTTTTGAAAGAATTTTCTTATGTATTGTTAGTTGATTAAAAAAACAATTAAAATTTTAAAATTAAGAATATTTTGAAGACTTATTAATTTTGCATCCAAAAAACAAATATGCGTGGAAAATTGTTATATCCGTGTTTCATAATATTTGTTTTTATGTCATTTTTTAAAAAACAAATAAATTGATTTCATATTTATCCGATTTTTTTATTAGACTTATGATAATCATTATCCATAATTTTTTTTAGGCTTAATAGCAGTTTTAGCCCCCTAACTTTCCCAAAGTTGCGATTTTGGCCCCTTAAGAAAAAAAACTACAAAATCGCCCCTAAGTTTTGCATATGTGACAGTTTTTGCCCCCAATGCCAATTTTGACTCGGTCTACACTGACGTGGCAACCTAAGTGAGGTGCCACGTGTTATTTTTTAATTTATTTTTTGCCTTGGGGGGCTGAAACTGCTACAGTTGCAAAACTTAGGGGGCGGTTTTGTAGTTTTTTCTTAGGGGACCAAAATTGCAACTTCATGAAAGTTATGAGGCGAAAACTGCTATTAAGCCATTTTTTTACAAATTAATTAATTTCATATTTATCCGTGGAAATTTGTTACAGTTGTGATGACCATTATCCATAATTAATTTGTTTTTTTAAAAAACAATTAAATTAATTTTTGCAAAATGACCATTATACACATAAAATCAAGGAGATCATGAGTTTTAAAGAGGACGATTATGAAATTTTGCTGTACTTCAACTTTTATATATTGTTAGTAGAAATTTTGCAAAATGACCATTATACACATAAAATCAAAGAGATCATGAGTTTTAAAGAGGACGATTATGAAATTTTGTTGTACTTCAACTTTTATATATTGTTAGTCGATTCATTGTTTATATACATTTTTTAAAAAACTTACTATTTAAAGTTTTTAAATATTGTTCCAAAGACACACATTAACATTTCCTTTTAAAAAAAAAATTAGCTTTTAGAGTAAGCTAAGTTTTCCTCATACTCTCTTCATTCTTAAATATATGTCACAGTTTTACAAGGTGTATTATTTACATAATTTACGTTGACCATGTTTTTTGAACTAATATGTAAACAAAAATATTAACATGTAATATGTTGTTCGATTTGTTTCATTGAATATTTTCAAAATATCAAAAAAAATTAATTTTTATTATAACTAATTATGGATATTAATGGTCAAAGTTGTGTATTGACATGTGTGAAATTGTTAAGTGTGGTATGTATTTAAGTACAGTGGAGTAGTATCTATATATCTTTTATGTGAAAAATGATCATAATAATCTGGAGTTCGATGGAGAAGTAAATTAAGTCAGCCCAAGAATTGTTCAAGTCATGAATCAAACTCAAGTTTTCCTGAATAATTCTTCTTTGGTGGAACTCATTAATCACTTGAACCCAATTGTTTGGTTGCATCCATGCGAATTTTGTGATTTTTTTTCTTTCTTGAATAAGTTAAACTTGCTCACCCAAATTGATATCGAAGAGAATCAAAGTCTAATACATTGAGGAGGAGCACACTCTAAGGTCCTACATGCCAACCCACTTGGGTTTGAATTTTGTGATTAACATTTGATGTCTTTATTTACTAAAAGAATTATTAATTTGTAACATTTGATTTATTTATCCTTCAAAAAAACGTTTGATTTATTTATGTATCTTTGTATGGATAAATTAATCCATATATTTTTACGCAGATTTTATTTATATATTAAGTTTGACGTGTTGACAGTTTGATATAATATGCCCTTTTAGACATCGTTGTAGTATATATTTTTTTTAAAGGATCATTGATGTATATTTTTATTTTCTTTTTTATAAAAAAATTGTTGACATATATTTTTGCATACATTTCATATCTATCTTTAATTAACTGGAAAATTTTGTATTAAATTTTTACACTTGATTAATATAATTTTATAATCATATACATGTTACACATAGTATAATATATTTTTTCAAATAGTATAACTATTATTAATATAAAATTCCAATATATATAAGGGTTATTTTAGTCAATTTCATAATATTCTGTTTGTGCTATCCTCAAATTCCTATAAATGGTGTGTGAGGCCACTTAAGGATCTTCATTCTATTCCTCAATCTTTATTTTCACTTAATACCATTTAGTTGGAGCTCTAGTTAATCAATTTCCACTATGGAATTTCGTCATTTATCCATCTTTATCGTACTCCATGTAAGCAACAATTTCCAAATTATTCTAGTATGTTCCTAATATTTTCCCACTTATTCTTCAACTTTTAATTCTTTTATATTATTTCATATAAAATAAAATAAACAAACACTAACGTATGATTTTTTTTTTTTTGAAAGAACAAACTCTTACATATGATGATGATGTATATGTTGTATCGCAGTTTGCACTAGTAGCAACCCATGCTGCCTTACTCCCTGAGATGTATTGGAAGTCCAAACTTCCCTCAACTCAGATGCCAAAAACCATCACAGATCTCCTTCATCTTGGTTTGTACTCGTGCACTATTCACATAATTTATGTTAATCATATTTTTCAACTAATATATAAATATAAATGTTAACATGTAAAATATTCAATTTATTCAATATATATTTTCAAAACATTACATTTTATATTTTTTTTTATTATAGATAATTAAAGATATTAAGAGAAAAAGTTATGTCGTGGTATATATGAAATGATTGATTGTGATTTGTATTTAAAAACAATGGTGAATATATATATATATCCACCTAAAAACATTAAGGTGTAAATTAACAAACTACTGTATATCTAGTTTTGGATTGTCTCATTCATTTGTAAGTTTTCGGGTCCTAAGGTCATAATATAGTTATTTGAAATGATTTATGAGGTGGAAATATAAATATTAAACCCTTCAAGTTGATTGCAAAAGATGCACGTGATAACTAAGAAATTGATTCTTTCATTCAAAAGAAGAAGAAAACTAAGAAATAGGTACAATTGATAAAGGTTCGGTTCATATTTCATAAATGCGTGAGTTTGAGTTTCCTTATGATTGTGAAGAACTTGTTAGCTGATGCTGTATATTTCTTTCGTCCTAAGCTATTTGTAAAAAATATTGTCCTAAAAAAATTGACTCATTCAACTTTTTAATGCAACATTAATTACATTTTTTCAAATATAACTATAATTAATATTACTTTCATCACTTTCAATTCAATATATTTGACTTTGCATTTATGATAGTGGAGAATCCACTAGTACTTAATAAAAACACTTAAATTTATTTTTCTCTTTTCTTCATTTATACATTTTTTTTGTTAATATGTGTAAAATGATCAAATAACTCAATTAATCTGAGGCTAAAGCCTGAGGGAGTATCTATTATTATAAATTGAATATATTTTTACTTCCTTGTCTATTTTTTAAGTGGGGTTGGAATCAAGAAGTGCTTAAAAAGATGATTTGGGTGGAGTTGGAATTCATTTCGTGGCTTTTAATTTGTGCTGGTATCGATTTTGACCGCAGCTGGCTTTCTGCAGTGTTATATACCACTTGTTTCCGTTGGTGTTTGAGTTTTATGTTGCAGCGGGTTTTTTTTTCCGGCACTTGTTGTAGTGTATTTTTTGGGTGTGGTGCCGCTTTTCTCCGCATCTTGAATTTGTCTGATAAGTTTCCCGCGCGCCTTGTACGAGAAACTTTTATAATATATATTGTTCTTTACAAAAAAGATCATGCAAAACCCTAATCTTCAACCCTAATATCCAATTTGTCTATTTTATCTTCCATTTTAGCCGCCTCATTCCGATTTTGTTCTCCCTCTCTTATTTCACATCTCTTCTTGACGATGCATTTATTTGTGATGAGTTTCATTATTATGCACACTATCTTTTATTCTCAAGTTGCAACCTCATAGAATCATATCTTTATTAATTCTATCTTTTTCATCCTTTTTCGGCTCCTACTTTTACTTTCATCTCCAATAATCAATCTCAACTAGCACAAACCAATTTCATATTTTTCTCCATTCTATTTCATATTTAGAGATTTTCCTTCAAATAAGACTAAAGTCAAAAGTTTTACATGTCTGAGGATGAGTTTCAAAACTCCCAACATAATAACCTTTGAGTACTATACCCTACTCTAATGTATTTTATTTTATTTCTTTTATGTAGAAATTATCATTTAAATAATTGTTTTGAACAATTATCATTTAAATAATTGAAGTTTTATTCTCAAAATTATTTGAAAACAGAGAATCATGGAGTCTTAACACGTATTTAAATATCATCTTTCAAGTATTTTTTATTTTTTTTATTGTAAAATCATTAACAATTCTCACAAAAATGCTAACAACACATATTTTAACACACACTTTCAACGTATTTTCTTTGATTGGTTAAAATTCACATTTATCCCACCAAATCATGTGGGTCCTATATAAGTTTGGTGAGTCCTATGTAAATGTTATCCAATCAAAGATAATGTATTAAAATATTTGTTAAAATATGCAATACTAGCATTTCTCATAAATATTTTCAATAAAAATCAAAGTAATATCTGTAAAAAAAAACAATAATCAAGTAACTGAGTTCAAGTGATTAATGAACTCTACCAAATGATGAATTGTTTAGGAGAACCCGAGTTCGATTCCTAAGTGGAACGATTCTTGGTCCTTATCTCTTTAAAGAATTCGATATCATATAACTAGATTTTGATTGAATGTTTAAACCTCTCTAACGACTTTTAATTATTCAAATAAAAATTTAGCATCGAGATCATAAGAAGTCATGTTTTAGGTATATTTCTAGAATTTTACAACATGATTTCAAATTATTACCATGGAGTTGTCTTAATCTTTCAATACTAAATTTATCAAGGGATGGTCTCCAAAAACATAATGTCTCGTGACTCAATCCAAACCAGTACATGTTGATGCAGGAAAAACAAAGCCAAGTGGAACATCAGTCAACCTAGAAAAAGATATTAAAGGACAACCAGGAAAAGGTGGTTTTCCTGTGTTTTACAATTATGCTGCAAGTGAAACACAGTTACATGATAAACCAAATGTAGCACTTTTCTTCTTAGAAAAGGATTTACATCAAGGAACAAAGTTGAACTTGCAATTCACAAAAACCAACTCAAATGA
>Ga0228710_1007930_pt1 | contig 15464 bp, 16 predicted proteins | sample MedpolnodulmetaG_FD_177995 | JGI IMG/M metagenome (GOLD analysis project Ga0228710, IMG submission 177995) | Root nodule microbial communities from Medicago polymorpha collected in Santa Monica, California, United States - pink nodules | ecosystem: Host-associated > Plants > Roots > Nodule... | reverse complement strand
ATCAAAGTTCCACATCTAACTTTCACGTGCATGGTAAAATTCCCATATTTTATTTGATAAGTTAAGAAACTGCTAAATTTTTCTTATGCAATCAACATCAGGAATCACCAAACTGGATCCTTCATCAAAGTATACTACAATACACATAAAAGAAAATGTTAATTTATTCTCCCTTTCCTCGTTATCTCCCTTGATCCCTCAACGAAGTGAAACCACCATCCCCGCTTTAAAATTAGCTTATTTTGTACTAAAAACAAATGTAGTTTCTCGTCTAGAAGAAGCAGTATGACTAAATAAATAATTGGGAAAACATACATTTTGATCCATAAATGTATGATGCGTTATCATTATAATCCATAAATGTATCAAAGTTGCAAAACATCCTCAATTGTATGGGGTAATTTGTCAATTAATCTATAAAATACAGAAGTTCACTTATAATTATATAGTGATTGTTGCTGCCAGGTTTCCGAGAGATCACTTGGTGGAAATATTTTTTTTCGTCTTTGTGGTCCTCGCAAGGTTGTCAAAATCGGGACTTTACTTCAGGTCGAAAGGGAATAGCAAAATCGAGACTCGTAAAATCGCAATCAAAATCGAAGTATTTTACTCAACTACTTTTGTAGAATCAATATAAGAAATTGTAAAATCGCAATCAAAATCGCAACACCTGTAACGGCCGAAATCTTGAAATCCTATATGCGACCGCGACCTTGACCGTGACCGTTATTTAAAACCTTGGTTTTTATAATATGCTATTTGTGGAGTAACACTATTTGAAGAAGGCAGAGGCAAACATCAGGCCAGGTATAGTTGTTCATACATGAATTTGGATAAACTGATTAATGATGACTTGCTTAAACAATATTAGATTAAAATGTGGTTGTGAGAGGTGTTGGTAATGTTCAAATTGTAAGCAATATAATGCATTGTAATTTAAATTATATGTGCTAGTAAAAAAGAAATTGACACCACCTGAAGGTCCAAAATTTCATGCCATTAAAGTGCTTTCCATGTCAATGTTATAACAAAATGACAGAAGCTCGTTCCACAAAATGAAATTAGAGATAAAAGTCATTTTCTAATTTAATTGATCTGGACTGTTAAACCAACGATTTATAATCTTCCAAGAGACGACATTTGTAGCGCGGAAAGCAGATATAATCAGCAGAGAATCTGTTTCAGCCCTAATATTATTCCAACCGTGCTCGAATGTCCTTGAGATCAAGAGGCAACCTAGGAACAACATCATAGTTGTAAACAAACACGTATAACTTTAAAATTATGTGCGTAGTACAAATCCATATTTCGTTTGAAAAGTTAAGAAACTCTTATATTTTCCTAATCAATCAATATGTCTGCGGTATCTGTGGTTTGAATACTTTGCATGTTTAGGTTTTCACCATGTTTCTTCATCTCTTTCCTGAGACCTAATTATAAACTCTTCAAATTCTTAGCTTTAATTTAGTTAATATGAATTAGTAAAACTTTTCAATCAAAATAAGTTTATGATAATTAACTTGCAAAAAACCCTTCCAAGCTTGTAGATATTCATGAAAATCTTTATAAAAAAATGTATAAAAACACAAGAATGGCATAGAGATTCTCTTATAAAATAAGATTGTATATGAAATCCTCTTCAACCAACTTGTACACAAACATAAAATACACAGTAGTATTATAAAACCTCAAAAAGTATATAAACCATCCTATGTGGGACTTCATAACCTTAAATATAAAATATAAAATTTAAAAATACTAAAAGAACTTAACAATCTCTCACACATTCATCCTTTATTTATTGGAAGAGAATAAAAATGAGCTTGTGCGATTACTGATTTGTAATCAAGTAGGGAGACAGGCAATTCTTTGATTCATTTGTTTAGATTTTGTAAGTTGTAACATTTGTTTTGGTGGATCTTGTAATGGTTTATCTGATATCATAGTGAGTGATTTCATTACTGCAATGATCATATTATGTCACTAAAGTGACACTTATCTAGTTTAGTTCAACTATAAATAATACTTTTTTGTTTTGTTTTGGTTTGCCTATAAGTAATACTTCTCACTTATCTAGTTTGATTCAAGTTTACTTTTCAACATATTGAATTTTAAGTCTCTTACATTCCACAATAACTTTTAAGTCATTTACATTTTATGTCAATTTACTTTTCAGTCTTTTAAATTCAAATCCTCGTATTTTTTCTATTCAAGTCATTTAATTTTATATCAAACATTTACTCAACTAATTCCACCCTCAAAATCTTATTCTAATTTAAAGGTATTTAACTAATTATAACTAAGGTTCTTTAAAAAAAAAAAACTAATTATAACTAAGATCGTGTTCAGCATCACCGTGAATTTTCTAAAATTAATGTGGTTCACGGTTCACCATAACATAATTTTGACAAATCCGTTGTGATATCAAACATGCACAAAATAAATAATTCTTGACACAAGGATACACTTTTTACTCCCTGACCATAGGAAAATCCAATTCTAGACAACACATTCAAAACCTTAATTAAGCCTCATTCCAAAATTGGAAAAAGTACAAATCATTAGTTAAATACAATTGTGTGGTGATGCCTCTTGCCAGTTTCCCAAGGGATCATTTGTTTGTAAGATAACTCTTCGTCCTTGTGGTATTCGATTTGAGACTCGACAACCACCAATAGAAGTATAATACTTCTCATTTTATTTATTTTTATATGTTACAATTGTTACTCAATCTTTCAATTTTCATTTATAGATAATAACATAAATATTTCTGTGTTGAAAGTTTTTATAAACATAGGTGAATCAAAACCTTTTTCTTAAGCAACCAATACGAAAAGTGATGAATTGTAAATCAAGTATCGTGATAGTTTTCTCCGTTAGAGAGGACAATGATTTAAAATAAACTCTACAATCACTCTCATATACTTCATTTGGTTTAAGCGGATAAGAGAAATCATTGTAATTTGCATTAATTCGTGAACGAGAGTACAACAAGTATTAATATACAAGCCTACTGTACTACACTAAGATGTACTACATATTGATTACTTGTACTACAAGTTACTCTATTGAACTTGCTCCTTAGTTTGCTCTTGGTGTAATTTCTCCCCACAAGTTGGAGGATGGTAGATATCTATCATCCTCAACTTGGATAGTTAGTTATTGAAGGGTTGAGGACGCAAAGCATTAGTGAAGAAATCTGCAACTTGCTTATTAAATGACACTGGTAACAATTTGAGAATGTTTGCCTAAAGTTTCTCTCTCACAATGTGATTGTCTATCTCTAAATGTATAGTTCTTCGAAATACTAGATTAGCAGCTATATGAATAGCGCTATGATTATCACAATAGATTACTATAACTTTAGGACAAAAGAATCACATTCAGTGTTACTAGTTTCTATTCAATGTTTTACTCAAACTAATGTAACCTTGTAAGGTTTCTTAACAAACTCTCATGCATGTGCTTATTAATTGATATTAGAGCCTAATCTCATGCCTTATTAAAGACTAAAACTGAGAGTATTGCTAGTTATCAGTTTAGTGGTCCATCAATGTGATATTGGAGCCTAATCTCATGCCTTATTAATATTCCTCTGCAAAATATAGTTCAACATTTTGTTTCATATCTTTTTCTTGAATAGAACAAGCAATACTCATTGTCATTATAATATTAGGCCAAAAATTAATACTTGAGTTACCAGTTTTTTTATCTTTTTGCGTTTTAAAATTGTATTTCTTCAACATATATTCTCTATAAAAGCATAGGCTTATATCCCTTGTTTTTGAAACACATATATAGAAACTTAATTTATACACAGTGAAAGTTTCGTCAAAGATGAGTTATTCTGCTGATAATAAAAAGCCACATGCTGTGTTGATTCCATATCCAGCTCAAGGCCATATCAATCCATTGTTCAAACTAGCAAAGCTTCTTCACCTTAAAGGTTTTCACATAACCTTTGTCAACACCGAATACAATCACAAACGTTTGCTCGAATCAAGGGGTCCAAATGCCTTTGATGGTTTCAATGATTTTAGCTTTGAGACTATTCCAGATGGTCTGACTCCAATGGAAGGTGATGGTGATGTTACTCAAGACATACCATCTCTTTCTCAATCTATAAGACAGAACTTCCTTCTGCCCTTCGGTGAACTTCTTGCCAAACTTCATGACTCAGCCACTGCTGGTCTTGTTCCACCGGTTACTTGCTTAGTTTCTGACTGTATGATGTCATTTACCATACAAGCTGCTGAAGAACATGCACTCCCAATTGTTCTCTTTTGTCCAGCTAGTGCTTGTTCCTTCTTGGTAGCTTTGCACTTTCGTACGCTAATTAAGAAAGGTCTAATTCCACTTAAAGGTAACAATTTCTGCTATATAATATATACACGTGTGTGTGTGTATGAAGGGACGAAGTTACTTCACGAGTAATTCTGCTTAATAACTCATCATAAACCTTGAGTCTCACCAATCCAAAGTTTCTTAAAATCCAGAATTTGTAGCTATGTGATCTGACAGTAAACATTTACTTATATTTTTTAAAGAGCTTATTATACGTTCATTCAAGTTATCTTGTTAAAGTATCAAATAGTTTAAAAAATTTATGAAAATGTGTTAAGTTGATTTTCTCAATAAGATCTTTTAGTTTGGCAATTGGATTGATAAATTTAAGGTTCATAATGAGCTATTAAGTGGAGTAACTCGACTAAAAATTACTCTTAAAGTAACTTTGATATCTACTCTCTCTTTTTTCATTTATGTATATATATGAAGCTTCAAGCTATTGACTTCTATAATTTTGACAAGCAGATGAGAGTTATTTGACAAACGGATATTTAGACACGAAAGTAGACTGTATTCCAGGATTGCAGAACTTTCGATTGAAGGATCTAACTGACTTTATAAGGAGTACAAATCCAAATGATGTCATGGTAGAATTTGTCATTGAAGCGGCAGATAGATTTCACAGAGCATCTGCTATTGTTTTTAATACTTATGATGAACTTGAGAGTGATGTAATGAATGCACTCTATTCTATGTTCCCTACTTTATATACTATTGGACCTTTACCTTCCTTATTAAATCAAACTCAACATAATCACTTGCAATCTTTAGGTTCCAATCTTTGGAAAGAAGATAGCAAGTGTCTTGAATGGCTTGAATCCAAGGAGCCGGGATCGGTTGTTTATGTGAATTTTGGCAGCATTACAGTTATGACTCCAGATCAACTGTTAGAATTTGCTTGGGGTTTGGCCAATTGCAAGAAACCATTTTTGTGGATCATTAGGCCAGACCTTGTCATTGGTGGATCATTTATTTTGTCATCTGAGTTTGAGAATGAAATTTCAGATAGAGGCCTAATCACGAGCTGGTGTCCGCAAGAGCAAGTATTAAACCACCCTTCAATTGGTGGATTCTTAACTCATTGTGGATGGAACTCAACCATTGAAAGTATATGTGCAGGAGTTCCAATGTTGTGTTGGCCATTTTTCGCCGATCAGCCAACAAACTGTCGGTATATCTCCAATATATGGGAGATTGGAATCGAAATCGATACTAATGTGAAGCGAGAGGAGGTTGAAAAGCTGATCAATGAATTGATGGTGGGAGAGAAAGGAGATAAGATGAGACAAAAGGCAATGGAGTTGAAGAAGAAGGCAGAGGAGAACACTAGTCCAGGTGGTTGTTCATACAAGAACTTGGACAAAGTTATTAAGGAGGTTTTGCTTAAACAATATTAGATTAAAGTGATTTATTCTAGGAAATTTGTTTGTGTATCCCTCTATCTCCTCTTGACTTAGTTTCTTAGTCAAGCAAAAATGATGCATGCATATAGTGAGAGGTGATAGTGATATTTAAATGTAAGCCATATAAATATGATTTATTATGTTATTTGAGTTCAATATAAATAATGATACTTATATTTGTATGGAATTTTTTTTTTTTTTTTAATAGCACATATTATTAAGCACCCAACCTCACAAGAAAAGAGGAAGGGGCGAGCAAAGAAACACCAACAAATACAAATGCCCCAGCGTAAAAGCTACAGGGCAGATCCAAAACCAGGAAGAAAAAAAAACCCAGCAGCCATACGGCCAGCAACAACAGAAAACACCAGAGAAGAGCCAGCAACAAATGAAACCAACTGAAGGCTAAAACAAACTGCCGTACAGTTGGGCTATTTGTACACTACGCCCCACTACCGGGCAGCTGCACCTAAACTACGCAGTTGTATGGAATTTCATTTATCAGTCTTATTTGTTTCATTATATAACTGAATTTGTTTTCCTGTATCTATTGCATGTCTTATTTATTTTTAAGTGTAGATATGCAAAGATAAATCACATAATGCTTCTTGATTTGTTGGCTAACATGCCCAAACTTCATATTCTCTACCGTTGAGGATTTTCCACATTCACGTATTTGAGATATCAGTGGTCATTCAAGCAAAATCAGAAGGTGTTAGGTTTTCGTTTTGTATTTAAAAAAACTTAGCTTGAATCTTGAGAATCAGAACCACATGGAACCCAAATTCAGAATATCCTAGAGCTTTTGGTAGTTCAAGAATCTGCAACGGAGAACAAAACAGTGGTGCAGCTCATTATTTGGTTGATAGATAATAACGTTGAGCTTGTGCCTTTTGGACGTCCTTCTATGTTTTTTGTTTTAGTTGCTTACATTTTGTAGGGATATACCATAGTTGTAATATCATTTGTTCTGTTCTGTTGGATCTTATATTGGTTTATCTGATAGTATAGAGTGATTTCTTACTGATGGTGATCATAACAAGCTGCAAAATGTTTAAATTGAGTATGCTACTTGTTCTCACCATGCTGAAAAACAGCAATTATTAGAAATTAGAAATCACGAATGGAAGAACTTCTGGTTTTAACAATCAAATGTTGAAGGGCTTATGTTTCAATTTGTGTACGAAATTTCTACCTCCGTTTAGCGTTGCACAAAAGATGGAATTAACCCTCCCAAATCCCAATCAAATTTCCTACATACACAAAAGTAAGGGAATCAAACTCATGACCACTTGCTTAAGAGGTCAAAATCCCTTTACCACTTGAATCAATTTTTTGCTACTTGTAAAATTGATTTTAATTAAAAGTAGAATAAAAAGTACGGGCTTATTGTATCATAATATTCAATCTGATGACCTCTATACATTAACTATTTAAAATATCCTTACAACCTAAATATCTAAACATTACTTTAAAATTTCCAAGGAAAAAAAAAAGAATAAGATTGAATTAATTTAAGTTCCACATCTAACTATGTGCATAGTTCGAACGAATCCATATTTCATTTGCGAAAATAGGAAACTAATATATTCCTAATCAATCAACATTTCCGAAGTATCTGTGGTTTGAATGGTGGCTTTAGAACTTTGTATGTTTAGGCTTTCACCATGTTTCTTCATTTCCTGAGACGTAATGAACTCTTCAATTTTGGCTTTGAGTTCAACATCGGGAATCAGCATATCGGCGGTAAGATGAGAACGGTTGAATGGGTCACTCTGCACAATAATCAAATAGGAAAGCATAAATGACTGAACCACTTTTCAGAATGAACATCAGTAATATAAAACAACAGGTCAAAGGAGTTAGTTACGCTGTCACTAAGAAGATGCCTCTGGATGACAGGACGATCAACCGTGATTCTTGAAGAAGGCAAGATAACTGGATCCTTCATCAAAGTGTACTACAATACATATAAAAAAATTGTTTATTAATTCATTGTGTATTTAAATTAACTTATTCTGCAATAAAAACAGCTCACAATAAAAGCAAAAAACAAATTGACAGCTTTCGCAAAATCAAAAGTAATTTTTCCTAAAAAAATATAACATCAGTGCCGGCTCTTTCCACAAAAACATCGACGTCTGTGCAGAAAAAAGTGTAAAGCATACTTGAATTGGATCGAGGAATTCATCTGGTATTTCTCCCAGTGTATCTTCAGCTTCCATGGCCTCTGAAGCAGCAACTTTGGCTTTAGCACCAAGCTGAATAAATTCCTGAATAATTCTTCCATCCTCCCCAATTCTACGAAGGACATCCGCAGCTGAGCTAAACAACTGCAGCAAATTCGCCGTCAAATTGCATTCTCTGATTGGATCGTGGAAATACTGTAGTAGAGATCATAAACTACTTGAGGACAATTGCAGTATATTAAAAGTCTAACCTGATCATTGTATGATCGGCCATCCTTTGAGATGGCAGATGGGAAGATGGAATTTGTGTCACCTCTGGCAAGATGAACATATACATGCACAATCTTCAAATGAATAAGTTAGAGTGTAGTTAGTTCTCCGGAATATAAAGTTAATATTTGTTCTGTAATATAGATGGTAACTATATATCCCTTCAAAGAAAAATAAAAAGAGAAAACCTCTCGCAATCTCTCTTGCAAAGTAAGACCACAAATGTTCAATATAAAATGAAAAATAGACAAGGGTTTTGATATTATCGAAGACCAGAGAAAACAACAACTCTTCATGAAATAATTCTTAAGTTACTAATGTTGGAAAGATTTTCATGTCAAGCACACAACAACAAGAATTGTACAAGACATTAATGTGAGGTAGCACAGGACAGACAATTTTGACACTAGAGATTGAAAACTACAACAATTTTGGCAATATATATTCTGACAAACAAACAAACCATCGTGAATGAAATTATTAAGCTTGCAAAGCAATAAGGAATGCACAAGAAATGAACATGGCGTTTAACAATATAAAAGCAATAAGGAAATAAAAGTGGAGTATAAAAGCACTCTTATGTATTTGCTTTTGAGTCTGCCAAAGGTAATGCCAACCTGTTTAAGCAAATGCTTTGGACGAAATTCATATTTTTCGGGATCTTTCAGACTGAGTGATTTTCTTTGGGGACCCACCAATTGCAGCAGAAAGTAATTGAGCATGCTAGCCACTCTATCAACCTTGCAAAATGAAGGGATAAAAAAAATGATTAAGTTAATAAGGAGAATAACAAAGTTCAGGAGTAACATTATAGTTTGCCACAAAATCCGTTTTATGCGATGACAACTTGAATAACAAGCTAATGTTGGACAGAGAGAGAAATTACCATCTCAGGAAGCAGGAATGGAGCAGTAATCTGCTCTGTAGTGAATGCAAGCATGCTGACATCTTCATTTGCCAATTTCATATCTATCCGAATAATCTACAAAAACATTCCAGCATTGTTTGTTTTATTAGATTAATTTTAAAATATATGCATAAACATAATTACTAAATAGACCAAAGTCAGACTGACATTTTCTTGAGAGTGGAATAACCGGGTCCTTTCCTGCCTCTCTTGAACTGGTCGTCGCTCCCATTCCGCGGTATTTGACATCTCAGCCTCCAATTCTTTTAGCTCAAGAATTTTGTTCAGACTTTCGTCAAGAAGATAAATACTATCATTAATCAGAAAGTTCAAGAAATTGAGATAGACGCCCTTTTCCTCCTCTTTAGCAATCTGCAACAAAAGTTAAGCATAAAACTAATGCAGTTGAGTATCATGAGATAAAAAATAAAAATAAAAATCAAATGTCTTTCATGTATCACCTGTCTCCAAGCACTACGATGACTAGGGACATTCCACAGGTATTCAAGGAGCTCGGCAATATTATGGCGGATGTTAAACTTATCGTAGAACTGTAGTGAACGAGTAACAAATAAGATAAATTAGCTAGGGATTCTTGTAGTACTCAACAACACACAAAGATTATGAATCCAAATACTGAAACCCACTGAAAGTAATATGTATATCAATGTTGTCAATTGTGGATAGCGGAATATGAATATTCCGCTATGCAATAGTACTATAGCAGCCATTTGACAACATTTTGAACTAAAAAGTGTTCCACGGAACAATTGCTGTTTGTCCAAATTCTCCTGCGCTATATCGCTATGGCGTCGCTATAACTGCTATTTAACAACATTGATGTATCATTGTGTGTACAATACAAAACCATTATCAGGGCAATATCTGTGAGCTATATAAAATTAGTGGAACAGTTTGAAATAAAACTCGTAAGTTAATTTGACATTGCTAGTCAAATAACACGTGTAGGATTATAATGAAATATTTATCTAACCATCCTATCTCATCATTCAGTAAACATGAACATGGACACCCTTGTTGAAGTTTCAGAATGAGTTTGAAAATAATAATCAAGATAGGTGTTTTCCGAACAACTAAAATAGATTCCTGGTATCAATCTATAAATTTACAGCATGGAGAAAAAAAGTTGGTCATTGTCTTCAAATGTAGACTAACCTGTGTGTGAGAACCAGTGAACTCAATGTCGACATAAAGTTTCAGAAGATTCCTCACAAGATACTGAAGAGACAGTTGATGCCCTTCAAATAATGTAGATGTAGCAGATGAGCCGCTGCATTAAAGGAATAGGGCATGGCAAACACGTTAAAATTACTGAACTTGAAGACTTCAGAACAAGATTCAGTGATATAAATTTAACAACCAAACTTCTACTTTTGTATAAAAGACACCAAATTACCTCCTACGAGGCATCCAGTTATTCAGAACTTCGACCATCTTGGCTCTCAGATATGGGTTTTTGATAAAGTCGGGGCTGCCCATGAACATAATTATGAAGTTCATAAACTCATCCTGCAGAACAAGAATAGAAAGGCATAACCCTGATTAAGAATTTGGTAGAGAAAGGATTAATAAAAAATAACCGTTTGAGGTGAAATCTACCAGCACGACTCCATCTAAGGCCTTTGGAATCCGAGAAGCAAAAATTAGAAGTTCCAGGGCATCTTCTACAAAATGTTCAGGCATGGCGGAAAATTCCATAGGGCATGGGTTTGGTAGTGGCATCTTAAATCCACCTACCAAGCCAACCAACCAGACGATCATCAAGCGGTAGAAGGAAAGTGCATTCTGAATAAGAGTGTTATCCTAAGGAAAATAATGTGAAACCGAAAAAGTCAAAATGAGAATTTGAAACTTTAAGCTAGAAAAAACACTAAAAAGTAACAAAAGCTAATCTACAAAATATGAGATGAATCAACCATCTGACTTTAAAAATTAGACTCAGATAATATAATCTTGGACAGATATAGAATATGACACTCTTATCCTTCAAAGCAACCACACTCATGAATTCTTTATTAAGAAATAAAAAAATACCATTAGGTTCCATCAATGAGCTAATGTCACAAAAGAAAACTAAGAATGATAGCAGAAAGAGAGCACATTTGTGACAAGGTGCAAATAAACAAAACTGCACTCAACTAGTTATATCTATATTCTAGTATAAATAAATGTAAATCCCGTAGTACAAGGTCTAATACATGTGTGTAGAAAACAACATTCTGTACCACTGTATACAATAACACTACGACGGCTACTTACACTCCTCCCTCAAAGTAGATAATTTAATCATAAGTACTTGGCATGTTACAGATGTAGTTAATCCAAGGACCCTTGAGAAGCTGTAGTAAAATATATATGCTAGAAGGTCATTAAGTTGATCAAATTAGTAGCATTAAAACAAAACAGAAGATCTTCTCCCCAGTGGAGTGACAGTCTATCTATAAAAGAATGGTCTGGAGGTAAATGCAAGGTTATTTGATTGTCACAAACCAGTTGCACCAGTTTTGCAGATGGCTTGAAGACAGAAGCCAAAGCCAAAGCCAAACAGCTACTGGAAGGAGGAACACGTTTGAAAAGGAGAAAACTAGTGTTTCTACCCTATCAATACTAATGGGCCTATAATTGTACAAGAGTTCAGTTTTAATACACTAAGGTAGGTAGCGTGTGGTATACAGGTTAGAATATGACATAATAAAACATGAGTTCTATTCTATATTTGATGCATATTAAAAGTTGAACAGAACAGGACAAAAGTAGAAAAAGTGGTACATTTACATTTTGGCACCATATGGAACCAAAGAGAACAGTACATGTTACTCCATTCCATTATGTCTGTGTCAAACGCTACTCAAGTATGGTGTGTATCTAATGGACATTTCACAGAGAAAACAAAACTCCAAAAAGAGAAGAAATATAACCTACCCTCAATATCTGAGCTTCATAGCAAAGCTTCTCTTGCGAATACAACTCCAGTTCTTTCTCAAGTCGGGTTATATCCAATGCCAATTGAGGAGAGGGTGACTGCTCCTGCATGGTTTTAAGTGTGGAAAGAGTGTCTTCGCTTCTAGAAATATCCTGAAAAATAACATGGCCCCAAATTCAAAGCATATAAGAAATAAGACAACATTAATATTTAGCTCCCATAAAATTAGAATACTAAACTTAGCACCAAAACAAAAAACATTAGAATATTAAACCTATAATTCTACCCAAACATACATGTCATTACCTGAGCTAAGTGTTTGTAGTCAGAAAATGCTTTTAAAAGCCCCAAGTTGAGCACTCTTGCAGTCATAAAGAAGCATTCACATATAAATGAGTATTTTGGACTGGCATTATTCCTACCAGAACTACTGGCCTCTTGAGATTCTTGCAGACGTTTCTCACCATCATTATATTGATTCATATCCCCTGTCGTAGCTGGGTTTTTACATTTAAGCCATTCAGCAACTTCTTCTGATGACGCATGAAGGGCAGTCAACCCACTAAAACAAGATCATAACCAAAAGTTACATATAGAGAGATACATGAAACTTCAATAAGAAATTCTAAAATTTAATATACAAACCCCTCACCTTAGCTTCAAACGGTTTGAGTGGTGTACATATTTAGCATCAATTTTATCCCTTTTAGTTAAATTTGCATCTAAAAATGGTTCGCAGAGGCGAAGCATGACAGCACTGAGACTTACAAACATGCCTGAACTTGCAGAAGTAATTGGGTCAACCTGTTAAAAAAATGTAATACATGGTCTCATGAGACATCAAAATAATAAAATAATAGACTTAGGTTCAAAAAGAAAACAATAAAGTCCAGCCTGAATTTGATTAGTAATGAACAAAAGAATGAGAACAAAAAAAAAAAAATCATTAATACAATATCTCTTGTTTCATCACATTTCGTTGTTTTTTAGAATGGAGAAAAGAAAGAAATTTACCTGCATCTGAGCCCTAGAAGCATTTAAATTGATCACCTCTGCAAGATACTCAAGTACATTTTCACGAGTCTCTGTACTTTTAAGGAGGATGCGGAGTACTTCGGATAGGCCATCATATAAGGTATTCATGACAGTTTTGATGGTGGTGAATGAAGATAGTAAATCAGCTGGTCTCCGAGTTGACGCATCAGAAAAGCACTGCTGCCTGGATTTAAATGTGAGGAAAAATGTGTTAAAAAATAAGCCAATTCCTTTTGAACTGATTTCAATATGCACTTCATGAATAAGCTTATTTTAATAAACTAAATGTCTCGTGACAAAACCTGATATTGGACAAGCGCTAAATACCCTTTCTAGAACTTTTGTGAACTTATCTTACCACTTAACAATAATTCCTTTTGAACTGATTTCAATATGCACTTCATGAATAAGCTTATTTTAATAAACTAAACTACTCGTGCCAAAACCTGATATTGGAAAAGCGCTAAATTAAGCTATTTACCCAACTAGTTAGTTGAACCAAGTTCATACACAACTGAAAGCAACACTCCTACCACCATTATCTTCATTTTCTCACCATTCCAACAATTGAATCCCACTAAAACGAAATACACAACCCATACAAAACAAACCAACTGATAGTTCAAACTTCAAACCAATTTTACACAAATAAAATAAAAGCTTCATTCCATACCATGAGAAACACAATATCATTTGTCAATTGAACCATGTTCACAAAAATAAAAGCAAAGTTTCAGTCCATAAAACGAGAAAATCAATATCCAAAATAATCGAAAACAATTGCATTCCATACAAACTAGGGTCCTGTTCGAATAAACGACTTACTATGTGGCTTATAGCACAAGCGCTTATCATACAAATGCTTATGAATAAACTATCTCCATAAAACAAGATAAATTAAAGTCAAATTGTTTTTGTCTAATCTATAAGTTGTTTTCATAAGCTATCCTGGAGTGCTTGTGGAAATAAGCTAAAATAACTTTTAAACATATCTAAGTTGTTTTCATAAGTTCTCCTAAATAGTGTCAGTCAGGCTTATGCCATTGAATAAACTCAAATAAGTCAATTCAAACAGTTCCACTAGTGATTATACCAGTAGATAAGCTCAAATAAATCAATTCAAACAGTGTCGGTGGTGCATATGCCACTAGATAAGCTCAAATAAGTCAATCCAAACAGTACCCTAAACACAATCAAATAATCAAAAACAATAAAAAGTTCAAATCTCACCCAATATCCGGCGAACTCTTGAAGAAGTTTTGATCAGGAAGAGCACTAACATGAAAAAAAGGACCCAAAATGCTAGTCATTTCGATAGCACGACCATTCATATAAACACCTTTAGGAATCCACCATTCATGACTAACAAGACTCTTTGCACCAATAGGTAACCTAACCAAAAACAACAAAACCCTAAGCGAATCCTGAAAATTCCCAAGCACAGATACCTTCATCACACTCCCCCTCAATTCCTCATACAACCCTTTCAAAATTTTATCCAAAGTTTCAAAATCACTATCCCGAAAAAACTCATCCAAAAACCCCGGTGGACTCTTCACTCCAGCAACTCTTGTTTCACCACCAAATACCCCCATTCCACCGCCGCCACCGCACTCTGATATAATCAGAGGCAATAACGGCGATGCTCCAGCGCCAGTGCCACTGGCGCTGGAATTTAAATCCCGAGCTCCACTAAAAAGCTCAGGATTCGCGAGATGAATCCTACAATATGAAACACAAAGTTTCTTCGCTTGTTTAATCACGGTTTCGATTTCTGACCTAAGGTGTTTATCTTTCATGTTAACAATTTTCTTCGATTCATCATGAGCGCGGTTGTAACAACCGACTAGATAGTGAAACGGTGAGGATTCTACTCCGGCGACAGTGAAATCGCCGGAGAGACGATCGATGAGAACTCTTTCCATTACATCGCGTGAGAGGAGAAGGTCTTTTCCTTCACTGAGAATCTCTGCGGCGGTTAGTTCGAGATAAACGATTCTCGAATCGGTTGCTCCGGTGGTGGTTGTTGATTCTCCGGTGATGCTGACGTGGAAGATTTTGCGGATGATTATGTCTTCTACTTCCTGTGGAGTTCGTTGAGGTTTTGTCGCCGTCGCCATTGGAGAGTGATCGGAAAATCGATTTCCTGTGATTTCGAGATTTTTGAATTTTCTCGAGAAAATTTTTGTCGAGAAATTTTCCCGAGAAAGTGAGAGAGAAAAAGGATCTAGTAGAGTGATAGAATGAAGAAGAAGATTCTCCTTTCTTTATGAAAAAACTTAAATTGAATTAGGTAAAGGTTAAAAACTTAAAACGACGTGTGAAGAAAGGTTAAACGACGTGGTTTTGTTATGATAAAAAAAAAAAAA
>Ga0228710_1007928_pt1 | contig 15465 bp, 6 predicted proteins | sample MedpolnodulmetaG_FD_177995 | JGI IMG/M metagenome (GOLD analysis project Ga0228710, IMG submission 177995) | Root nodule microbial communities from Medicago polymorpha collected in Santa Monica, California, United States - pink nodules | ecosystem: Host-associated > Plants > Roots > Nodule... | reverse complement strand
TAAAAACTGATTACAATATTTTGGCATAAATATTTTGTCAAAAAAATATTTTGGAATAAATATCTCAACAAATTTCAATCCTATCCATTAAATATTTCATTTATTTTTTTTAATTAATTTTTGATTGAATAAATTGATGTCTAATTTAAGTTTAACATAATTTGTTTCAATATATATAATATTTTTTTAGTAGTTCTCGAACTCTCAACTTTGTTAATATTTTTTAAAACTAAAATTCTTATCTTTTAAATTTCAATTAGTTTTACAACCATTCTAATTTTTCTTTGAATTTTCATCACATCAATTTTACCAAAAAATATTATAATTTAGTTAAAATTGTAAATTTCATATCTACTATTTCTAAAGGTAAGTGCTTGCAATTGGACTTTGATTTTCTTGATACTTTCGCGGTTTCACATCACTGTCGAAATGTCAAGGAAATTATCTTGGTTTTATGGAAGGCCCCTACCTCGCCTTGGATGAAAGTTAATACAGATGGCTCAGTGATCGGGGGCATGCAACTTATGGGGGCTGTTCCGTGACTCTCTAGGTACCTTCCGGGGTGGTTTTTACTGTAACATTGGTGTCCAGTCTGTTTATTATGCAGAGGTTTTGGGAATGATTTTAGCTTTGGAATATGCTGCTCAGAAAGGGTGGAGGAACGTTTGGCTTGAGAGTGACTCCACCAGTGCTCTCTTGATTTTTTTCCCAACCCGCGTTGGTTCCTATATTGTTACGAAACAGATGGCATAATGCTAATCGGCTAGGAGTTCAGATGATTTCTTCACATATTTATAGAAAAGGAAACAATTGTGCGGATAAAATGGTTTCTCTAGGCCACACAACCAATGGAGAGGTTTGGTTTGATAGACTTCCTCCTGTTTTGAGTCTTGATTTCTTTCGGGATAGATGTGGATTTCCTACCTACAGACTACCTTGATATGTCAGTGGTCTCGGTTGTTTTGTTGTTTTCTTTTATGCTTTTATCTCTGTTTCCTTTGAGGGTCTTGGTCTAGTCCCCCCTCCTTCTGTAATTATTTTTCTTTTTGTTAATAAAACTTTCTTGAGTGTGGCGGTATAGGATGGAGATTCTCGGGGTGCCAACCTAGTTGGGATGTCGACGAAATCTCTTGATGCTGATCCACCCTCCTTGTTCATCAAAAAAAAAATCTACTATTGATTTTAAAATATTATACCAATTGGTTTACATTAAGTTAATATTTTAAATTAAATTAATTTTGTCTTTTTTTTAGAGGAAATTAATTTTGTCATTTTTTTTTTACGTACATGTGTTACTAATACATTAAGTGTTTTTTCAAATAAAAACCAATTTCTTTATTGTCCGCTTTTTAAACCGCGCTAACCCGTATAACTGATAAACAATATTTTTTTATGACATTTTGCTTAAAATTATAGGTACATATGTTGGGTTAATAGTGCTTTTCACCCCTGTAATATAGGTCATTTCCGGTTTTCGCCTCTATAAAATTATCGATTTGATTTGCATCCTTGTAAAACTTTTTTTTCTTCCGGAAAACACCCCTCCTCCATCCAACTTGTAACACCCCGTTTTCCCAACAATGTAAATAATACATATAATTAGAGCATTCAACCTTAAACGGAATGTCACACTACATTAAAATATAAATAGAGAAAAATTACTATTTATTAAAACAACTTTCTCAAAATTCAATTACATCGCAGCGGAAAATTAATTCGTTATTCAACAACATTGGCACTACGGCTTCAACGTAAACAACTTTAATGAAATTCTAATTCAAATAGTTTCAACAACATAGTTCATGAATAATACGTAACAAATGGAAAACAATACAAATATCCCCAACCCGTTACGTATCAGAGCGACCCTAAGACGACGCGTGAGAGAGTCAACTCACAACAATAGCTAATCCTGGTTATCTGCATGTTACCCACGTAGAGGCAACATTCAAACAGAAGGGGTGAGATTCACATTCAATAATAATAGATATACAATTCATCAACTGAATTTAACAACATAAACAACAACAACTAAACAACAGTAATACTTCACATAATTCTTCAATTATTTCTGCTTGACATTAAAACAACGACAACAACTCAACAACTCGACGACGACTATGCGACAATGCAATGACACAACAACAACTTGACTATGCAGTATGCATGTGGTATCAATAAACGTGTTAGAGCATATGCTCTCAATTCAACGTGTAGAACATAGGCTCTCAAATCAATGTGTAGAGCATAGGCTCTCAAATCAACGTGGTATGAATGATTAAACATTCAACAGGGCATAAGCCCCCAACTCTATATGAGTATGCATGGACTCAACGACATTGACGACAACAACAATGACTTGCATAAATAATAAGGCGTTAACACGACTTAATGCACCAACGACAACAACTTCAACGTAATCATCACTTAGCAACATATTCAACAACAATATATAAATATATCCACATAAGTGTATATATATAAATCATCCATCAACGATATTTTCACAATTAACAACATTATTCTTTGCAAATAAACAATGATTTCATTCGCACACTTATAATTACGAAACTCAAGCATTCATACCTTAATTAAACTTTTAATACTCAAGTTTTGAAGTTTAGAAGCAAACCATAAGTTTTGGGACGACTTCGAGATAGTTATGCTAAGTTTCCTTAAAATTTCTCCAAGACCTACTTGGAGTGTTTTCATCATAAATCAAAATATAAAAATCATTTTCAAGTCCAACCAAATCCATTGGAAAGCTAACAAAATTATCTAGAACTTTCATGTTTACACCAAAAGCTAATTCAAAACAGAAAAGGGCGAAAAATGTGAATGTTTTCCAGATTTTCGTGACAGAAAATCGGGGGCCGAATTGCAGTATTTGGGGCCCGATTTTTGTCGAACCAAACTGGAAAAACAGCTCAGAAAATCGGTGGCCGAGTTTGGCAGTTCCGTTGCCGAGTTTGGGCTTCACAGCAGTTTAAAAATCAACTTAACAAAGCGTTTTTCACTTAAGAATACCCGAATTTCATCTACCCAAATCCCAAATTTGATAGGAAACATTACCTAGGATTATTCTATAACCTAAACATCAATTTGTACACTAATTGATTGGATTAGCTGCATGTTCTACAATCAATTTCAATTCAAAACCTAATTTCTCTAATCATCAAAATTTAATAACAACAATCATGTTAAACCTTTTTCAAAATTATAGAACCTAACATTAGAGAATTAGAGAATGATGGTCTCACCCTTACCTTAGATTAGGCGATTGATTTCTACAACCTTCTCTCTGACTCTTCTCTTAGCTTCTCTTGGTTTTCTCCCTTTTCTCCCAAAAGCTTGTTTTTACGTAAAAACTCTCCTGACTACACAGTTTCTATTTCTCTTAATCTCAACATATTCTCTTAATTCTACTTAATCCACTTATTTCTAATTAATTCTAATTCAGCCCCTTAAAGTCTAATTATTCTAATTTCCAACATATCCTACTAAATAATAATATAAAGCCACTTAATAAAATATTAATACACAACAACATGTCACTTATCAACATAAATAATAAAAGACTCTAAACTCAACCAAAATAATAAAATAAATAAATAGGGCGTTACACAACTCACCAAATGCGCATATGTGGCGCGGACTTGGCTTTTTTTTTATTTATTTGTAATTTTCCACATCATATTTTATTTTTTAAAATATCTGAAAATTAATTTTCAAAAATAAATAATCCAACAAATAAGAAAAATACTCATAAAATTTTTCAAAATTAATTTTTTTTAAAGATTCTGGTGTTTAATTTTAAAAATAAAAATAATAAATTTAAAAAAAACAAAATTCAAAAATTTAAAAAAGTCATAAAAAAATAGTTTTAAATTTTTTCTACAAAATATTTTTTTTTGGAAAATCTGAAATTAAAATTTTAAAAAAAATCATTTTTTTTCCAATATATATTCATTTATACTAATTTAAGAATAAAAAATGTGAAAATTAATTTTCGAAAATAAAAAATATCGCAAAAATTAGAAAAAATTCATTTTTTATTTTAAAAAAATTCAGGAAAAATATTTTTAATTTTTCAATTCTAACAGAATATGATATAAATTTTATTTTTTTTTATTTTCAAAGAATTTCTAAAAAAATTTCAGAAAAAAATCTGAATATTTTCTTAATTTAAAAAAAAGAACTGAATGTTTTTTCTGAATTTTAGAAAGAAAAAAAATTCTTTTTTTTCGATTTTATAAATTTTTTGAAAAAAAAATCTGAATATATTTCTGATTTTATGTAATTTTTAATATTTTGGAAAAAAATAAAAATTTCTGATATTTTGAAATATAAAATAAAAATAGTCTTATTTTTTTAGATTTTAAGATTTTTTGGAAAAAATCTGAATATTTTTCTAATTTTTAAAATTTTCGTTTATATCAAAAAATATAAAATTTGGAAAACAAATTTCGTAATAAAAAAAAATTCTGTAAATAAATATAAATGAATTGTTATTTTAAATTATTTTTATTTTTAAATTAATATAAATGAATTTATTTTATATTTTTTTAAAAAAAAGTAGGCACAAATGCCACGTGTGCCCTTAAAAAAATAAAAAATAAAATTAATTATACAGTCAGCAAGCCACATAAGCATATATGCACAGTCAGCATGCCACACAGTGTACCACGTCAGCAAATATGCACAGTCATATGGGGGAGGGGTGTTTTCCGGAAAAAAAAGTTTTACAAGGATGCAAATCAAACCGAAAATATTATAAGGTCGAAAATCGGAAATGACCTATATTAGAGGGGTGAAAAACACTATTAACCCTACATATGTTTGTTACTTTATCGTTAAAAAAATTGTTAGTTTCAAATTATGTTTATTTTTTACCAATGAAATAATTGGATAAAGAAAAATTCATCTCAAAATCCTTTATTCCCTTTATGTTCTGGACTAGCTGAAACCCTAAGGCCCAATTAATTGATGAGGCCCAATACAAACACATCCCAAATTCAGCATTTGGCAATATTACTTGCAACACACCCCTTCTCCGCGAGGGGAGTGCTCGGAGTAACTGAGACCAGTTCAAACAAATTCAAATGTCTCTGCCCACTTACCCGTGAATCCCTCCCTAGTGGTTACACTTCCTACAAATTCGTAATCGCCGAGCACACGTGTGTCTTATAATGGCTTTGCAAACACCCAACTTTATATAAAGAGGACTCTTGTAGTCCCCAAAGCAGAATATATCTTCTCTCTAAACCACCATTCTGATCTCTTACTAACTTGAGCGTAGGAGTGTCTATAGATTTACCCCATCGTCGTTCCAGTTCAAAACTGAAGCATTCCACCACCAAATCAACCACCGTGCAAATTAGCAACGACAGTCACCTTCTGATCACGTATGATTAGTGGAGCCGTCTGTGGGAAATAACAATCTCTCCCCGTTTTTTACATACAACAAATCAAATCTTTTCAATAAAATACCATGACTGCCAATGCTGCTAACCCGCGCATCCAGAGCAAAATCCTTCGCGTCAACCGTGACAGAAAAACCGCCACTCTATCTTCTGCTACTAGCCCTGGAAGAGGAAGCTCGCAACCGACTCTCCAACTAGCGACGCACATACAAGAACCACCTCTCAACGGTCTTCCACGACCTGACGAGGTGGCGGACAATTCTACTCCAAGAGATACTCTGGTCAACTACTTACTCTGCATGGATCAACGACAAACATCGATAACCATGGAGCAGAATCGACGCGTTGCTGACTTCGAACGGTTAAAAAGGCAGTTGACCCCCCTCTGCCACGCTCCGTCCACAAGTCGTAACAGAAGAGGAAGGAGCCCTCGCCCGTTCAGATCCAGATCTCCCCGACATTTGATCAACGTGAGATCTCCAAGCCATGACCGACGTTCACCTAGAAGGTGATCTCCACGACGATCTCCCCCAAGGAGGTTACCACCAAGGCGCAACAAACACATTACAAGAAAAACTGCATTTTGCGACTTTTAAAATGGCTGATTGCAACTGTTCCCTAATAAGCGCAGATGTTGGGGTGGCAACTGTCTTTTCTGACACTTCATAGAATAGTCGCGCCAACTGCCGCAAAAGGTATTGCGTCAGTTCCTAACAGTCACAAATGAAGAGCTTTCACATGGTTTTCAAGGGAATTGCGACAGTTCCTAACTGTTGCAATAATTTAAAATTTTGAATTTAATATTCTGTTACTGTTTGAACAGTCGCCAATGTTTATTTATTTACACATGCACACACTTTAACATGTTTACTCTCATCAACAAAGAAAAAGGTAACCTGTTGTCCAACTGCTCAAGGTAGATACCTTCGTATTGATTAAATACATTGAATTAGTCATCAAGCAAGGATTTGAGTAGAAAACAAAGTCCAATATGATCTTCATTGAACTTGATATTTTTGAAAGAAATTTCACATTCTAGCTCATTTGTTGGCAACAAACAATTATTTACTATTTGACCTTGTACCAAAAACGGTTCAGCAGTTCAAAAAACAAATGTATAAGCATACCAAACAGCCTAAATCAACAAACTATGACATTTAATTTGAAATTTGACATTCTTTAATCAATCATTTTAATCAAAATATAGATAAACATGAAATTATACATCAGTCTCAAGAGCTAATTCGAATTTCACTCAATTCAACCAAACTTATTGTTCAATTCTTTATGGCTAAAAGGATCTATATTTGATTTTTATCTTTCGGGTTTGTTTAACATGTACAATATTGCACATGTTAAAGTAACTAAAAATAGCAACTATTTATTGAAAAACAACAATTATTTATTAAAAAATTATATATTTAATAGAAAATACACAAGTTCCAATACAAACATACTACTTTAAACTTCTTAACATGTGAAAATTTACACACGATAGAAAAACCCTTATTTTAGAATAAAAAAAAAATCATGTTCCTTGTAATGAGTTACTTGTTTGTCTCAAGCTTGTTTTCTTCGGAGGTTCATTTATGATTTTGGAGTCTTCTTTGACTTGGTTAATTTTTGTTTTCCTTCTTTTTTTTCTCATACTGCTCTTATGTTATGAATCTACCAATTTCCAATAATTGGTCACTATTGTAACACTTGTATTAGTTGTTATTTTAATTGGTAGATGAAATTCTATTTTTATTTTTAAAAAAAAGTCGCAAAAATTTATTTATTTTTAAAATTGATATGGCCTGATTTAAATTTTTTTCTCTAGAATTTGAAGACAATCTCAAATAAATATATTACTAAAGACTTAAAATGCAAAAATATACATAATCCAAGAGTAAGAAGTTTGATCCATTCATCAACTTAACTAAAACAATAGATATATTACTAAGTTTAAACATTCAAAAAACCAAAACACTAGTGACTGAACATTCAAAACAAATGTAGCAAAATTAGAAGTCCATAAAATATCTAAATATTCCCTAGTGATGTTGCTTCAACGATCCTCGAGGCGGTAGCTAGACTCAGATGAATGCCTACCATCTCTTGTTGTTTCTAAATTTGTTGGCTGAAAAGAAGAAGAAAAATAAATAAGACAATGATTAGTAAATTGAAACACAAAATATTGAAACTGAAAAAAACACTAGAGTTGTCAAATATATCTAGCACAATATTCGAGTACTTGTATTGCTCAAAAAAAGCACCAAAGAAAATTACATGGGTTGGTTGGAATAACATTTGTTTACAAAAAGATTACGGAGGTTTGGGGTGAGGAGGATGAGAAGTTTAATATTGCTTTGTTAGGTAAATGGTGTTGGAGGCTTTTAGTTGATGGAGGAAGTATGTGGTATAGAGTGTTGGCAGCTCGTTATGGTGAGGAGGATGGGAAGTTGGGCCAAAGTGGTTCTTCATGGTGGTACATTATAGATAGTGTGGTACAATAGCTTAGTTTTATGTAGTACATTATAGATTAACCTAGTTAACTTCCCTAATTTTTTTTTACCCCCAGTGGTATGTCAAATTCTCTCTTATGTGGACTTCCCATACAACCAACTTAATAGTATTCCTCTAAACTCTCTTCATGACCCAACATTTGGTTCATGCTTGAAATTTAGGATTTAGGGACTAACATGATTTTATTTTACCTTAGTTTCAAAAATTTAAGTGGAAAGCCTTGTCTCACTGAAATCATGCAAGAGAATTGAACAATAACTGAATATCTTCACCAAAAAAAAAAGAACAATAACTGAATATAGATGCAAGTACATAGTCTCATCAATGGTTTAAATGAGTTAAAAAGATCAATGGTTCAATTTAGTCAAAAAAACTCGGTACGTAGAGTTTCCTGAAACTCATAACAGTATAATCATGAGAAATACATAATCTAAATCTTCAATAATATATTCCTTAACAAGCAAAATTCCAGTAACAATCTCATATGTTGATCTCTGTCAAACTTTTTTAGCTCTACACTCATCAAAAGTGTTGCAGGGAAGCTTTAAATTTCAGTAGCTTTTTTGAGGTCGACTACATGAATCAAACGGCGCCATAGTGTTCTATCAAAAATAATTTCTTTTTCCAACTCATTTAACTCTAGATCACTGAAAAGTGACTATCTGAACTAAAACACCAAGCCAGAAGATAATGGACTAATGGTAACATTATAATAAATGTTGCTTGGGAAACACTGCTAAATGGGACAATGCTGCAGTGCATGTAGTCCTGGTCTTAAACAGAAAGAGTTACAAGCTTGGCATCTGCACCAGGGTCCAGGGCCGTCAAAATGAAGCGGGCCTGGATTTCCATAAATTCCGTCCACCAGAAAGCTAGTCGCATTTCTACGGAATAACCTGCAAACAAGAACATGCATCAGAGCACTGACTACCAAGAACAATTATGCATCAGAGCACCAGAAAGCTATAATCGCAATAAGCATCCACTGTACGTGAGAAGTTTGGGTTTGCTATAATAACTAACTTTTTTTTTTGAACGAATAATAACTCTAACTTGTCATGACTAGTGTAACAATGTCTCTCGTTTAATTTCTTATATCATAAATATACACCAAACACAGAAAAAGATACCACTAAATGTACCACAAAAAAAGAAGAAGATTCCACTAAAGAATTAAAATAAATCCATAAATAAAACTAGGGTTTTTCTGAAACCCTCTCTCATACTTACCTACTAGTACTTTCTACGTTAAAACCACTTTGTGACTTATTTTTATTGTGAAAGACAACTGTAACAACATGCTCACCTACAGACTTAATGAGAACAAATATATTAATTTGAAAGAAAAAGTAAGATTTTCTTTTAGTCTGTTACCTTATTTTCAAATGGTTTGGTTCCTTTTAAAAGAAAGAAAAAAAATGTGAAAGTAATTGACAAAACAAATAAGAACAAATGAAGAAATAAAAAAACGTGAAAGCAAAAAAAAAATGCGAAAGCAAAAAAAAAAATGTGAAAGCAAATTAAGGTATTAACTTAGTTTGGTATAACAATCATACGAGTACAAATGGTTTGGTTCCTTTCGATTTGCCATATCTTAATAGACTTTTTCACTTAACAAACTTTTTCAAAGATTGAAGGAGAAAGTGGCGTGACAGAAGAATAAAATGTTCAGTTTAATGTGTTTGTAGAATTTGAATTTTGACTTTCTCTATATTTCTTAGTGCACCGAAATTATAGCAGTTAATAGAAGAGAGATGAAAAAAAAATCAATTTTCAAGAAAAAGGCTCATTAACAGGATTTAGAAAAACCAAAAAAGTATTGCATTTATTAGACCTTATGCTGTGCAATCTTGCACATGTTAGAAAAACTCATAAAACTATCTACATGATCATCTTGATCCATTGTTCAGAAAATTATGTACACAACCGAAACATCGAATTTAATCAAGTATTCACAATGATCATCTTGATTTGTTCACTTTAATTGGAGTGCTCGTTTCTATATTGAAGTCATCCATGCATTGAATTCATCAGCTAATCATCCTTCCATTGGTTTGATTCCATACTGCAAATTAATGTTACCAAATATATTACACATTATATACCTTATATATCATATATATCGAATTTGTCAAAAAATATATATTATACGTATAGAAAAAAACTACAGCCTTTATTTTACATTAATCAAAAATTGAGCAAAGATAAAAGTTCAGATCTATAAAAAAAATGTAAATAGAAAAATGTGACTATAAAAAAATGTAAATAGAAAAATGAGACTATAAAAAAATGTAAATAGAAAAAATGTGAGAAATGTCGGTAAGTCGGAATATAGGTATATCAGATTTAAATGTCAACAAATCGTTCTCCACATCTCCCAACAAATTTTAGCACCACCAATTACCCCACCCCAAAGAAATTCTCTTTGAATACACAATATCTTACGCCACACTTTCATTGGCATCTTCCAAAAAAGAGAGATTAAAAATGGGGATCACATTTAGCACTAAAGTCAATAAAACTATTCACCCACCAAGACTAACATACTTTTTCCCTAAAGAATTCAATCTCCTATTAAAGTGATCCAATGTAGACAACTTTCTTGGGTTATCCTCGACCGGTAAGCCTAAATATTTAAACATAATTGAACCTTCACTACAATCTTAGAAATTACAAACCATCACCATATATAAAATATATTGGGACGTTGATCCCCACCAACCCACTTTTTGAAAAGTTTCCCTAAAAAAACGTTTTGAAAAGTTAAACGTCAAACCGGATACCATCTCTATACCTATCAACACGGCCTTTAACGTCCAATGGCTATCTACAATTTCTTCTTCTTCGGCTATGCTAGTGTCGTCCAAAGGCAATCCTATTAGAAGTAACTCTTTATGCAAGATTGGAACCTAACTCTTTTTTCTTTTAAATAATCTCTCCCAAATACTCATTGAACAAATACATACCATACATATGCTTAATTATAAGGTAACATATATTGAAATTCCCCCAAGAACCCAATCTCCTATTCAAGTGATCCAACAACGACCTCCATGTAGACATCTTTCTTGAATTAGTCTCGACCGAAAAACCTCAATATTTAAACAGAATTGAACCTTCACTACAATTTAAAAAATTACAAGTCACCGCCATATATAAAATCTATTGGGACATTCACCCACACCACACTTTTTGAAAAGTTAACCTTCAAACCGGATACCATCTCAAAACCTAAAAACACCGCCTTTAGCGCCCAATGGTTATATATAATTTCTTCGCCTATGGTAGCCTAGTCCAAAAGTAAATATCCTTATTAGAAGTAACTCTTTGTTCCGGATTGGAACCTAACTCTTTTTATTTTTATTTTTATAAATCTCCCCCAAATACTCATTGAACAAACACATAACAAACGTATACTCAATTGTAAGGTAACATAATGGTTTATATAATATATAAAAAGGTAACATATATTGATTAAAACACATGCAATAAAGGATATATAATTAGCAGTTCATACAATACCAAAGTTAAACAAAATAAATATGTTTAAAAGAACAATTGATACCTGTTGAAGTCAACATCATCCAAGAGGTCATCTATGTTTAAAAAAACATCATCATCCAAACTTACAAATTTATCGTCATCGGATTCTTGATTATCATATAACCCTTTTGTTACCATCAAATTATCTTCTATAACATCGACAACACCACTGTTGCTAACCCTCGTTGTATCCATAGGATTTATATTCTGATTTGTATCAATTAGAGTATTATTAGCATCATGAGGAATCATCTCACTAATATAAGAAGAAGGTGCTATCATCATAGTATTATGGTCATCACCATAAGGTAGGGAGTAATGAAGATTTTGTTGTTGTGAATGATTGTTTCTCTTACAATAAGCTAGTAACATATTTGTTAGATTTAACTCTGCAATAGACTTAAGTAACATACCTTCATATAGCTTAATAACATCAAGACATCCATTTACTGGAAATTTTGCACGAATATTCGACTCAAAAATAATTGATGTCATAGCTTGATCTCTTTTACCTTTGTCCTTGATTTCGTTTAGTATCTTTTGTATGTTGGAAACACCAAACAAACGATGAGCGTCACCGAACATTTTTGGTTTATCGGCTGGAAAATAAGGAGCTAACACACACTCTCGAGTGCACTTTCTTCTTTGATACTTGCATGCTGCACAAGCTTTGTTTGTTTTCATGATCGTCATCTGTAAAGTGAATAGGATTTCAAAAGAAACAAAAAGAGTTTTTAATTCGATCTAATAGAGAGCGGGGGAAGAAAGATTTTTAATAACTTAAATATTTTTTCTTGAAGAATAACAAATTAAACCTTTATTCACTCCTAATTCTAAGCATGTTAATGGATAAGCTGAATTGGTCAAACCAAAAATGGATAAGTATAAAGTTATTTTCTTTTATTGTTACGGGAGGGTTAAGTATTTTTGCTTTCAAGGGATCATTAAGTAATTTTTTTATATTAGTATTTTTTATTTTTGTTGAGAGGTTATATAGTAATCTTATAAACTATATTCTTCCTTCTAATAAAATTCGGCTCCTCTAAAGTCAACAATTTACTTTAGAGTGAAAAGTGAACATTATCAAACGTTAACTAAAAAATATGATGTTATGGGCTAATTTTTTTCTCTTTTCAATTATACCCTTAAATAAATTTGAATACATCTATACTATATATAAAGAAAATAACTTATTTTCTTTTGGGCTGGTTTTTTATCCTAAAATTACCCTCAACTTTCGTTGCAAATAGCACATATAACAAATAGAAAAGAGTAAATTCAAATATTAAAACAAAACGTAACAAATTATATATATTCAATTTTTTCCTTGTCATTTAAAAAAGATACTAGATGAAAGTGAATTCAAATATTAAAAAAATGTAACAAACGCAATATTTTATTTGTTAGCGCACAAAATATATCGTGTAACAAACACGATATGAGCATATGTCCGATTTTTTTTCTTTATCTTAAAAAGTGTAACAAACTAAATCAAATATATGACACTTTAAATATAATCAATAAGAAAATGATCGTTATTTTATTTTTATTTTATATACATACAAATTAAAATACGTCGAGTTTATAAATAATTTTTTTATATGATTTGACAACAATTTATAGATAAATCGATATACGAATAATTTGCATTAATTTTTAAAAATTTAAAAATTGTAATCAAAATTATACAAACATACATAATAAAATATAATCTCTTGAATAAATTATCTCAGATGGAACTGATATGGTCTCTTTGAGACCTAACACTGGAGCAGTTATTATTAAAAGATGGCTTAAATATTGCACTCGTCCCTGCAAATATGGCTCGTTTAAGTTTTGGTCCCTGTAAAAAAAAAATTTGTTTTTGGTCCCTGCAAAATTTTTTGTTTCTGAAAATAGTCCCTGCAAAATTTTTTGTTTTTTAAAATAGTCCCTCCAGGGACTATTTTCAGAAACAAAAAATTTTGCAGGGACCTGTTTTAAAAAACAAAATATTTTACAGGGACCAAAAACTACAAAATGGATCCAATCATGATGTGCCACCTATGCAAATCATCACAAAAATGGGGTCAGAGACTATTTTAAAAATCAAAAAATTTTGCAGGGACCAAAAACAAATTTTTTTTTTACAGGGACCAAAACTTAAACGGGCCATATTTGCAGGGACGAGTGCAATATTTAAGCCTTAAAAATAAAAGATGTAAGAATTATGTACTTCATTCATTAGTTAGAGTTGCTTGAAATTATGGTTTTACATCTGGGTTTTTCAGCTGATCATCTAGACACAAATTGATATTCATGTATCCTTTTTGTGATGCTAATTTCCACATATTTGCATAGGTGTCCAATGTTCATGATTCTATATTGATTATGGGAATAGATTGTGCTATTGAAAGTTGAGAATTTCTTCTGATATTGATATGGATGTATTGCCCAAAATATCAGAATTTTGCACCAGGACATTAATTACAAGATACGTTTCAAAAGCTTATAGTTTAATTATCTTTTGCTAAAATCATAATCTGAACATGATATATGTTATTCATTTTCTTATAAAGGGGTTCTTACTTATTTTGGTTTCAAATACTTCACATTGCTCTACTTCACCTATGTTGCTGCTGCATTTTATTCAATTTTGACGCTCGTGGCGACTGAAGATGGACTTGATGGTGAGAATCGGCAAGTATAAGTGCAGCTGTTGTAACACAATTTGTGTTTACATTTATATGGAAGGATGTTTCAAATTGTTAAATGTAAATGCTTATTATTTATAGAGAAATGGCTGTCAAAAACTCAATTGGTGTTTTGTTTGCACAATACTGAAGCTCACTTAGAATTAGAATTAGAATAAGATTGACTAGTTAATTAAATCCAAAAATAAAGTTATCCACGTGATCATCTTGATCAATTGTTCAGAAAACTATATTTACAATGGGGACAAAGAATTTAATTAAGTATTCACAATGGGACATCAAATTTAAATAAATATTTACAATGGGGACATCGATCAGATTTATATGCCAAAAGCTTCAATCATTAGAGTGCTTGTTTCCATATCCAAAACATGCATGCATTGAGTTCTTCAATTGATCATTCTGCCACTGGTTTGATTACATACTGCACATTGAAGTCACCAAATATATTACACATTATATATATATATACACACACACACACACACTACTACAACCTTTATTTTATATTAACCAAAATTAAGTAAAGATAAAAGTTCACACCAATAAACATGTAAATAAATAAAAAAATGCGAGAAATGTAACTAAGTGAGGAATATAGGTCCTTCTCGGAGACCAAATATTGTACAATGAGTAAACCACCAAGTTAATCTCTGACTTTGTAGGAGACACTCAAATAAGTCAAGTGAGATTATGATTAGTTCAAAAGAGGTATCGGCTCTATTAAAATGTCAATTTTATCCTTATATTTTACTACTTACTATCAATTAAGTTTCTATATTTTAATAAATTACCATCAATTTGATCATTTAAGTTTATCCACTTACAATCAATTTAGTATGTATCACATTTTGAATAGTATGCGTAAAATATATGAAAATTCAATAGAGATGCACATACAAAAGATAATTTACATATAACTTACAAAAGAAAAATTATATTTACAGACATATTGCACTTTTTCCTTTTCCTAGTAGATTCTTTCTACCGGAAATACATAATTCTATTGCAAGTAACATTGTTTCTTGTGGGGGAATTTTCAGAAACAACGATGCTTTATTTCTTGGTTGCTTTGCTGGAGGCCTTAGATCTGGTAACTCTTATTATTTTGAGCTTTGTGGAGCAACGAGAGCTGTAGAATTTGCTAATTCTAAAAAACTGGAAAAACTTGTGCCTTGAAACAGATTCTACATTGGTGTCAAAGCCTTCAGAGATGCTACAAAAATTCCTTGGAGGGTAAGAAAAAGATGGACCAACTGTCTTGCAATTATATCATCTATGAATTTTGTAGTTTCTCA
>Ga0228710_1007926_pt1 | contig 15468 bp, 16 predicted proteins | sample MedpolnodulmetaG_FD_177995 | JGI IMG/M metagenome (GOLD analysis project Ga0228710, IMG submission 177995) | Root nodule microbial communities from Medicago polymorpha collected in Santa Monica, California, United States - pink nodules | ecosystem: Host-associated > Plants > Roots > Nodule... | reverse complement strand
AAACTTAGGAAAAAAAGACATAGAACAATGATAAGGCACAACAATAAAGTTGTCTTCACATGACAATCAACAATAGCATCGTTTTCAAACAAACAAAAAGACACAAAACAGACGGCCGGACAACAACAAAAATATAAACATCATGTATGATATTTAAATAATGTGATCAAATGGAGTATTTAGAACGACAAAAAAAATCAATTTTGAGTAAATAGGTAATTCCCTCCCACCGAAACTGTAAGTTTCATCAATTACCCCACTGAAATTAACGAAACCTCAATTACCCCCTTGAAATTAGACAACGTAATTACTCTCTCCGTCAAATTTTTCTGTTAGTCAACATGACGTTTTGCAAATACCCCCTGAAGTTTTGCACTTATGTGCAAAATGCACCCTGAACTTGAAAGTTTATATATTTTTTTCTTATCCTTAAAAGTAACTGCAATATCACTGAATTGTGGAGCATATTAGCTAAGTTTTGATGGTATACAACCATATATGTTCCCTGAAACGATCAAACATTAACCATGTATTAGAGCCTAATGATATGAAAGTTAGCATTGCAAAGTGCAACCACACCTGTCAGATGGAAAACTAATGCGCGACATACATAATGAAGCACATAAATGACATATGATTGGCATAACCAAGAATTACCAAGATATCAAAATATATGGCTTTGCTATTGCTAATTTTAGCCACACCAAAAATTTCAACTTCCTTTATATTGTGAGCACTGCACACTCTACACCAACACACTTCTCTCACTTTCAAGACAAAATACATAAACTTGTTACTTCTCTCACTTTATAAAAGATTTTGAAGGAATCATAGTCTTCTTTCCCCTTATGGGTAGCACTTGGGTGTCTTTGTCTCTATATCTCTCCTAACCAATAATTCTCTCTCATCAAAATAATTTTATTTTAATCATTCAATCATCACTTTTTTCCCTCTAAAAACACTAAAGTCACCAAAGTTACCCAACACAAAATCACTTAAGTCCCACCCATATTTCATTATGTTTTATCAAATATTGTCAATTTGTTCTACCATACTGTCAATATATGGTTGTATACCGTCAAAACTTAGCTAATATGCTCCACAGTTCAGTGATAATGCAGTCACTTTTAAGGATAAGAAAAAAAAATATAAATTTTCAAGTTCAGAGGCATTTTACACATAAGTGTAAAACTTCAGAGGAGTGTTTACAAAATGTCATGTTGATTAACATAAAAATTTGACGGAGGGAATAAATTGATTAACATTTGTTAATTTCAATAGGAAAATTGACAAATCTTTCGATTTTAGTATAATTGTTTATTTATTCAATCAATTTTACACTCAATTTACACTTTTTGTTCCACGATAAAAATGAAAGCTAGAGGGAATAAATTATAGCGTAGGTGAGGCCATGTCACACATCACCAGTAATGGGGGGGGGATACCAAACGCATCAGCAAAGTCTGAACACAAGATGATTAAGATACTCGGTCGGCGAATCCAAATCCCCAAAATACCCTCATCTAACTGTACCCAACTATAAAGTCAAACCTGCCAGCTAATACCCAAAAGGACATTTCCGTCCTTTCAACCTAACAACCTTCAACACGTCAAAACTCACGCGTCAGCATGAAAATCTAGTCACGTGTCGGTTAAGCGAAGCCTCAACGCGTGCAACACAAACGCTTCCCAAGAATCCTATGGTGCATAAAAGTACACGTGTCAGTTATCGAACAAATTTACCGGTAGCCGCCAGTACCTACCATAGCCACAGTTATATTGTTTTTCAACAAAGCGTTGTAGAAACTATTGATCATTCATTATTTTCTATCGAAATAGAAACTGCGAGAAAATTCGCAAGAAAACTTCAACAGAAAGAAAAAATCACAATAAAAAGCAAAACAAAAAAATCGTTAAAATCGAATCTTTTCTTATTACAAAGTGATATAATTCAGCTCTGTTAAACGTTGAAATTTGAATCGATTTTCTGAAGACGACGAAGATTATTTGAAGAAAAAGTAGAAAAAAAATGGTGGCTGAAGCGGAGGTTGTTGTGTGTCAACAAAGCGTGGATGTGAAGTATTTTCCGAATAAAGGAAGCAATAATCACGAGATCGGTGATGTAGATTCGAATTTTGATCGAGTTCGTGTTTCTGAATCAGTTTCTGCTGAGTTACTTACTACAAAAGAAGTTAGTTTTTTCAGATACCCTTTTGAGAATTTCTTCTGATTTTGGTGATTTTGTGTTGTTGGATGATGTAGATGCTAATTGGGTTTGATGGGTTTCTTTCTTTCTCTTCGTTTGTGATGTTTGATCATGTGATGTGAATTCTTTGACTTCTATTTTGGGATCGAAGTTCTAACAGAAATAGGAAGAAAAAAAAACAAATTTGGAAACTTTTGGATCAGTAATCTGTTTATAGGTTGAATTATTGAATTTGATTGATCTTAGGAGATACCTGAATTTTGATAATTTAGTTTAGATTTTTTATTTAGCTTAGGAATTGGACTTGTATTTAGTTTAGTCCAATTTATTTTTATGATGATCCAATTTATTTTTAGAACAAGGGAATCTCTCTCTATCTAGTTGAAATTGAGTTTCTTTGTGAGGTTTGATATGTGTGTGATGGATCTTAAAGTAGTTGATACCAAGAAGGATGACATATCTGCTAGCAAGCATATGTTGTTGATCAAGTCCTTCATGACGATGTTAGTAATTTAACATTAGATTTTCAAAATTGTGATTGTAATTTGATTGGTAGTTTATAACCTTCATTGTTGAGGTTATGTGCAGTCAACAAATATTTGTAGCTGTAACAAAAAAATAATAATATTTGTAGCCATTATTAGTATTAAATGATCCATGCCTAGAAAACTAACTTCTCTTCAATGTGACTGAAGAACTTAGGGATATCCATTATTAGTATTAATTAAGAACCGTGTGTGTTAATTGTATAAATTGCAGCATATTTTTTCTCTCTCTCATTTCTCATGTGGTAGTTTGAAGCATTTTATCATCTAGACTAGTCTAGTCTCAAGTTACACTCAATAGTGCATCTAGTGTTTTGATACTTATGATTCTCATTTTCTGATTTGCGTTTAATTATTCTGGTGTAGGATGTCAAGACTACAGATATGATCTCGGAAGCTGCTCTTGAATCTGCGGTTCTGCAATTTGTTCCCTCCATCCGTTCCGGTAGTTTTGCCGACATTGGGCCGCGTAGATACATGGAAGATGAACATATAAGGATAGATGATTTGTCATCTCATCTGGGATCACTATACAATTTTCCTAAACCAAGTGCCTTTTATGGGGTAATGAGCTTTTTCACCTAGGTTGCATGATTTTGTTTAATCTCATTGTAAATCTAATTGAGCTTTGGCAAATGTATCAGGTATTTGATGGTCACGGAGGACCTGAAGCGGCAGCTTATATAAGAAAAAATGTTCTAAAATTCTTCTTCGAGGATGTCAATTTCCCTCAGATATCTGAAGTTGATAATGTATTTTTACAAGAGGTAGAGAATTCCCTCAGAAAGGCTTTTCTTTTGGCAGACTCAGCTTTGGCTGATGATAGCAATGTGAACACTTCATCAGGGACCACAGCTCTTACTGCTTTGATATTTGGAAGGTAGGTCCATCCTTTTAGATTCTTGGTTTTTCTTTTTAGTCCACTATCTAATGTTTATTTCTTTTGTACATTTGTAATAGCTGTAATGTATGGGTACTATTAGAGGTTGAAAGAGGATAAGGATAACTATATCTCAAACAATTAAAAAGCATTTGAGTTTAGTGAATTTCACTTCACTGACCATGTTTCATTAGCTATAGGGAAATGGCCTCCCTTTGTTTGTTTAACTGACTTTTGATATGCTTCTTTCAGGCTTCTAATGGTGGCAAATGCCGGTGACTGCCGAGCAGTTCTTAGTCGTAAAGGAGAGGCCATTGACATGTCTCAAGATCATAGGCCTATTTATCCATCAGAGCGAAGGCGAGTTGAAGAATTGGGCGGCTACGTAGAGGATGGTTATCTTAATGGCGTTTTATCAGTTACGAGGGCACTAGGGGACTGGGACATGAAGTTACCTAGGGGTACTCCCTCACCTTTGATTGCAGATCCTGAGTTCCGCCAAGTGGTTCTGACAGAGGATGACGAATTCCTCATCATAGGATGCGACGGCATCTGGGATGTGATGACAAGTCAGCATGCTGTTAGCCTTGTTCGTAAAGGTTTGAGGAGGCATGATGACCCAGAGAAGTGCGCCAGGGATTTAGTTATGGAGGCATTACGGCTCAACACATTTGACAATCTTACAGTGATCATCATTTGCCTCTCTTCCCTTGACCACGGGGAGTCAGAGCCATCACCACCTCCTCAACGGAAACTGAGATGCTGTAGCCTCTCTGCAGAGGCTCTTTGTAGCTTGAGAAGTTTGTTGGAAGGCAATGCTGGCAACTGAATGTACATACAATTCATCTAATAAAGTGTTGTGGAGGTTACATAAGCTGTTTTTGACTGCTTCAGGTTTAGGTGTAGGAAAAAGCAGCCATCATTTTTTCACGTTGTCTGTTGATGTACATAGCCCAGGGTTAGAGGATGGTGGTGTAGATATGTGATATTTTTACATTATTATTTTGTACTAGTCAATTTTTTTCCACTATGACACGACATTTATTTCACATTCTTGTCTATCAATAAAATTTTGTTTGGAATAATGTATAAGTTTATAATTATATCCCATTCAATTATCTTACGGCCACTGCATTATATATATAAGGGTAAGGGTACTAATAAAAAAGGTTCTCTTCATTATTGTATAGAAAAACATGATGTACAAATTACAAGACAGCTAGTATGGGAACATGACTTATAGGAGCTTCTCAGTCCTGAGATGGTTTGACAAAGGTAGGGTCTAAAACTAAAAATGTATGTAAGTAAATACATTACCAAGTACGTAAATACTACATAGAAATACTACAACGTCTTGAAGGGTAGCTTATACTGATAGCTTATCTGAATTTTCAGCAGTGCCACAAGGTTGGGATTCCGGGTTAAACATATCTTCTGCTTTATGTTGATGTGTTTGCTTTGCGTCATGATCATGATTTCCATAAGAGCCGTGAGGAATTAACACTTAAAAATGGGATAACCATCCACCTAACCAACACTGGCATGATAACCGTACCCAAATCTTTATGAAATTCAATCAGTGTTTGGACCAAAATAATCATGTATGTTCATTTTAAAAAATGTAGCCCTAAAAATCAGGACAATCATTTGTAGCTTTTTGCGAACGTGGCAAATCTTTCCAGACCACGTTTAAGTAAACCTTCAAGAAATGGTTGCAGTGCCTGCAGATTATACCATGGAGAGGAGGAAAATACAAAGGGTTGTTAAAGCTGAATCAAGAGTGACAACATACACAGATAAGAGTCCATTATAACTGGTGAAAAGTGAGATTAACGAATGGATTTGACTCCTTTAAATTGAGTAGTTAGTAAAGTGAGAAAACCAAGCTTGATATTTTTTGGAAGGGCAAAGCTTGATATTTGAACAACTATGATTTATTATGCATGTGTATATAATTTAAACTACTCATTCCGTCCCTGATTATAAGATCGTTTACAAAAAAAGTTTTGTTCCTAAATAAAAGACTATCTACAAATTTCTAGATGTATTTATTACTCTTTTTTCAAACATACCCCTTATTAATATTATTAATACTATCAATAGATCTTGAAACATGAAAAGTTAACATTAAATATATCTATACACAAATGACAATTTGATAAAACATACATACGTTTGTGACAAATTTATTACTTCAACTTTTCTTAATACCGTGGTTTTGTAAACTAGTCTTAAAAATGTGAAGGGAGTATTGATTTGTTTATTAACTATTGATATTGCTTACTTTACTCTTGATCCTAAAGTGAGTTGTTCACATTAGAAGAGCAAGAACCCAAACAAATAAACTAGGAAAGCATCTTCCACTTTTCTTACTTTTTATCCGTCCCCAAATAATGAAAAATTGGGTATTCTTTCACGGTTTTTGTCAACCAAAAGTTATCAAAAACATCACATTTTTATAAAGGCCAGAGTACTTACCGATGCCACTGGAGCTAAAAGTTGAGGAACCTCATATGAGACTGTCAGCTGTAATAATGGACAAAAATGCAATAGTTACTAGTTAGTGCTTGACTAAAAGCTGAGTGGGGACAGGGGAGGAGAAAATGGAGAAAACACTATCTATTTTTACTTTTAAGTTGTCCTAATTTCATGTTAGAAGTTAAAAGCGTGGGAAAAACTGTTGATGCGATTGATATAAAGAGTTATTCCTTAGTGTGCATACATGTGGTGTGCCACCTAGTCATGCACTGGCCTGATAGGGACAGGCAATTAGGTGGCCCAATAGGAACTTGCAGCTAGTTTGGTAAATACTAGAATGAGAAACTTACAATTGGTATTGGTTACCCAATTTTCCCCCCTAAATATGGGATCAAAGTAAGTCGGCAAAGTTGTACAAGAAAGATTGAGTTGTTATCATCAATGTAAAACAAAACAGGTGAAATTTGTAAAAATTGTATAAAATGCCTTACTTCTACAAGGCATGAAGAAGGACCTTTTGGATAGAATCGCACAGCACCTCTGCCACATAAGAAATCAGACAACTATAAGTCTTTTAATGCAAACAGAGAACATGGTGTCTATGTCAGACGCAACATTAGATTATGTTTTATTAGTCTGAGAAATCAGACAATTATAAGTCTTTTAATGCAAACAGGGAACATGGTGTCTACGTCAGACGCAGCATTAGATTACGTTTTAATGACAAATGAAGATTAGACAAAAACTAGTGCTAAACATGCTTAACCGAAATGTGTTTTCTTGCCACTGGATGGCTTAAACAAGATACAGCTAGGAATTCTATAACCATGATTGAAGCATTGTATTTTGCAAACATTGTGTGAATCAGCTAACAGATTGTCAGTCCAAGCACAAAGATAACACAATCATAAGTTTTACTAATATCAAAGCAAAAACATAACATACTTCTTGACACAGCCATAATGCAACCTTGATTACTAATTAGAACATTTCACTGCTATAAGGTTAAAGACCTTCTACTCCCTTAAAAAAAAAGTCTGCAGTATTTATAGCATAGAAACCTACTCATATCATGTCAGACTCTACGACTAGAAACCTACTAATAACATACTTCTTGACACAGCATTATGCAACCTTGATGACTAATTAGAACATTTCACTGCTATAAGGTTAAAGACCTTCTACTCCCTTAAAACAAGAGATCTACGGTATCTATAGCATAGAAACCTACTCATATCATGTCAGACTCTACGACTAGAAAGCTCAAAATGTTTATTCTTAGGGCATAATGTTGGGGAGTCCAGGAGTCACGGGAGAAACAACAGGTCCAAATGCTCCAGGACCACAAGAGAGGAGATGCCGCATCTCCACCCAAAACCTTAAGGCATTAGGTATATAGGTCACCTCACTTATATAGCCAACATTTTATCCATTTATAGGCAATGTGGGACTTAACCACTCACACTTAAAACCCAACACATAAAAGCTGGATATTGGTATTCCTTACCAGCAATATTGCTATAAGAACATGTCAAGGACTACGATGTTAAATTCCTAGCACATACATTATCAAACATATATCAGAATACCTTCTTTTAAGTGACCTACACTGCTGAATTAGTAAACAAAAACTAAATATTCAGCCGTTTTTTTTACTCTGGGAACCAATGTAAGGAAGGAATTCACCCTTCCTTCTTTTTCATTACTCATTTAAGAGAAATGGCATAAGTTCTACTTCATGAAGTAAATTCAGCCAATTATGCATTATCAAGTGTAACCTAATGGTATGTTTGGGAAATGAAACAAAATAAAGAAGGGGACTTATGATAATAATACTATGAATGTATCACACATTCATACCTAAGTTAATATAGTTAATCAACTTGATTCCACTCTCTTCTCTTGCTAACCTCTTTTTGTTTACCAAACAAAGGTTAATGGCAAGAGATTTCGATTGTTTTAATTTAGCAGATCACTTGGTTGTTGAGCACATCAAGTATTTTAAGGTAATTTCTTTTAGCAAAAGATAAACTACAGTAATGCTTGGACAGGTTAATATAATACTACAATGACAATTAACAAAGAAATATGTATAGGGATGTTTCTTCTCAGTCTTAGTTACATGTCAAATCAAATGTTCCCTAATGTTGGACTACCGAAGTTTCCACAGAAAAGGCAATCAAGCACAAGATATTAACTTATCAGAAAATGTCCTTGTCAGTTACCTGTTGGGAAGACCATCCAGAGATCGCCAATGGATTTTCTGATTTGGAGTGGGCTGCAAGAAGGCAATAAAACATGAATACAAAATACTAATTGTAAAGAGCATTTTCGAAAAGAAGCAAAAGTATCAGGTAGGCAATCTTTTCCTGCATATTACGAGCAAGCCAAGAGAACTCAATATTCTGACCAAATGCCTTATACTTCAAGGACCATTGCGACAGGTCAGGTTTGTCTGGCAATATCTGCAAAATGGATCCAACATTTTGCATAAAATCAAAATTTATTACTGATTACATTTTACTATGATATTCGTATGAAGATTGCATGTTTATGATAATTTAAACAGTTGAAAGCAGCTAAAATTCGAAACATAAAGACCATAAACTTCAAACGAACAAGCTAAATATATGATTTAGCAAAGAGAAACAAGCAGAAGCTATATTTTTCGTGATTCTTCATGTTATAAAAAATATCATGCACAATTTTATATTGTCTAATTTGAAGTGAAATATCCTCATCAACACAGTTTAATCTAGTTTGACAGGAAAAGAGTCAAGGTTGCGTTTCGCATGCTATGATCCCATAAGGTAAAGAGTTTAAATTCTTTCATAAAAACCAACAATAGTGATTACGATATTAGCCTTGTAATTAATCAGGGTTAGAAGGAGAGCAGCACACCTTAACAGTGGAAATAAAGGGCATCCATTCCGGGATGGCTTCACGATCAGAATAACAAGCATATGCTACAGAAATGGGCACATCAACCTCCATCTTAACCCTGCAGTTAAAAACATTCTTATTTTCATTGAAAATAGGAAGCTGCGGTTGGATCAGCTTGACGAAACCAAACAAAAGTGCTTAAAACTGACACATATATTATGAAACATACAACATTAACACGGTGATATAAGTGCTTATAACATCACATTTGGATAAACAACATAATTAAGCGCTTATAACATAAACAATTATGTATAAGCTATTTCTATAACAAATGTTAAATAAATTCAATCTGTTTTCATTTAAGCTATAAAATGTTTACAAACACTATCCTTAACCACTAATTAATAACCTTAACCATATATGTAGATACAAAATAGAAAAGCGAGTAGAAAAAAGCGATTAGTGATTAAGAAGTGAAAAAGAAAAGGAGTAAGTTACGTGCAATCCTGCCATTCCATGACAGGGGAAAAACGGTTGATGCGACGGAAAGTTGAAGATCGCTTAGAAGAAGAAGAAGAGTGAGGGAGTCTGAAGAAGAAGCGATTGGAAGAGAGTGAAGTTGAGGGGAAGCTTCTAGAAGTAAAATTGGCGGCAAATGTGGTTCTAGCATTGCGATTCAAAGATGAAGTTGTTGAAAAAGTGCCTATGACGACGGTTGCAGTTACAGATGAAGACATAGTCTCAAGTTTCAGAGTTTACAGTTCTCCTATCCCTGCGGACTACTGTTGCAACAACTGGGTTTCTTCCGCGACGATGTCTTATGAAATTGTGAATCACATAAATTATTTTGGAGTAATATTCCACGTGTGCAGTTGGTGGTGGATCCGTGCCCACTCAAATTCTTTCCTTTCATTTCATTTCTCTAATTTTTTTTTGGTCAAAGTCAAACATTTCGCTAAATTTCTTTTTAAATAAGGCAAAATAAAATATATTAACAAAATGTTTTGATCTCTAGCACAAGTAGTGCCAAAGGAAACAAAACAAAATTACAAAGAGTTTCGATCAAACCACAAAAGACAACAAGGAAGAATTACATCAGTCAATCCCCAAACAAGTTAGGGGACGCTGCAACCACATATGGTAACCAAAAGGAAAACACACATTTTTTGCTTTCAACCATTTAATAGATGTAATCTTAACCTTTTCAAGTAATTGCGCAATTGTTTGTGTTGTATTGACAAACAGTCTTTGATTTCTTTCATTCCAAAGAACCCAAATACCAGAAAGCCAAACCAAATGAAGGAAAGACCTTCTTAGAGCATAGCTACCTCAAGAGAAAACAAACTGATAATAATGATCCAAAACCTGATGAGGATCCACGGAAAACACACCAATCCAAGTTTTGATTTGTTGCCAAAGATCACAAAAAATAGGACAATGAATAATTAGGTGGTCTATTGTTTTATTTTGGCCACATCCTGTAACACACAATTGTGAATCATGAGAAATAACACCTCGCCGCACCAAGTTATCCTTTGTTGGCCATCTATTGCGAAAAAGACGCCACGCGCAAATAGAAACTTTCAAAGGAACACTTTTATGCCAAGGAGCATCCGAAACGACGTCGTGGTTATGCATCTCCTGCCGCATGGGCATTTGATACACACCACGAACGGTGTAACCATCACCAATATTAGGCTGCCAAAGCCAGACATCTAATTGCGTATCCTGCAATATAACGTTAGTAAGCAAGTTCCTAATCTCCACTACCAACTCCTCCTCCCAAGCTAACAAACGACGTCTCCACCTCCAAGCCTCCCCATGTTCATCCCAACCTAATGAGTACATCTCTCCCACCGACAAGTCCTTATGAATTGACAAGTCAAAAAGTCTCCTAAATCTCTCCATGAATGACTCCGTTCCCACCCAACAATCCGACCAAAAGAAAGTATTTAAACCATTACCTAAACGTTTTGATATACTTTCTTCAAACCAACTACCACCCTCCACACCTATTCCATTTTGAATTTTTACTATCTCCCTCCACCAAGCTGACCCCGTCGCACCACCCTCCCTTAACCGACCTCTGTGTTCCCCATAACGAGAATACACCGCCTTATACCACAAGCCCTCCTTGTCCATTAAACACCTCCAACACCATTTACCAAGAAGAGCAATATTAAACTCTTGTAATCCTTTTACCCCCAAACCATCAACCCCCTTATTCATACAAATAGTATTTCAGTCTACCCAAGCAATTTTTCTATGATCATTACCCCCACCCCAATTTTTTTAAATTAAAATAGATTCAATGGAGGAGATTATACCTGCGGAAGCTCTAAAAAAGAAAGGGCGTAGACAGGCAGTGAAGACAGGACAAACTTAAGGAGAACCAAGCGACCACCATAAGATAAGTTTCTACTTTTCCAATCCGACAATCTAGATTTTAAGCGCTCTAAAACTGGATTCCAAAAACTCAAGCGTCTAGCATCACCACCAATGGGCAGCCCTAGATACATAAAAGAAATTTTACAACTCAAGTTTTATAAATCATTTTGATGTCAAACCAACGGCATTAGAAGGCTAACACAATTATCTACAACTTTCATGTTTACACCAAAACTCAGTTCAAAGCAGAAACATATGAAAACGACGCAAGAACATGAAACAGAGAATGTTGTCACAGGTAGCTCTCGGGAAAGCTCCATTTTTCACCCAAAGTTTGATCTCTAAACACCCAAATTCGTTTCAAAAGTTTGCTTGCAGGTTTATATACATAAAAGACACCCTAAAACTATGTAAAACTTGCAACAAACATCAATAACAATATATCATAACAACAACAATTCAGCACTTATTCTAATAATCATACATGATCCCTCAAATTCCATTAATGATCCTAATCTCCCCAAATTGATTAACAGCAGTGGTGTGAAATATTAAAATCGATTCTAATCATGAATTAAACATACTTAATATGGTTTTATACCTTTTCAATTCAAATTCAAGAATTCAACCTATTTTCCAATTTCCTTTAGAATCAAGAATAATTATTATGAAAGATCAATTTCAGAAATTCTATACTATTATTATTGAGAGATAGTCCCACCCTTACCTTAATTCAGATGAACAATTATACAACAATTTGGTTCTCTTGGCTCTTCTCCCTTGTTCTTGGTTTTTCTCCCCCAAAACTGATGTACGTACGTAAAATTGTTTCTTTCTCACTTCTCCCTTTTTTTTCCTTTACTCCTATTCTTAACTCCCCTTTATTTCATTTAACTCTCTTTAATTTTATTAATTCTAATTTAATCCCCAAACTCCAAAATAATAATAATCCTCACATTATTCTAATAAATATCACAATAAATCATATAATAAAATATAACACACCACATACTCAACAATAATTATTTAAAATCATATGAAAGATTCTAAACAAATCAGAAATAAATAATTAACAACTAGGGCGTTACAGCGAGCCTCATCCACCACCTCATTAGCTACTAGAATACCATCAAGGATTTGCCGATCTTTTACAAACGCCGACTGTGTGTCTAAGATTACCGTTCCCATTACATTACGTAAACGGTTTGCCAACAACTTTGCCAAAATTTTATATAAGCATCCCACCAGTGCAATGGGGCGAAAGTCATTTAGACGGTGCAGGTTGTCAATCTTTGAAATAAGAACGATGAAAGTGTTATTTATTCCTTTCGAAAAACGACCGTTGCGATGAAATTCCATCACAAACCGCATAATATCACCTTTCAAATCCTGCCAAAAGTCTTTAATAAAACCCAAAGGAATACCATCCGGACCCGGACTCTTGTAACCATCACAGTCCCACACTGCAGCCTTAACTTCCGCCTCTGTAAACGAGCATATCAGAGCATTACCTTCCAACACAGATAATTTTCGAAAATTCATACCATCCACCCTAGGCCTATTCATATCAAGCGCCTGGTAATGATGTTGAAAGTGACTGAAAACTGCTTCCCTGATTTCGGATACGCCCCCCACAACATTCCCTTCAACTGAAATAGAAGAGGTGGTATTTCTTCGACGTCTGCCAGACATAATTGCATGAAAATATTTAGAATTTGCATCTCCTTCCCGAAGCCATAATAATCGCGATTATTGCCACGAGATACTAGCGTTTGCCCTGGACAAAGAATGTAAATCAGCTGACATCTCATGTAAGTCTGTCATATCCTCCTCAGACAAGTCGTTCACCTCACCCCTAGCCTCCAAAACGTCAATCTGAGTTTTAAGAGAAAGGATCTTGCCTGGCAGGTTGTGGGAGTGAGTTAAATGCCAATCCTTAAGAGCGATCTTGACATTTTTCAATTTTTCCTTTAAAACAAAACCTCCCCAACCCTCCACTTGAAAAGACTGTAATTTCGAACGGACAAATTGTTTGTACCCAGGGAATTTGGACCAACACTTCAACATGCGCACCAACTTCGGTCCCCAATTAAGATCATCAACCGACAACACTAATAGACAATGATCTGACAAACCTCACATACAAGACACTTGCAGACAAGTCGGCCACCTACTACACCACTCTTTTGATAACAAAAAACGATCAATATGGCTCATAGAAGTACCATCTCCCTTGTGCCAAGTAAAACTGCGGCCTTGAAGTGGAAGATCCACTAACACATTACTATCGATAAAACTATTGAAGGAGTCACAATCAAAAGAGCGAATTGCAACCCCTCTCGATTTTCTTTCTTCCATAGCTCGTTCAGCATTAAAATCACCACATAAACAAATGTTTTTCCCCACCAGCCTTTGGAGCTGCTCCGTCAGAGAATTCCACAACAACTACTTTGCCCCATTATCACAAGGCGCATAAATATTGAACGGATAAAATTCATCATTCGAATCAATGAAATGCCCATGAATGATTAAAACATGCTCCAAACTGAAACAAGACCACATAATTAATAGATCTCCAGACGCCCCCACGGCCGGGCGGAAAGAATAAGAGTGTGTCAAAGTACCCCACAAAGATGCACAAAGAATGTCATCAATAACAACTAATTTCGTCTCTTGAAAACAAACAATGGACGGGTTCTTTTCAAAATTAATAATTTATGCACTTCCGGCCTTTTAGCAAAACCTCCCAACCCCCATTCCAGGAAAGGATCTTCATTATATCCTCTTCCTCCCCTTCTCAACCCGCCCCCACAACTCACTCCTTCTGCGTCCCCTCAACAACCTCCTCCCCACTCTTTTTCTTTTGTTTCTGACCTCTTGACAACACTCTAAATTGATTTGCTTTATCATTATAAAATTTTGCCCCTAAGAACCTTCCAAAACAATTGATATCCCCCTTGAGAACTTCATCCTTACCCCGCAATACCGCCCAATTCTTCCAGTCATTATTAACTGAAGTTGAAGAAGAAGACTCTGCACAAGTGACCCTTTACTGATAGCATCATTCAACGCCTTTGATCTCTTAATCCTTTTGCGCCTATGCACCTTCTTCATAAGGATTTTTAGAACTTGTTTACGGTCATCAACAGGTAGTCGAGCAATTTTCTTTAAATTACTGGCAGAATGTTTCAACTTGTGACTTGGTGCGGTTTTCTGTGTCGATGTATCATCCATCACAATTTTGGACGATTTGGCCTTTGTGTTCAACATGTTTTTTGACGTTTGTTTGGACGAAGATACCACTCCCACATCCCCATGAACCTGATCTTGTAACCACTCTATACTCCATGGTCCTGAATTGATTGAACGTGTTGCACGTGGAGGACAAGAATTTTGACATTTCCGTCGAAAGCATGTTTTTCTATTATCACCGCAATGCTGCCAATCCAATTGCAAAACCGAAGCTTGAATGGCAGGTTCAGAGCATTGCTTTTCACTAAAATTTAATCTAGGACTAGGGTTAATAAATCTTTTAGGTTATTTTATTTTTCTTATAGTTTTGTTAGTGATAGACTGATAGTTTTAGATTCTATCATGCACCATCTCAATTAGGATGGTTCATTGTTTGGTTTAGAATAACTACTTTTACAAATTTTGAAATGATTTTTTTAATGGAATTGTACAAATTACTATTTTTTTCCTGAAGAATTGTACCATATTACTATTTTTTTTTGTCAAGTACTATATTACTATTATTAACCGATAAATAGTATGGTTGAAAAAAAAATAAAAATAAGCTTTAATATTTATTTCGTCATTGCAATTAGGGGTCATTTAAAAATTGGTCACTGTAATCGTTAATCCTGGCAAATTTCCCTTTCAAAGTTTAATTATTTAAAATTTCGTCCATCTCCTCATTTAATGACTGCCACGTCATTGGTTAGTTAAGTGGTTTGCTGACTAATCAAAAGTTGGTGTGAAAGGACGAAAACACCCCTGAAGATCTCAGCCAAACGCAAAAAGACCATATTACCCTCAAGTTTGTTTTCCAACAATCTTTATCTTCCAACAATCTCAAATTCATC
>Ga0228710_1007925_pt1 | contig 15470 bp, 5 predicted proteins | sample MedpolnodulmetaG_FD_177995 | JGI IMG/M metagenome (GOLD analysis project Ga0228710, IMG submission 177995) | Root nodule microbial communities from Medicago polymorpha collected in Santa Monica, California, United States - pink nodules | ecosystem: Host-associated > Plants > Roots > Nodule... | reverse complement strand
AAGGTTCCTATAAGTTTCATTCAATAATTTGAATAATTTCAAATTATGCAGGCATGAACACTAACCAATCATTTGATTTAGCCAGAAAATATTCATTGTAAGTAATGTTTCTCTTCTGTTAAAGCAATGCCGTAATGGTATATTTATTTATTTTACACATTTTTAAGACCAAGTAGGCAATGATATATGTTAGAATTTTTTATTTTATTTTATCAAGAACACTTAGATAAGTTGATAAGAAATTTCTTCAACACAACCAATTGTCTTGAGTTCGAATGCACCAGTATGAAATCTTTTGTGAGAGAGTTTTTGAGTGATTAATTTATATAGTTGCGCATAAAGAATACACGATTAATGCAGAAAAATTAGATTAGAGAAGACGCACATCTCATCTTAGGAGGGGTGACAACGCGGAAGGTCTAGGGCCGACCACGACTGATTATTATTCTTTTGAATTATTCTTTTCCTTTTCTTTTTGAGGCATGAATTATTCTTTTCTTATTATTATTCTTATTATAAACAATAAGTTAACATCATCATAGAGTTTGAAAGGGCATTATTGGCTTCACGTAAGGGCATCTCTTGATTAATTGTAAAAGTCAATCATCAATGCTACTCTATATAATATAACAACCAACCCAAACCAAATTATATTCAAGCCATAAGCAGCTTTTGAAGAATTCTATACCTTCAATAAGCTGATCAGTTCAACCTAACAAAAATGGCTTCACAAATCAAATTCTCATTGTTCACAATTTTTATCTTTGTTTTGGCTATGGTGGTTGCCGGTCACGACGGGCATGTTCACTCTCCGGCGGAAGCACCTTCTAGTTTTGCAAGCAGCCTCAATTGTCACTCAGTAATTGGTGGATTTGTTCCTATTCTGATTGCATTTCTCTTTGCCAGAAATGGTCTTTGAGATTTTTTTTCATTTGTCTTCATGGATTTTCATTTCCTTCTTGGTTATTTTTGTATGTTATTTATGTTTTGACCTTCCTATGTTGTTTGATTGAATTGTTGTATTAATAAGCTGTGTGCAATTGATGTTTTTCATCACATGTATGGAGCATTTGTTATTTTTTTTGGTAGAACATGTATGGAGTATTTCTATTGTTCATCTACTATTCTAAGGAAACAGTAAATACATATCTACTCATGGCCCGATTATAAATTGATTTTCATATACTTTTTTCAGAGGTAATTTTCATATACTTATTAATTAATTGAAATACAGAAAACAATTTATGTTTTGACGTAGAACCTGCGAGTTAGTTTTTTTTTTTTTTTTGGGTACAAGAAGATGGCATAACCCAAAAGAAAAAAGTTACAGAATAAAGCAACATTTCTAAACATGTAAGCTCGAGATATGTCTTCAAACAAAATACTTTTTATCTTCTTAATTAGGGAGAGTCTCTAAAATTCTGACCAAATAGGAATCTTGGGTTAGACTAAAAGTAGCCAATCAATTTGTGCTCTTGTTGCTTTCACACCATGTTTGGTTCAACTAAACCAGCCGAAGTAAAGTTGACGAGTTTTCAAATACAACAAATCAAAATAGGAGTCATCGGGACAATGCATACTATATATAAAGTCTGGGGTTCGAACCCCAGACACAACAAAAGAAAATCAAAATAGGAGTTGCCCTATTGAGTTTGCACTTGTTCATAACCATGTCCACAAGCACCTTGAATTCAGTTTCCACAATGAGATGTGAAATTCCATGTCTTCTTGCAATCGACATTCCAGTGGGTCTCCATTCTCACAAATTCAGCTTTTGGACGGGATATATTATATATAATTGATAATTGGTCTTGTTAACTAATCCCCGCGGTCACTAGTTAAGAAAGTTAAAAGTAAAAAATTTCTATTAAAAACAACAACTTTTTGAATTTCATAAAGTATAATATGCATTCCCCTTTTCATTACTTTTCAATGCAAAATCTCTATATTAATCTCTTTAACTAGTGCCCCGGAGCACTAGTTAACATTTTCCGTAATTGATCCATTGTCTGTTTAAATTGAATGCGATTTTATCTTTTGATCTTCAACCTCCCAAATGACAAAGGTTATTAGTTAGCAATAATTTTGTAAATTTCTTTTACTATGTACTAATAAGTAGGGTTGGGAATAGGTCAGGCCGACCTACAGGGGCCTACGGCCTGACTTGTTTAAGCCTGGCCTGACCTGTTTATGAAAAAGATCAGGTTTAGGCTTTTGAAAAAGCTTATTTAAGTACATAGGTCAGGCTTAGGCTATCAAAAAAGCCTATGAAGCCTGATAGGCCGGCCTATTCATGCATATTATTAAAATTTATTTTTTATTTATATTAAAATATAATTTATATTAAACATAAAAATCAAGAAAAAACACAAATAATAGACTTTTTAAATAGGCTTTGAGGCCTTACAGTGAAATAGGCTTTTAAAGCCTTATAACAATAGACAAGTCTTACAGTGAAATAGGCTTTGAGGCCAGTTTGGCCTATTTAGAAGTAGAGAAAATTGAATATGTTATGACTTTAATATGAAGTAAGTCTGTAAATAGGCTTCCAGGCTAGGCCAGACTTTTAAATAGGCCAGGTCAGACTAAAAAAATAGGCTTATGAAAGGTCATAGGCCAGACTTAGGCTTGCTAAAAATTTCGTAGGCCAGACTCAGGCCTATCAAAGTCTGGCCTGACATGGCCTATTCTCATCCCTACTAATAACCAAACGAATGTACCGATAACCAAAGGAATGAAATATATAGCAATCAATGCATAGTTGCAAAGTGAAATTCCTCCTTATTATTAAATTCATTCTCTACCATATTGTCAAAAAGAAGAAATAGTCTTCTTCCACCAACTTGTTTCCATTGGAGACTTATGCAAAGAGCGTGCCAAATGCTATCTTTTCTACTTGAGCGTGACATGAAGAGTTGTATTTGTAATTTGTTTTGCACACCTATATTCATTAACATAATAGCCTCTTTTGTGACGCAGTTAAAATAATAACTTGATGCCATATGGTGTTATTTCCTTAGCATCTACAATAGAGAAATTAGAGATGTTAATGAGATTATGGACGCGGATAATATAATATCTGTATCTACTTCGTTGGATAAATATGATATTCGTGTTTGCCACTTATTCTTGCGGATATCTTCTATACAAATAATCTATGAATTTTGAAGTATCTATTGATATTTTGAGAGATATTCATGCATAGCACTTTTTTCTAAAAAAATAATTAGTTTTCTTACAAAAAATTTGTGATCACCAATAATTCCTTTATCCTATTTTAAAGGGAAAAAAAGTATTAACACATAAAAGTAATCATGTGTTTCATTCTCAATTAAACAAGTATTATTTATATTTAATAAAAGATATTGAAATGATTTTATTAATATATTAACGAGTACGAATACCCACAAAAACATATGCAGTTAAATCCACATCTATATTCATTAACTAACATACAGTTGAAATATTCATTTATTTTGCCTGCGATTATCATTTAAGCTGCCTATTCGTGCCCATGACAAATTTTATATGCGATACCCACAAATACAAATGTTTTTGTCATCCTTAAAAGAGACTCATTATTTGGTATTTAAATAGATCTTACTTGCACACACCACTCATTAATAATTTTTAAATAGTATCACTTAATAAACACTCAATTTTTTCAAACCCACACCATACTAAAATGTCTTAAATAAGAGACACCAATAATTTAATAAATGATCTAACTCAGCATCAATAGTATATTTATATACTCTGTCCACCTTCTAGGAAGGATTAAACAATATACTCACTCATATGAATCTATAGAAAGAAATGCCCAAAGATTCCAATACATCTGTGCTCATGTGCTTCCCTCGCATTAGGATAAGGCAGCTCAACAATAACAATTACAAATGATTATGTGTTAAAATCTTACAAAGCTAAAAACCATAAGACATATGATCACATCAAAGAAAAATAAATTAAAACAACAACTAAAGCGGTATACTAATTCTATAAAACATGGTCTGCACTACTGTCACACTACTATGACATACCAACAACCGTAGCAACACTGAGTCATTACCTTATCATACAACTGTTCTTAATTAATCTACTCCATGGTTCATGTTGTCATATGCTACTTGCTTAATTCATCTGGAAGAAGTCATAACTCTACCACACCACTACATCGATCTATAATTTTTATTTCCAAATTGAAGTAAGCAATAAAGTTAAAAAACTGCTGTGCCTAATTGACTCGACCCAACTCGTTCAATTAGTCACACAATCAACAAAAGACTCTCTTTTTCCACCTATTGATTTCTCACGTGTCCTATATGCAGTTTAGATTATATAATTCGAACGGCATAACACCTCATAAAAACTTCCAAAACATGTTAAAATATTTTGGATATTAAAATCCGAATAGAACGCGTGAAAAGCTCGTATGGTAGAAAAAGTAATGGCCTCAACAAAACATATTATCACTTGTAAAAGTTTCACAAAGAAAAATGATAGCCTCTAAATTAGTTCATCATCTCCCGTGCTTCCTACTGCATTCTTAACCAAACTATTTACAACTAAACTTACAAATCACGTATCCAATATTCAAGAGTTTAAAGACATCCGTAATATACAATGTTGTGTCGCAGGTGTATGGCAAATGTTTCATATTGGATGAAAAAGTAAGTATTGAACATTATATAATAAAGATTTCTCAAAACTCAATGTGATCACTAAAAAATAAACAAATGAAGATTTTCATTTTATCATCAAAGCGAGACAAAAAGAATATATTCGTTTTACAAGGTAAAATCATTTCTTGGCTTAGAAAGAAAGGTAAAACCATTTCTTCACTAAACATGAGGAAACGCAAGAGAACACGCACTTATGGCAGATAATTTTGGCAAGTGTACCGAATATATGAAGTGGTATGGCGGATAATTTTGGCAAGTGTATCGAGTTATATAAAAACCATTCTCAAGGATTGCATATTTTTTATCCACACCAACAAAATACTTAGAATGTAAGATAAAATTTGATAAAGATGTTGGATCTAAGGTGAAATCAAGAACCAATTCAAAATTAATTTTGGATTATAAATTGATGTCGAAGGAGAGTAAACTTCGAATCCCATTATTTTCCCTTTTACACAATGGAAGTACTTAAAAAAGCAAGTAACAAACATGCATTTGAGGTTCCAATCAACAAAGAAGATCAATTTCTTGACTACTCAATGCCCCTTAGTTCATTGTTGATTTATATTAAGCATTAAAAATAAATTGCACAAGAGTATCATAATGTTAAAACAGTAGGATCACATCACCCTTTTGAAGGTATCTATAGATTTTGTTGTTGGGGGATATTTGATGAAATGGCCACTCAATCAAACCAATAATATTAGTTTGAGTGTTACTACAAATATTCACCAATGAGCCAATGAAAGAGGTAATAACCCAAAAAAAGATCTTGGAGGGGTAAGGTTGAGGTAAGTGCTGTTGATTTAATCATTTCTATTCAGATTTGATGCCTTGAAATAACATTATTACATTGGTTGATACTAACCGTTCTTTTGAGATTTGTAGACTACATGGAGACATTCAATTGCCAAATTGGAACGTCTCCCTCATGAGATGCACGGGTTGAACAAATAGATTCCTGTCACAATTGTAGTGAATGCAACAAGAATCCATAGTCACATACTTAGAACGTAGGTTGGAGGAATGCAAATTCTCTTTGTCGAAATAATGAGATCTAAGTTGACCAAAATAGTTCTAAAACTTTTAAATTAACATAGCTACACACGTTTTTTTTTTTTTTTTTACAAAAATAAAACGATATTCATTCATTCAAATCGAGAGATTACATCATTCAACACCGCTAAAAATGTAAAGGATGAATCTTCGAACAAACTCACAACATCCAAGTTAATAGCATATAACGGCATAATGCCTACAAAAATATATGATAAAATTAAAGTGACCGGAATATCCATGGCCTCCGGATCTGCAACGTTGACGCCCAAATCTTTGATTGAATAATCGATCTTTCAATATGAATCAAATGAACACCGCACGAGAAGATGGGAAATGAAACAACGCCGTACAAGACGACGAACAACAAACCACCACACTTAGATGATGAAATCACAAAGAAAAAAACTTAGATCTATGTGAAAATCACTTATTTAGATTGAAATAGAGAGAAAAAGATAGCTACACACGTTTAAACATCAAATTCTTTCTTATTTATATGTCTGAGAGGTACATTGTAATTTATTAGGAAGATCTTCTTCCTTACGGAGGAATGCATAATTAGTTGTTTTGGTAGTCTAATCTTTAAGCCTTCAGCTAGAGATTCATGATCATTGTTGTTAGATTTTGGATTTTATATCAAGATGAATGTTATGAAGTTATTAGTAATTGTAGTTTTTTATGCGTCGGTGCTGAACAAGTGACTAATTTCGAAGTTCTATACTCCATAACATTGTGTGACTTTGTTATTTGACATTTGTTTATACGGAGAAATGAGATATATAACCTATTTGTTCTTGGTAGCAACTAGGTAGCAAGTGCAGCATAATTGATTGATATAAATTGCCTATTTATTCTACTTTTTTTATTTATTTATTCTGGTGGTTACATTGGCATGAGATTAAGGATGATGTGGAAAAGCTTAAGGCCTTGTATAAAGACTGCCATGTTGCTTTAATTTGCTTTTAACCCATTAAGGCATATTGTGCTTAGAGAGTTAGAGTGTGTGACATGCTAAGTGCATGTGAATTGGGTTGGAAGTTTGTTATGGAAAGACATGCCACAACCTTTGGATTTCCTGATCTTCCGTAGTTGGATTTGGTGAATCCAATTTCTATTTTCTACCATAAGAATAATAACCATAACCCTTGATGAAAAAAGTTGAAATAAAACTATGCAGCTGTAGTACATGAAAGTACATGTAACTTCAAAATAAATTAGTTTGGACAAACTAGTTACAGTTAGAGGTCTAATAAGAGTTAGATAGATTTTATTTGAAGCCAATTGGATGTAAGGAACACAGTTTATGATAGTTGCAAGATTCGAGTCGTAAGTTAAATACTCTTTATACTTCTTTTATTATTTCATAAATTTTGTTATAAAAAAAATTAGTTGCAAGAAGGAATGGAACAAATGTCATAAGTTACAAATTGTGCATTATCTCCACATGTTTTTGGACCTTTCTAGGCCGGATCATCCCTTTACTTCACTTTCTATCTCAATTTATTTAAATAAATGGTTTTCATATTTTTTTGAGTTTTTCTGTAATTTTATCGTCTCAATGAAACATTGTTTTTGTTTGTTGTCTTGATGCGATCTTATTTAGTTTTCTATCTTGTGTGCTCTTTTGACTTAAATTGACACATCAGTTTCGATCTATTACATAATAAATCAATGATTTAGACCTCAATATACAAATATGAATGCATGCGTATCCTAGCCACTTTAATGTTGTCACAATTATATGCATTTTACCGATTTATGCTATTAACTTGAGTGTAGAACTTATTTGCATATTCATTCGTTTTAATTTTAAAGACCTTAATTGTTTTAAATATATTCTACCAGATTGAATAAATAAATATTTTTAGTCAAAAACAAAAGATTACCACAAAACCTATGAATCCACAAATCAAAACAATAGTGTACGACAAAAACACAACAAATATAACAGCTGTTACTATTCTTTCCCAACAAGAAGACTATGATAATCCCAAAATAAACAAAGCTTTGAACGATGAAAACCAAGCATATACATATATTTGTTGAATGAATCCAGGGTTTTTTTTTTTTGGGTACAAAAATGAATTTCAAATATTTAATCCAAGTTAAACAAGAAACATGAAATTAACAGCTAAGTCCTAGACCTTCACGTACAAGAAATTATATAAACCCTTCTAGGTTAATTATATAGCACAACACACTTAGTTTCAAAACAACAAAAGCAAATAAATCACCAAGTGAAATCAATAAAATGGCTTCACCAGTGAAATTCAGCATGGTCATAGCTTGTGTTTTGGTTTTGGTTATGGTTGTTGCAGCTCAAAACAATGGAGAAGATGGGATTGTTAAAATGTCTAACGATATGCCAGGAATGGTAATGGCTCCTGCACCAACACCAAAATCATCTGCTTCTCCACCAACCCTCACTTATTCTGCTGCCATCCTCATTTTCCTTCCTTTTATGATTTCCTTTGTTGTAGCCAAATGAGTGTATTTGAATTTTATTAACTCTACATGTTCTTGATATTATTGTATGTGTTGGTGTGTTTTAGACACCTATTGTGATTAAAGGACTAGCCTTTAAGTTGTTGTGTACTTGAAACTATGTTTATGGAATAAAGGAAATTGTTAACTTTGCTAATGTTAGCTGCATAATCATTTTGATTCAAGTATTTAAATGTTATCCAAAGCTTCTTTTTCTTATAAGACATATATGGTGATCATTTTGATTTATAAGAGGATTTCTAAAGTACACGGCTTGAGGTTTGATTGTTCAATTGATTTGAGCTAAGAGTTGTTATATTTTATAATTTTTGTTACATCGAATTCTGCCTTAAGGATAATTATATCATTTTATAAACACCCATCTCTTTTATATCACAATTATTTTTTTTCATTTTCTCTCACATCAAACTACTAAATAATCAATGTAACAAAAAGATATCTGATCCGATAAATAATCGTCTTATTTTCCATTTCTTTTCTCTTCTCCCCTTTCTTTTATTTCCTTCATTTTCCATCATCAACCCAACAAGTAAAACGAAGATAGGGACTATGTTGTCCTTTTTTTTTTCCTTTTCAAAGAACTAATAGTTGCGTTAATTTTTCTCAAAGACTAAATTGTGTCTTACAATTTTTATTAAGGATTAAAATAGATCTTTACTCTACATACAATGTATTTTTGTAAGTTTGTGATTAGACGTATTTTGCATCAAAGTATGATTAGGTGTATTCTAGATAGAATATTTTTACATGGTTACTCAATATACCTTACAATTTTAAAAATGAAAAGTTGAAATCAATGTGAACATAAATGGATGCGGTAAATTACACTTTCCTCTTCTCTTATATCAAAATTTACACTATTATCTCCGCTTATGTTAAAATAAACATTTGCCTATCTTAAATCACAGTTTTCTATTTTGACTAAAATGTTATTTCACTCACTCTAAAAATGCAAGTTATCCTTTCACGTTAAAAGCTCTCTACAACCAACCTCTCTTCACGTACCCTCTATTCACATGCTCCTTTCATAAAATAACCTCTATTAACCTACTCATGTAGAACCCCCCTTCACATTAAATGCGTCTCTCAACCTATCCACCTACTACATAAATACAAGTTACCTACAAACTCCTTTACACTATAAAACCTCTATACAACACCTATTCAGCTATAAACTCCTTTCAAATTCTCTTCACATACAAATAATTAAGTTCCCTTCATTGTTAATTTCTCTAAATTCACTATATACTCATTTCAAACTTCACAAATCAAGAATGAGATTGTTTTATTTTATTTTTTCTATTATAAATATTGTTCCCTCTTTTAACCAACACTGTTGATTTAATATTGGTATAATAGTGGCGTTATCCAAATCTGTCTACAGTACATGGCATTGACCGGTAAACTTCAAACTAATTGGTCATACAAGGTTGAATGAAGTCTCCCGACCATATGCCATGTATTGTGAACATATTTGTGGCCACATTATATATATGACAAACATACTCAGCAAGGTTGTTGTAATTAGGGGTGGCAAAATTGATGGATTGGTTGGATATGGATTTGGGTCCTAATGGATGACTTAAAAAAAGTCCATTAGTCTATTACAATCCACTTGTTTTTTGTTAAAAAAACCATCCAAATCCATCCATTAAGAATAAAGTCCATACAATCCATCCGTTATTAGATTTTAATGGATGAATAATTCATCCGATCCATAAATCAAAATGTATTTTTTTAAGAGGTGTATTATTTATTGGAGTGTTTCTTTAGTGAATTCAATCTAAATCAATTTTATGCAACAAGCCAAATAATACTTTTTTTTAGCCCATAAATATTTTTGAAATAAGCCCAACTAATATAATAATTCAGAAATATTAAATATTATTAATTAAATAATTTAAAATAAAAGTGGTTAGTGGTGGCAACCGGTGGTCAACCGATCACCGCCGATGTTGACCACAGTGGTTCTCCGGCGAACTAACTCTCAGTAACACTAATCAATATAACTATAGTTAGCTTATACTAACTAACTCTCAATAATAATTACAAATGATATACTCTAGTAATAAGTTTACTTTTTATGACATACAATGGTGACTTAAAGTTAATTAATTCTTATTTTAAAAATACTAACTTATGTTAAAATTAGTTAGTATGTGATGCATGTTTAATTCTAAAGGGAGAAGAGTATTTGTCATGCCACAATTTTTTGCCTAAGATCCTACATTCATATTCCTTTTGACTCTGAATAGTCTTTAACTTTTCAAATGAAATTTTGGCAGAGAGGTATTTTAAAAGACCTCATTTTTGGTTCATTTTTTAGCCCACTTTTTATTTTATTTTATTTTTAGTCTTTTATCTATCTTATTTTTATTTTTATTAGTTTTTATTTTATTTTTATTTCCACCTTTTACTTTATCTTTTTTTTATTTTTTTTTATTTTGTTTTGTTTTTATTTTAGAATAGGTCCAAAATTAAACATGCCCAGGGTCCAAATTTTTGATTTCTTCTCCACGCCACAATCAGTGCATAGTCAAAACTTTCTTTCCAAAAAACGTCAAACGCGTTCCATCACCATAATTTCTCATCAAAGTCAATTAAATCAATATTTCATTTTTATCAACCATAGAACCTATAAATAGAGCCTCATCCCTCACAATTTCACACACCAAAAGTTCTCTTGAGTTGTCAAAGAACTTTTCTCTCTTCACCCTCATTTAGCTTGTGTTGACGAGCTATTCTTTTCTTCTCCCTCTTTTTCTGTTCCTTTGAAAAAGTCCCTTTGAGATTTTGTCCTTTCGCTAATTTTGTCCCTTTGGTTGTCCCTTCCTTTTATTTTCTTCTATTTTCTTGCATTTTATTTCTTTTTATCATTTTAATTATTGTCATTTATTTTCCAACAATTATAATGTATTTAGGTCCAATGTAAATATAAATGAGAAGAATCATGCATGTGTTCTTTTATTTATTTATTTCTGCTTTTATATATTGAAAAGAAATGCAAAAAAAAAAGGTTAGATTAAGGGATTTTGTGGTGATCTAACGTCACTACAAAATTCTTGCGCTTTTATTTTATTGTCACGTTAGTTTTATTTTTAATATTAATTAAAAAGAACAAAAAAAAATTAAATAACCGAAAATTCACAAAAAAAAAAATCCTTTTCATAAGAAAGCTTGATTTTCAATCAAGTGATTCCTTTTTATTTTTATTTTCTTAATCAAATTTCAATCAACTTAATCATACTTTGAGTCATTTTTTCTTTTAATACAAAAACACAAACAAATTCTATTTTGCCACTTGGCTTTTTATTTCAAAACTAATAAAAAATACAAAACAAATCAATCGATATTTTTACCCCGAACTACGAGGTTTTGATCTCTCCCATGTACGTAGGCAAAGGACCTTGTCCTTCCAAATCAATAAAAAATGTAAATAAAAAATCTTCTTTTTTCTTTATCACCACGTTAATTTCATTTTAAAAGCAAGTAAGTTATAGCGCAAAAAAAAATAAAAATCATGAGGTTCCCATAGAATATTATGGATATTTCCCTAAATATATCCAACTCCGAACCCTAAATCTTTAAAAGGTGGTAATTTAGAACTTTTTCCCCTTTCTTTTGAAAAAATAAAAGTTCAGTCGTGAAATAAAATTAGTGAGTCAATGCTAACCAAATAGTTTGACCTCCGAAAAATGACGCGACAGTACTATAATTTGAACATCTTATAGGAGATGAGAGTGTAATTTAAATTTCTTCCAAAGAAGGATAATTTATTCATATTTATTATTTATATTATTCTATAAGAAATTATTTTGCGAGAGACTTTTCATTTATGTGCTTCAGAAGTAACATTGGTTAAATTTCCATTCTCTAAGTTCTTCATGTCTTGAATCTTGCATTATTAGTGAATTGGACTAATAAGTACAACCGTTATCTTTAATTGGTTAATAGAATGTCTTCTTTTTTTTTCTGTTACAAAAAGAAAGAAAAAAATGAATGTAATAAAAGCCTCAAAGGGAGAAAAGACTCATACCTCTCTCTAAATTAGAAGGTTATCAAAACAATTAATGTCTATGGCCAAATAAACACATTTGTCAAATGAAGGAATTACTTATATGCCTGTATAAATTTATATGCCTCTCTAAATTTTTTTGAATGTAATGCTAACTAAATGTGTATATATAGAAACTAGAAAAAAAATCTTTGTAAGGTTAACTCAATTGGTAGAAACATTTGCATAATATATGCATGGTCAGGATTCAAACCTCGAATATATCATTTCTCAACTTGCACGCGCGATGTACAGGTTAAAATCTAGTTTAATCGAATAACAATATAGCAATTAATTAGTATTAATCTAGTAGGATTAAATATCAAAATTTATACTCAAGCTCCAAACTTGGTTGTTTTTCAAACTTGTAACATTTATGCTGAAGATGTAATTAGCTTGCAATATTATACAACAAATGTGCCAAACATCATCATGAATTTATGTCTGCAATTTAGCCATATTATTTTTACCCCAAAAAATCGCAATGATAAAAACAAAGCATCAATTCATTCTTATATTTATTGCATCTATTAGTTATAAACAAGAAGCATGATAGTAACAAAGTCCTATGCCACCTAGCACCTTATTAATAATTCTCTCTTGTTTGTTTATTCTATAAGAAAGAATCAATTAGCCGAACCTATATAATTTTTCACCACTATTTATATTAATTCTCCAATTTGTTACAAACATCAAAGAAATTAATATAATCAAGTGCATATATTCAACAATGGCTTCATCACTCAAATTCAATGTGTTTGTAGCATGTCTTTTGGTTTTAGTTGCAGTTGCTGCTGCTCAATATGGAGGTGGGCCCGACTATGATGCAAATGCTCCCTCTGCCTCTCCACGAAGCCTCAGCTATCCCACAACCATCATTGTTCTTCTTCCTTTTGTGCTTACTTTTCTTGCAGCCAAATTGAATGTTTGAATTTAATTTTATATAATCAAGCTTCCTTCTTTGTGTTATATTAATTTCTATTTGTATTTTATTGTTTTGATGGGCACCTTATTAAAGGACCATCCTTCATGTCATAAGTTTGTTGTTTTTATTTATTATTAATCATGTTGTGTCCTTGAAATTATATTATGTAACCCAATAAATCTATTTCTGGCTATATATATATATATATATATATTTATATTCCATTAGAGTTGTTTCTTTAAGATAGCTACTACATGTCTAGATTAACGGTGAGACGACTCAAAATGTGTAACTCATATAATGTAAATAGCCATTGTTACGAGAGAAAGTTTGGCAGGGGATGCAAGAATTCCATGTGGGCATGTGACCGGTCAAATTGAATCATAATTTCATGCATTAATTATTTTCTTAACAATGTGAAGAAAAAAAACACAACTCTTCATATTTTTTTGGTAGAATGACATTCGAAGAAAAAAAAGAAAAAAACATATTTATGTAATTACTCATGCGATTTACCTTTTACTAAAAAAATTAGTGTATGTAACTTGATATATATGTTTATCAGTTGAATATGTTTATCTTGGTCTCTCTTACTTTTTATCTTCTAAGATTTATACATATTTTCGAAATACATGCAAATTAAAACTTCGTAACACCGTCATCAAAATTTCTAATTCTGAACATTCCACCTTACCTATACGCATTTGACACCTTTACTCAAAATAAATTACAAACTTAAGCTTAAATTATGAAAAATAGAATTATTTGAGTTCAAGAATCAGAATAGTCGATGAAATATTCTTAGAAAGGACCAACTCAATCCACAAAGAATTTTTGTATTGAACAAACTGAATATTCATTAAAAACATTGACAATGACAATCGAAGACGTCATTGTAAGATGTATAGAAGACGTCACCCATTATGAATAGTCAAGCACGGTTTATCATGAATTACTCACTGCCTCACAAATGAGAATTGTACGTCCATATTATTATATAAAAACTTTACAATAATCAATTCAACATGGATAAGAAATATGAGGTCTATAAAGATATATGTATGTATATATATATATATATTAATCTTCAAGATCATAGTATAATTTACAAATCGGTGAAAATGTATGCAACAAGACTTCTTTCCATGTACAAAATGAATCCTAGTGCCCTTTCAGATCCACCACCATCAGGGCCAAATTCAGGTTATCTTGTGATATTAGATGAGGAAGCTCAAACTTACTGTTGTTTTGGTTTGTGCAAGGACCATAGAATCAAGAAGTTTCCTATCCCTCAGAACAAAAATGTAACCATCAATTATTCAGAAGTTGACATTTTCAGTATAGATAGATATTTTGAAGAAGCTATGTTCATTCCAGTATTGAATCAACCATTGTCTTCAAATCGCTACTATGTTATAAGAACGACAGGGAAGTATCAAGGGTATGTATTTATTTAATTTTAATCATTTTCTTCGTAATTTTTATACCAGTTTTTCCCTGTCATCCCAACTGAGAGTATTGTAATATGAGACATAATTATATTTTTGTTGGTAATTAACTTTCATGCTTAAAGAAAGAGAAAAAATAGATTCATAAAGTAATAGTGGTTCCTTCAAAATTAATTGTGAAATTTGAATTAATTTCAGCCAAGCTAATACAAGTTCAACGGAAGAGGATAAGATCACATGTTTATGCTTTAGTTTTGTCAATGATGTCAAACCAAAAGCTTTGGAACCCTTCAGTGCATATCAACAGGTAGAAATAATCAAAAAAGGTTCTGGTTTTCATGCAAAATCAGTTGCCTCAGATGGAATTCCTCCTGGGTTATTGAAGAAAAAAGGGTGGACACTTACTGCTAGCACTCCCCGCAACTACAATTTAAGCCAAGCTTTAGGCTCAAATGATTCCTTGCGTTCCAAGCTACCAAATTTCGACTTTCCAATTTTCAATGATTGTTCTGAATCAGTGGTTGTTGGAAAGTGGTATTGTCCATTTATGTTTGTGAAGGAAGGAATGAATTTAAAGGAGCAGATGAAGATGTCAATATTCTATGAGCTAACACTTGAGCAAAGATGGGAGAAGATTTTTTCAAAGGAAAATAGTGGAGAAGGTGGTGTTCTTGTAGATGTTATTATTCAAACAGAAGTTGCAAAGGTTGAAGGAAAGGACGCTGTTTGGGATGAAAATAGATTGGTTGATGGAGTTTTATGGTTTAAGAGTGTTGAAGAGAAAAGTGTTGGATTGA
>Ga0228710_1007924_pt1 | contig 15472 bp, 15 predicted proteins | sample MedpolnodulmetaG_FD_177995 | JGI IMG/M metagenome (GOLD analysis project Ga0228710, IMG submission 177995) | Root nodule microbial communities from Medicago polymorpha collected in Santa Monica, California, United States - pink nodules | ecosystem: Host-associated > Plants > Roots > Nodule... | reverse complement strand
AACAATAACAACTTCAACTAGTTAAGAATTCAATCAACAACAACAACTTCTTCATAATTCAACTTTCCCAAAAAATTACATAAATTAAATTGAATAATTTCTATGATTTCAATTTTAATAAATCTCTGATTTGCTTCTTTCATTCCATTCCCAACAACACTAATTTTAAGATTCAACATCAAATTTTAACCTCAATTCCCCTTTTTATTTCCCTGCAATTAGAAGAAGAAATGGGTTTAGTGGCAACAAAGGTGATGACAGTACATTATTTCACCACCAAATCAACCAAACTTACTTCTTCCTTCCGCACTCTCCCTCGCCTCAATTGTTCTTCCTCTTCCAATTTCAATACCTCCTTCTTTCCTTTTCCTTTTCCTTTTCCTTTTCTTCATTCTCAGTTTTCTTTTTCTTCTTCTTTCCCTTTCCTTTCCTTTTCTGGATTGAAAATTCCTTCAAATCCATTAATTCAATTTATGAGTTTCTTTCACCTTTCCCCCAATCTCTCAGCTCATTTCAACTTTTTTTCCAGATCTAATTGATTTTCTTATCCTAGAATTTTCTTTTCTCAATTTATTCTCTGTTTTCAATTTATGATTTGCAGCATTCACTACAATTCTCTATTTCTTTAACCATGTTATAGACAATAATGAATTGATGGAATATCAACAATCCTTATCAGTTTTTTTTTGTGTTTTTTTGTAGCTACTGTTGTGGTGTGGCTGGGTTCAGGTAACTGGAGTGTGGCTGATATTTATGAGAGCTGCTTGTGTTAAGGCTTCCGGTCCTGGTCGTGTCCCTTGGCTGGGTTTTGGTTTATTTAGGTGCGTTTTCCCCAGTTGATTATTATTACATGATGATTTAAATTAATTGAATTAATTCATTTCTATTTTTTCAGGGATTAAAAGAATGAGAAGGGAAGAAGTTGTACAAAAAAATAAAAAAGAGGGAAGAAGTTTGAAAAATATGTTGGTATTATTGTTGTTGTTGTTTTATTGTGCTATGAATGAAAAGGGAAGAGGTTGTTCCTCCTCTTTGAAACTCAGATCCGAATTTCGAAATTGTGATCTTGTTGTTGCTATTGTTGTGTTGTTGTTGTTCCTCCTCCAAGTTTTTCGAATTTCTGGAGTTAAAGAATCGAAGGTGTAGTGATGAGATTGTTGTAATGGTGATTTTGTTGTTGATTTTTGTTGAAGAATTTCTGGATTGAAGGGTTATTGTTGTTGATGAAGATGAAGAAAAACAAAAAAAATTGGCGTTGGTGATTCACCGTTACATACAATGGTCCTGCAATCTAATGGCTGAAATCATATCTGAAATATTAGGCATTAAAAAATTAACAGAGATGACCATTATTACTAACGGAGGTGTACTTGAGGGACCAAACGGGAAAATTTTAAACTTATGGGACCAAATTGAAAACAACAATTAAGTTATGGGACCAAACGTTTAATTAAGCCTATATAAAATCATAACATCATTTTCCTTTTTGCAGAACCCTCAGAATTAGAAGCATTTTTTTGTTACCGTTATCCCTCAATTCCTTCATTTTCTTCACAATTCTTCACCTGAGACTTTAAAACCCTTCTTCGAGTCCAAATGGAAATTCGTGTAGCCTCTCTTGGTAGAATGTGATGGAAATTCTAATATTCTCTCTCTCTCTGAAAAACCACCGTAACTACTTTTCTCCAGCGACCTAATTACCCACCGGTGTAGCTGTTGTAGCCTTTTTGACTCCTTTTTACGGCATTCTCTCTCTCATACACGGTGGTTGTCCCTTGCTTCTCCTTTCCCTAAGGTTTTTTCTTCATTTTTCGCACTTTTAAGTGGTGTTCTCACATTCGTGATTTCACTCCGGTGAACCATCGAAGCTTCTTCTCCGGTGATACTCTTTCCTTTCCCTCTGAATCATGGTTTGTCCCTGGCCATTTATGGCAGCTCTGGACTCGGCGGTGACCACGACGGCGAAGTTGCCGGAATTTGGGAAATCTTTTGGCCAGGCTCTTTCTGATACCTCTTCAGGTGATAGTTTTCTGACAAATTTCCCCCTAAGGTGGTTATGGGAAATTCGGTTCGTGTTAAGATCTCACAAGCTGCGTACGAATCAGGCCTAGCTGCATGTAGATTCAACCTCTATGGCCGTTTAACTCTTCACAAAGGTGATACTCCATTGACAACTCTTGCTTTGAAATCTAAGCTCAACAATTTATGGCCACAATTGCAGAATTGGAATCTAATTCCTCTTGGCAAGGGCTTTTTTGAGTTTAATTTCAATTCTTTAGACGATATGAGGAAAATCTGGGCCATTGGAGTCGTGAATTTGAAACCTGGATTTATACGTTTCTATTGCTGGACAAAGGACTTCACACCCAAAGCCCAGACACAAACACACGCACAAATCTGGGTTAGGTTAATGCAACTGCCTCAAGAATATTGGGGAAAACAAACAATCTTTGAAATTGCCTCTGGTTTGGGCACCCCCCTTACAATTGATGATGCAACACAAAACAGGAGATTTGGGCTTTTTGCTAGAGTGTTAATTGATGTTGATTTGAGTGAGAAAATGTACGAATCTATGATTATTGAAAGGGAAGGTCATGCTTTGGCCATTGTGATTCAGTATGAGAGGCATCCATTGTTCTGTGCTCACTACAAATCCATATGTCACAACATTCAATCTTGCTCCAGACTGAATGATGATGCCAATGCTCAAGCCAGCAAGAAAGCTCATAATATGTCCCACAAAGTCCAGTTCAAATATAATTTTTTCAACAAGAAGAATGTTCAACTTTCTGTTCACAAATCTGCTGAAGCAAATGATGTTGAACAAGCTCAACTTCACAATGTAGCAGTTGGTAATAAGCCTGCTCAGGTCTTGATCCACACTGAACATCAGGAGGATACTTTTAATTTGATTCAGGTGATGACTTTGAGGAAGAAGAATATGCTCAAGACATCAATGAATTTGGAGTAAACAACACTGCACATCATGCATATGTTCAGACTAAGACTAATGAAGATAGACTGAACATCACACTTTACAACTCATTTGAGTTGCTTGAAAATGATGTTGAGCCTGTTGTAGGGGAGGCTAAGTCAAGTGACAAGGACTCTACTCCCATTACATTGGATATGCAAATGGATAAAAATCTAAATGTGAAGGATTAGTCCCTAGGGAAGGGAATCTTGGATCATAGCAGAAACATAGAGGTGCCTGCTATCATTGATAGGCAATGTGCTCTCATCACTGCTCCTATTCTTGATGATAATATAACATTGCAGCCTGTCATTACTCCTATAACAACTAGTGATGAGATTTTGGGACCAGACAAGAGGAAAGTGCAATTTACTGTTGGTCCTAAAAACATGTATGTTGCATGTTTGAAAGATGGTAAAGCTTTGAGCACATTTTTGGGGGTTGAACCAGACACTGATACTATCACCACTACTGATGATGTGTTGGTCCCTACTAAAGGAAATGTGCAAGTTTCAGGTGGATCTAAGAATGTTTCTGCTGCTAGCATGAAAAGTGTGCAAATTTTGAGTAAGTCTTGGGGAGATGAGGTAGACACAGACCCTGCAACTGATAGCACTATGGAACAAGATACCGACTCTAAAAATATGATGGCTACTTTAAAATTTCCTCCTGATGCTGATAAGTATTTAGACACTCCTTTGGAGATAGGCAAGTTTACAAAATCTGGCAGGAAGTCTAGAAAACATAAGAGCCTTAATGGAAAAGGTTCTGGTGGCATCACAAGTAGTGAGCACATCCAAACTCGATCCAAAAAGGGTGTAATTAAAAGCAATCCCAAATATGTTTGAGTCATGAGATGTTTCATTTTACCTTTTTGTATAGGGATAACATTGGTTTATCTTTCTCTAGAATTTTGTATAGGGATAACATTCGTTTATCTTTCTCTAGTATTTCCATGAAATGATTGTGTATGTGGTTCAGACAGCTCCTGACATTTATATCATTTTTAGCTTGATCAAAAATAAAATAAAACCTATAACATTCGATGAAGAGAAATAATAGTTTAAAAGAGTTTGTTCACAAATTATTACTGTGCTTTAATGATCAAACATTAGACCTTTGCACTAAAAAGTCGTTGTTTAATCATTGCAACTTTTCAAAATTATATTTTAGAAAAATACTCTCACAATCCTCTATCAAAATAGTTATCATCCCAAATTATATTCTATAGTCATCAATAATCCATTCTTATTTAACCAAATTATATTTGCAGAGATTAATTCCATATTTTAGTATGTAGTTAATTAACTAGCTAATGCTTAGGTTTTACATCTATTCAACTAGATGGGCTACTTATATTATTCTTTTCAATTTAAAAGACATGTAATATTTATTTTTAAAGACAGGGAAATGTTAACTTCTGCCCTTAAGGCACAAGATAAGGAACCCACAAACATAGTAATTTTTTGTTGGAATGTGTGCATTCAATTTAATTTTTGAATTTGTAATAAATAAAATGCACAAAATTTAAGGGAATATTTCTATTTTGGATTTTTTATCTTGTGCCCTTAAAGACCCTTAAAGATATGTTTTAAAGCATCAATCTATATCCATAATAATATTTAAACCAAATAATACAAAATCAATCAATATATTATAAATTAAATGGAAGTTTCAAAGGAAGGAGGATTGAGAACACTACTAAAAAAACAAAAATTAGTGAGGGAAATTTAGTGAGGGAAAACATAAAATCCCTCTATAATCCCGTCACTAAATTTTGCGACTAAGAAATTTGTGAGGAATTTTATTTTTTCCGTCACTAATTTCTCTCCTTAATTTTGCTTTTTCTAGCAGTGGAAGAAAGAGGTGGTCCACTGTTTTTGTCACCACCCAAAGTGTTAAATGGACTCTTGTTTTTGTCCAAAAATGAATAGTAGCAATCTCAATGATATTACCAAGAAGTGACATGGTCCTGTCCTACTAGCAACTAGGAAGTTTCGTGACAATTGTTAAATGGACACTTATATTCGTGAAATTCATTTATGTTCTTGCTACCACTTATTCTCATGGCTATGCAAATACCTTCCTCCTCATCCTCCTCCCTCTCTAATGATTTCATCTACGACGTGTTCATTAGTTTCAGGGGTACCGACACTCGATACGGTTTCACCGGTAATCTCTATAAAGCTCTTTCTGACAAAGGAATCCACTCCTTCATTGATGACAAGGAGCTTCAAAGAGGTGATGAAATCACACTTTCGCTTCTCAAGAGCATTGAAAACTCAAGAATTGCCATTGTTGTCTTCTCTAAAGACTATGCTTCTTCTTCATTTTGCTTAGACGAACTTGTCCACATCATTCACTGCTTCAAGGCAAAAGGTGGTCTTGTTCTGCCAGTTTTCTATGATGTGGAACCTTCTCGCGTACGACATCACAATAACAGGTATGGTGAGGCACTTGCCGAGTTTGAAGAAAGGTTCCAAAATAACAAGGTTAACATGGAGCGGTTGCAGAAATGGAAGATAGCTCTTAACCAAGCTGCAAACTTATCTGGCCACCATTTCAATCAAGGGTAACCATCTTTATTTTAATCTTGTTTTACCGCACACACAATATATATATATATGGGAAATGCTACGATACACCCACTATATTTTATGAAGGTGCATTTTAACAATCAAGTGAGAGAGATTTAGATGTGAAAGATGAAAGCATTCAATAATAGTTCTTACACTAAAAAAAATATTACAGATCATATCTTTATTGAATTTGAGTTTATTCAATAATCATCCATTAAAATTTGTTTGGTAGCTTCTATTAAAAACTCTTGTTAATAGTTTGTGATTTTTCTAACTGACCTTACAATTTTAATCTGTATTGTTTTATTCTTATCAATAGTAAACAAGGGACCAACGTTAAAAAAATCCAAAAACATGGTGTTTATGGTTCTCTTGGGTTGTTTTTCCTCCAAAAAAAAAAAACAGCATCTCTTGCTTATTTGAGAAAGTCGAATTAAAAAACTAAAGGTACCGTCATAATTGGGAATAACCTCAACACTTTTTATGGTGAAGGATATGGAGTTATCTGTAGAATATGCAATCGATTGGTCAACTGACTCAGAAATTAAGTGTTTATTGCTTTGGTTTTGTAGTTCATCGCTTTCAGAGACAAAAGTGATGAAGTAGGATTTTTAATTAATTATTTAAATCTGAAAAGCTTTTAGAGACAAAAGTGGGAATGGAAGGTTAGGCTTTGTTTGGGATTTGGAGGCAAGGGGAATAGAGGATTTGGTGGGTGGAAAATATAAAAAGTTTAGTATTTTTTTGAAAAAGTATTTTTTTAATAATGATGAATTAATTTTATGATTAATATTTTTGATTTTAAGAATATTATAATAACATAGATTAAATTTGAAGAATTCATATAAATCCTTCAAATCCTACTTCAATACAATTTTAGATCTTTAAATGAGGAAGTTTTTTTGTTGGCAATGACTCAAAATTTAGAGTTTTGTGTTTGCGTGAAATCGTGACACGATTTTTAGGTGGAACTTGGAGAAAGTTAATCAAACGATTTGGGAAATCGTGACACAATTTTGGGATAAGGGTGCAGTGTACGAGCTTAATCGTCATGAGATTTACGCAAATCATGACATGATTTTGCATGGATTCGAACATTATATAAGCATCATTTGACTCATTTGATGAGTAAGCTTGGTGAATCTCATGTAAATCAAAGTAATAGGCTTTTACCCCCTGTAATATTGGTCACTTTTGGTTTTCCCCCTGTAAATTTTTTTTGTCAGATTTCATCCTTGTAAAAAAAAATTTGTTTTAGAATACCCCCTAGGTCTGCCGACTGTGCATATTTAAATGATTAATATTTAAAAAAATTGTGGAAATATTTAAAAAAATTGTGGAAAAGATTAATATATATTGAAATTTATGAAATTTTTATTCTAGAATATCATATTTTAAAAAAAAAAATCGAAAAAAGATTAATCATATTTAATAAAAACTAAATTTTCGAAAAAAAATTATGGAAAAGATTAAAATAAAACTTCGTACTTTTGAAAAAAAAAAAGAATTGTTTTCCATTTTTCCAGAATTGTTTAATTTTTCCGGTATTGAAAAAAAATCTGGAAATATGATTTTTTTTCTAAATATATTAATTTTTAGAAAATTTCGATATATATTAACCTTTTCCATAATTTTTTCATTATTTTTTTTTACCTAATTTTTTTATTTTTATTAAATTTTCCGGAATTTTAAAAAAAAATTCGGTATTTTTTCGAAAAATTTCCAGATTTTTTTTTTGTTTTTAAAAAAAAAATTAGAATTTTTTTTATTTTTATTTTTAAAAAAACACAAATGCCACATGTACCTAATTAAAAATGTACAGTCAGCGCGCCACGTCATAAGAAAAAAGTGACGCAGCATTCCACATTAGCAAAAATGCACAGTCAGCAGACCAAGGGGTATTTTAAAACAAAAAAATTTTACGAGGAGGAAATCTGACAAAAAAATTTTATAGAGGGGAAAATCAAAAGTGACCTATATTACAGGGGGGGTAAAGGCCTATTAACCCGAGAAAACTTTTTGGATGTTTAGATACTAAAATTTTAGGGTATTTGGATAGGATTCAAAGCTTCAATATGTGAATCTTGGAGAACTAAAAAGGGGGGCTGTTGGGAGAGGGTTCGTGACTTTTGGGAAGAGATTCATGGGGTTGAAAAACACATCAAAAGAGAGTCTTTGTGAGAAACTTGGGTGAGTCTTGGAAACCCAAAAGAGAAGATTCTTAGAAAATTAAAGTCTAAGGGTTGGTTCTCTTTTGGGGGTTAAACTCTAGAGTTAGGAAACAATTGGGAAACACTTTGGGTGAGTGAAATCATCAAGTCTCTTGTTCATGGAAGATGATTGGAAAAAGGGTAGAAATTATGTTTGTTCTTGGAGAGTTTGTTGAAACTAATTACTTGTACCCTTTTATATATCTATGTAAAGAACTCATTTATACATGATTGGAGATATCAAGCTCTCCCCCATAGTTGTTGTTGGACCGAACTGGGTAAACATTTCTTGGTGTGCAGTTCTCTTTTCTCTACTCTCTTTACCTTGTTTATTCTTTGGTTCGATCGTAGTTTTTCTATACACTTGATTTCTAAGTTGTTGTTGATTTTGGTTATTGGTTTCCATTGATACCTGCCCCATGAATCTAAATTCATTGATGTGAGATTCGTAGTTATCGAATTCACAACAATTTTGTATTATGAAGAAAAATGAACCCCCAAAATCTTCCCTTCTCAATTTTTTCTTACTCTTGTTTCTTTATTTTTTACCAAAACCCTCTCATTCCTTCCTCTTCAAACTCAAAAACAAAGTCTAAGAGAACTCTTGTTAGTAGTGTTCACTTTCCATAAACTAGATTGGGGAGACGAGAAAGAAAAGCATCAAAGGCGTGGTCAGAAGCGCATGAGTGAAAAATTAAAGGCTATTTTTGATTGCTTTCATCTCTTAGATTAAAAGGAACCATTTTTGCAAAAGATTTTAAAATAGAGACTATTCTTTTTTTTTTATAAGGAAAACAGAGACTATTCTTACCAACTATAATTATAGAGGACTAAAATTATGATTAAAACAGAGACTATTCTGATGCATGTATATAAATATTCACGATTGGAAAAAAATGAATATGAACGTGATTTTATGTGAACATTCGATATTATAGAATATTCTTACCATTGTTATATTAATATTATAAATCATATCAAGGCATATATAATAGGGAATCCTATTATTATATAACAAGACATACATGTGATTGTTATTCTGATGCATGTATTTAAATATCTATGATTGGACAGAAATGAATATGAACGTGACTTTATTGAAAAAATAGTTGCAGACGTCTCCAACAAGATTAACCATGTTCATTTATATGTTGATGATTACCTTGTTGGTATCCAATCTCGAATATCAGAAGTGAATTCACTTCTAGACTTGGAATATAATGGAGTATGCGTAATAGGAATCCTTGGAACTGGTGGAATGGGTAAGACAACTCTTGCTCAAGCAGTTTATAATTTGATTGCTAATCAATTTGAATGTAAGTGTTTCCTTCACAATGTGAGAGAAAACTCAGTTAAACATGGCTTAGAGTATCTTCAAGAGCAGCTTCTCTCTAAATCAATCGGATTTGAAACTAAATTTGGACATATTAATGAAGGAATTCCAATCATAAAGCGAAGACTATGTCAAAAGAAAGTTTTGTTGATTCTCGATGACATTGACAAACTAAAGCAATTGCAGGTTTTGGTCGGAGAGCCTGGTTGGTTCGGTCATGGTAGCAGAGTCATCATTACCACTCGAGACAAACATTTGTTATCATCTCATGGTATTAAAAAAATATACGAAGCATATGGTTTAAATAAGGAACAAGCTCTTGAATTGTTAAGAACAAAGGCTTTTAAAAGTAAGAAAAATGATTCAAGCTATGATTACATTTTAAACCGTGCAGTTCAATATGCTTGTGGCCTTCCATTGGCTTTAGAAGTAGTGGGTTCCAACTTGTTTGGAAAGAGTATAGAAGAATGTGAGTCTACATTAAATAAGTATGAAAGAATTCCACATGAAGATATCCAAAAAATACTTAAAGTAAGCTTTCACGCTTTGGATGAAGAACAAAAAAGTGTCTTTTTGGATATTGCTTGTTTCTTTAAAGGGTGTGGATTGCCATATGTCAAAGAGATACTTCAATGTCATTATGGTCATGGCATAAATAGCCACCTCAGAGTGTTGGTTGATAAATCTCTCATAAAGATTAATCCTCCATACCATCGGAGGAGATGTGATGTTGTGACATTACATGACTTGATAGAGGACATGGGTAAGGAAATCGTCCGACATGAATCAATTAAAGAGCCTGGAGAGCGCAGTAGGTTGTGGTATCACGATGATATATTTGATGTTTTACAGAACAATAAAGTAAGATTGATATTTATGAACAATTTGTTATTTTAGCTTTAATCATTTCATTGCTATTTTGGGACTTATATATAACTCTGACAAGTTTTCTTTACATTTAATTATATGTACATTTTCTCTATATCTTATTTGTATTGTGGCTGATTCATGTATTTTCTTTTTAAAAGGGAACTAATAAAATTGAAAAGATATTTCTGAATTGTCCCTCCATGGAACTCACAAGAGACAATGGAAAGGCCTTCAAGAAGATGACCAATATCAAAACACTTATGATAAGAAACGGTAAATTCCCCATAAAGTATCTTCCAAGTACTTTGAAAGTATTGGTATGGGAAAGATATCCTTTGCAGTCTCTATCATCTAGTATATTTTGCCAGGCAAGTGAAACAAGTTCGTTTTTCAATTGTTTATATTTATAAATTTTCTATTAGGTTATAATATCTTTTTTTTTTGGTATGCAGAAATTCAACTATTTGAAAGTCTTGATATTGAACAGTTTTCAATATTTAACCCATATACCCGATGTCTCCGGTCTTTCAAATTTAGAAAAGTTCTCGTTTGAAAGGTGTAATAATTTAATTACAATTCACAATTCAATTGGGTGTCTAAGTAAACTTGAAATCATAAATGCAAGGAAATGCAACAAGCTGAAAAGTTTCCCACCCTTACGTGTGCCCTCTCTTAAGGAATTGGAAATTGCTAAGTGTAAAAGTCTCAAAGGTTTTCCAGAATTATTATGCAAGATGACAAATATGAAAAAGATTTCGCTGTACAAAACTTCCATAGAAGAATTGCCATTTTCATTTCGGAATCTCAGTGAACTTTGTGACTTAGAAATAACTAGTAGTAGAAAGCTCAGGTTCCCCACTTCTTCAAAAATCTCAAAAAAAAGAATGCTCTGGTTCTCTAAAAATGATGATAACATGAATTCTATAGTATTATCAAATGTGAAACATCTTAATCTCAACAATAACGCCCTTTCAGATGAATGTCTTCCAGTACTTCTCAAGTGGTTTGTTAATGTAAAATATCTAGACTTGTCCTGGAACTATGGTTTGAATATTCTTCCCGAGTGCCTTAGTGAATGTCACTATCTTAGGAACCTAAGTGTTGAGCACTGCCAGTATCTTGAGGAAATTAGAGGGATTCCACCAAATCTAAAAAAACTTTCTGCAAAGGAATGCAGATTATTGAGTTCCTCAAGTAGAAGAATGCTATTGAGTCAGGTTTGTTGTTCTCTTTTGATTTCTTATTTTTTCTTAGGCTTAATTGCATGTTTGATCCCTTAAGTTTATTTTAGGTTTCTAGTTGGTCCATTATGTTTTAAAAGTTTTAAGTTGGTCCTACATGTTACTCACATTGAAATAAGTTAGTCTCTTCCGTCACATAATCGTATAGAGATTTAGGTTGAGAATATCGGTGTTGGAATTTAACTTATTTACAAAGTCAGTTTTAAAACATCTTTTATTTTTTTTGTTTTATTAAACTCAATATTATGTGACCAAAATGACTAACTAATTCAAATGTGATAACGTTTTGAACCAACTTAAAACTTTTAAAACACAAAGGACCAACATGAAATCTAAAATAAACTTAAGGGACCAAACATGCAATGAAGTCTTTTTCTTATTTAAGTCGTAGTGTAATATTATATCTTTCTGGTTTAAATTAACAGCAACTACATGAGGTTAGACGCCTGGAGATTTGTTTGCATAATGGAAGTAAGGGGATTCCAAATTGGTTCGAGCACCGAAGCAAGGGACCCACAATTTCTTTCTGGTTTCGTAAAAAAATCCCTTCTGTTACTTCTATTATTCTTTTTCCAAATAGAAGTTGGGCTTTACTACAAGTCAATTATTTTGTGAATGGCTATGATTGTACTCTTTCTAATGAAATTGGGCTAAATAAATCCTTTAGCACTGGATACCCGGAACATACACATTTATTTGATCTGAAATTGGAAGAACAGATTAAATGGTCAAATTTCGTGTCAGATGATATGGACAATGCACTTTTACAAAATGAATGGATCCATGTGGAGCTTAAGTTGACGATGGAGGATAATGATATTAGTGATAACATTAATATATTAAGGACGGCGCAAATGGGAATCCACGTGCTAAAGGAGAAAAGCAATACAGAAGAGAATGTGATATTCACTAGTCCTTATGCACAGTACAACAATACTTCATTATCACAATTTCACATGAATCTCGTGTCTGAAATGGACAAATCTCGTGCGGATGAGACTAATTTGGGGAGTTATCCAAGAACGAAATTTAGTGAACAAATGAGCATGCACGAGGGGTAAAGGAGTAAAGCAACACAAAGTAAGGAATGACGTGGGGTACATTCCTTGGTCTAGGTCCATCATAAAGTTAACCATCTTCTTGTTATTCTCTCAATCTCAAAATGCTAACAAGTGCCCCTGAGGTACTAGTTAAGGAAACAAAATTAATTGTGTGGTCGAAGTTTTTCAAGTGTAAAATATCTAAGCATTACATATTCATTGTTTCTAGGTTGGAGAAGTTTTCGAAATCATGAGACCTGATGTAAGATTATATGGATGATGTTGGTGCACTCTAAAATATTGTTGCAATTTAATGTGGAAGATGCTATGTGTTACAGTCACTTCTAATCATAGGTGTGTCCTTTGATCTAAGTAATTTATAATTCATATTGGAACTTGTATCTCTCCTAATAGAGAGAAAATCCTTTTTTCTGAAATATTGATTTACGTTTATATTCTAGTCCTTATCCTTTTTCTTTCATTTCTTTTGAAATTCTGACAAATTGGTTCACCATTTCTCTTCAATATTTCCTTGATTTCTCATTTTATCTGCACATTCCCTGTTTTCTGTAATACGTTTTCTTTTCGTCTTGTCGGTATTCATTCTCCTTTGACTGTACTTTGTCAGGAAACCATCTGTTGTTGTCTGGCTTTTTGCGTTGTCATACATGACGTGTAGAGATGGCTCACACCACAGAATCTGTGGCCTGTCCGAAAGGTCATTGGGTAATGATATTCCTTACAGTTAAGTTGTACTGTTTTGTTGCGAATTGCACATGATGCTTCTGCAGCGCAACGTATCTTGATTCGTCTAACCCATGCCTGCCCCTGGTGAGTACTTGTGCTTTAGATTACTTCTTTAGTGCTAAAAACCGTTCCATCTCCCAAAAAATGTGGACAGAACAACATAGATATTTGGTATAACTAGAAAGGACTATATTGATATCTCTCCATGGTTTCTAAGCTGCGCTATAAGGGAGGAACAAATATTTTAGAGTTGTGATACACGAAATATTTTAGAATGAAATGTGCATACTTTTTTGTCGCTTTATTGCAAGTTATTATTATTAGTTCATTTATGTATATGCGTATACCAGGTTGAAACGACTATGGATGGACGGATTTCTCAAACTAAACTGTTTTTACAGGAAAAGAACGAACTTTCTGATCAACAAAAAGTAATGCGGAATAAAGAACTGAACCTGAGAACTAACATTTATTAGGTCCTTTTGCAGGAGTCGTGAATTTAGTTCTCCGGAATCCAAGTGCAATGAATGTTATTGGTACAGCTCAATGCAGTGCTCTGGTATTGATATGGTGAGACCTGAAGTATGTTCTTACGGCGGATGTTTGTGCTGCAGATATTGTTTGAATTTGATGCTTTAATTACTGTAGTGTACGTTTACAAACATGTATTAGCTTGTAGAATGAATCCCATGGTAGAAGTACATGTAGTTTCTGTAGACCTGAATGCTTGTAAATATGTACTGAAAAAGCAAATATCAGGAACTTTAATGTTGCTAATTTTTGTTGTTCAATGACTGATGATTTTCTGAATATATAAATGATGTTGCAACACTCTTTAATATATCTTTACCATTTGATATCAATACAAGCTTTATTGGCTTCCCTATCTGATTGTGTAATTATGATTTGGCTATTACAAGGATGCATGGAAGAATAGAGAACAGAGAGGGTAGGGAAAATATTCCAAAATTTGTTACATGCCATGTCTATATCTGATATTTAAAAGCCTTATACAGCTTATTCCCTAATTTATAGTGTAATATTTCTTATGCTAACCTAACAGCAACTACACGAGGATGTATGCCAACCGGAACAGAGGGGATTTCAGACTGGTTCGAGCAGCAAATAACGGGACACACAATTTCTTTCTGGTTTTGTAAAGAAATCTCTTCCATAATTTCTATTATTCTCTTTCTGCATCAGTCCTATTCAACTGAAAAAGTAGTCAATTTGTCTGTCAACGGCTATATTCTAGATTCCGACGAATCAAATATATCCATTTGATATGACATTTGATCCGCAGTATCCATATATTATTATTCTATTTATGTAGACATTGTGGATCAAATATGTGAATGTTATAAGTTCATATATTAATCTTAGAGAGAGCTAGAAAGACAGCTAGTAATAATATGCTTCCTTATGACCCTATTCAGGTCTTGTGGTTTTGTGCTAGTTTCATTATCAAGTGCTCTTGAGAAAATTATCCTATCGTTGAGTTCCTTCTTTTCTTTGGGATGGTAAACTTACTTTTGATTTTAAATTGTTTTATTTGAGTCAATTAACATAATTTTTGCCTTAAATTTAAATACTCTTCCCATCCTCTTTGTTGTGAAAACGGCTCGTTCGAGATCACACCAATGAAAAAACAAAGATGTGTGGAGCAAAGGATAGTGGTAATCCTAGGTCTAAGTGTCTTCAAGCACCAACACACACAAGAGCTAAAACAATGACACAAACACTAACCAAGCATAAAGATAAGCAAGCTTAAAGGAAATAAACAAACACACACAAGATGGTAACCCAGTTCGGTCCAATATGACCTACTCTGGGGGAGAGAGCAGCTCTCCAATCCACTATGAGAAAATGTTACAAGAGGTTACAAGAAATTAGCCTTTTTCCTAATCTCTACTATTTGTTTCCCTCACCACTCTCATATGAATCTTCCTAGAGAATACACAAAGGAAGCTTTGGATCCTTCCAATGATGTAATCTCACTACCCAAGGTGATTACAATGTTTATCCCAATCCTAGAGACCCTCCTTACAAAGATACTCAACCCTCAAGTTCCCCCCTTTGTGAACCCTAGGCCTCTAGCTTCAGCTCTCCTTCAAAAACTGCAGAATCCACTTAAATACTAGTCACAGCAGTCCAAAATCGTGTCACGATTTTGACCAATCGCGCCACGATTGCCTCTGAACAACCGTTGTGACCAGTCCCTTTCAAGTAAACTTGGTGAGGAAGTTTTTTAATCGCGTCACGATTTCCCAAATCGTGTCACGATTTTCCATCTCAAGAAACCAACCTCTCTGCCTATCCAATCGTGTCACGATGCTTGCAATCGTGACGCAATTTCAGGGTTTCCTGAATTCTCAATTTGAAGCCAATATACAACATTCTCCACCTTGACTTCTAATTGGTGATGATGCCAGTTTAACCATCAACCACCATGCTGCTCTCTCCAAAAGGGAATTACTC
>Ga0228710_1007922_pt1 | contig 15473 bp, 12 predicted proteins | sample MedpolnodulmetaG_FD_177995 | JGI IMG/M metagenome (GOLD analysis project Ga0228710, IMG submission 177995) | Root nodule microbial communities from Medicago polymorpha collected in Santa Monica, California, United States - pink nodules | ecosystem: Host-associated > Plants > Roots > Nodule... | reverse complement strand
TATAGAGGATTTGAGAGACGTTGAGAATTAGCCGTTACATCAACTTGTCTTGCTTGAAGCTTTGATTCTTCACCATTGATCTTTTGCCTGATTTGATAATTGTCCTATAAAGAACTAATTTCAAATCCCTTCCACTTGAAACGAAACAAGGTCTGCAGCAATATTACTGTTATTCTTGTCTTGATGTAGAGACAAAGTTACAGAGATGGTGATTGTAGAGGCGTGCTCAGAGTTAGTGGTTGTACACTTCGTACACTGTACTTTGTCAACTCTGGTGAAGTAGCTTCTGGTGAGATGCTTTTGATAACCATTGCTTCTGATGACCTTGATTCTGATGACGTGTCTTCAGGAGCTCTATCTTCAGACTCGTTTCTTCAGACGCATTTCTTCAGACGCATTTCCTCAGACGCATTCTTCCAGACGCTTCTAAGCTTCAAATAACATTCCTTTGCTCTTTGACTTGTTCAATCAGAATCTTTATCAATAGTACTTTGATTATGATCCTGTACACTTGAACAAATGTTTAGCATATCCAATTGATAATTTTTAATACCTTGTTATCATCAAAACTCAAGAGATGATTTTGCGAAACACCCTTTGTTCCAACAAATTTTTGTCTATGGTCCTGCACACTTAAAAAAATATTAGCATGTCCAATTGACATTTTAATACCTTGTTATCATCAAAACTTAAAGGTGATAATGTTAAACACATTTTGTTCCAACAAGGCACACGTATATTAGGGTTTCCTGTTTGTAGAACTACTATGTAAGCTTAGAGAGAGTGTGTTATGAGTGTCCTAAGATTTATAGATGGGCCGACGTAAGGGAACCTTGGCCTTCATTTCCTTAGGAAAGACTTGAAAGCTAATTTAAGTTTATGTTTTAATTACCCTTGAATTAGCAAGACATGAAAGGATCATCGTGCGATCAACATGTGCAGTTAGCCATCAGAGGGAAATGCCTAATTAGGTACCAGTGGTTATAACCCATTGGGTCAGGTGGTGCCCTACCTATTTAGGAAAATCCCAACGACCTTCTCACTTTTATAGTCACTAAAAGATAAATAAACGCGACATTTAGATTATGTATTATCCAACAACTAATATACAGAGGGGATTCGAAAAATCCTAACCGCTACTTACTTTTCTGCAACAAAAACAGGTAAATTCACTCTATTGCAAACAGATAAAAATTTCAACTTACTTTTATACCGTCAAAACTTACAAAAATAAGTAACTAGAATTGTTCGGACGAAAGGACAATCCCGGTGGATAAGATACTCTACTTAGTACTTTATTACTTGATGAAAATGACTGGTACACTTGCCATTTTGCAATTACGCTAATCCGTACATCAGGTTCCAACCAGCAAACCCAATAGTTTTTTATATTAAGAACAGTGTGCTAGTAAACTTGAAAACTAACCAATTCGCAGGAAAGGAGTCAGAAGATTGCAATGCTCATTTGACATTATTCCTCGACAATGCAGCACAACCAACCCACCAAGAATATCAAAATCAGATAAACGACTTAGACTATTCGGTTATTCTCTAAATGGAAGGGCAAAAGACTGGCTAGACGCAATGCCAAGAGGAATTATCACAACATTGGACCAGCTCGAACGAAGACTCTTGGACATGTATTTCCCAACAACTAAGTATTTAGCTCTTAAAAAAGAGATTGCATGTTTCAAACAGCACAAAAGGGAAACATTGTACGATGCTTGGGAGAGATTCAAAATATCACTAAAAAGGTGTCCATGTCATAAATTCTCTAGCAAGGACCAAATATTTTACTTCACAACAGGGCTCCACTCGACAACTAAAATGTTGTTAGGCGCTTCGGTGGGGGGTACTATAAAAAATAAAACTGCAGAAGAAGTCCGAGAATTGATAGAGAACATGACACAAAATGACTATGAGCCTCAAGCCAGACGAGAAGACTCACAACAGCTTAGGATGAATACGGCAATGGAAGAAAACTTACTTGCCAGCAATAGACTAATGAAGAAACAAATAGAAGAACTATCGAAAATGTTGGAGGAGTCTGAATTAAGCCACTATGAAGCGAAAAGTGCAGCTTGTAAGAAACCCCAAGAAAATGTCAATTACTTAAATATCTTCGTAGGACAAGAGCAGAAGGAAAGGCAACAACAAGCAAAACACCCCCAAAGGGTGGGACGAAAACGTTTACAGAACTTACGCACTTGTAAAGCATAAGCAAATGGTTGAAGCCTGTGATGAGTTTAACAAATTCCTGGAAAGCTTACATGCAACAGAGGAAAGCAGAAGTACGATGGAAGAGCCAGTGGCCTATATGACAAATATGGATGAAATTGATTTTTTCCACAATCTGACCACGAAGCATGTCTTATGGTTGAAAACGACCCAATACCCACACAAGTTTATACAGAATAGGGAAAAGAAAAAATGGAACCACGCTTAAAACATTAAAGAACAAAAAAAAAGTAAAAAGGTACATTAGGCAACTCCTAAAAGGGGTAGGAATAAGAAGGGTGGAAGATGCACATAATTCTGAAAAAACCGCAGGGGAACGAAGACACATTACTATGTGAAAAACAAGAAGACCCAAGACCATTCACTGTATCTTCTCAAATAGGACACTCTCTAAAAAGACAAGCATTATTTGATCTAGGTTCAAGTATCAACACTATGGATTTACTGACTTTTCAACGAATCAAAGGATTGGGAGTGAAACCCACTATGATTAAAATAGGGCTTCCAGATGGGAAGATAACTAGACCTTATGGAGTAATAGATGATGTGCCAATAAAAATTTAAAATTTATCATTTTTGATGGATTTCTTTATATTGGAAATGAAAGAATATTGATTCACACCTATACTATTAGGAAGACCATTCCTAGCCACAGCCAAAGTAATCGTTGACGTCAACAAAAAAGAATTAGCAATAAGAAGTGGAAAAGAATATGAAAATTTGAGATTTCCATCTATGAGTAGGGGAAAGATGAAAGAAAACGAATACGATGACTTCGAGGAGGAGGAAGAAATTAAGGAGCTTGAAGGACAGGGGCACCCAAGCACAAGTTAGACATACCCGTCAGTCTTAGGATGCTAAACGCGTGCTGAATAGGAGGCAACCATTTCGTCAAGCTAATGACTCAAAAGAAGCAATGAATAGGAGGCAACCTATTGACCATCGGGACTCAGACGTTAAACAAGCGGTGAATGGGAGGCAACCATTTATTTTTATTTTCTGCATTTTTATTTTTGCTAAGCTGAGATGATCTAACTAATCAATTTCTTTTCTTTTTCTGTTGCTTTTCTTTCAAGTATTATCTAATAAAATTTTGTTTATTTTGCATTACATTTACAACCTTTCCTTTTATGCTTAAATCTGTTTTAGTCTTAGGTATTCATTTCAAAGCATTTCAGGCAGAGGCTAGTTTGTCCATACATTCAAGAGCACAATTTCTTTCGACTGCCACAAAAGGTAAATTTATAGGGCTTGCTAGTAAAGGTACTTATAGGATCACCAACTCTTTTCTGAATAGCATAACCGGTGAGATTCATAGCCAAATATTTCCATATCCATTTTTGTTTTTTTTTTTTTAAGGAATCCATTCTAGGTTGTTAGTTACTTAAATATTTCAAATAAATATATGAGTGTTCCATATGAATGCAATTATTGCTTGAATTTGCGGTCGTTATTTAAGGACGATCAGTTAGGTTATTATACACACAAGACAATTTTCTTTGGTGCCTTAAGCCTTTCAAGCCACCCTTTTTATATATTCTTATTATCCTTGGTGAAACCGTTTTGAGCCTCCAGATGAAAAAAAAAATCTTTTCTTTATTAGTGATGAATCATGTCACAGTCCTGCACTTACATGAACCTTGTTTGATTTCACTTGGAGTTAGATATGTATTATTATGATTGCACATGTTTTGAAACTAGGTTTGGGGTTTCTCTTTGGAATTAGCAACATTTTAAGTGTGTGGTGGGGTAACAGTAGAACACATTTGTCAAAAAAAATGAAAAAATGTAGATGACCATGGATTTATACACACACAAAAAAATAGAAAAAAGAAAAAAATCAAGAGCCAAAAAAAAAGGTCTCTTCAAAAAAAGAAGAAGTATGTTTCTGTTAAATAAAAAGACAAATAGTTCTACTATTTTACTCATCTTGTTTGAACCAAGGAAGGAAGGATGACAATGCAACAATGTTTTAGTAGGAATCCCAAAGTTAGTAAGCTAACTCCAAGTTTCTTTGTTATCCTACTTTCCCAAATATATCCATCCTTAAACTAAGCCAAGTTATAACCCTCAAAGTCCTCCAAGTGTGTAAATAATCTGATTTTGACTGTCTGTTTAGAATTACTTCAAATTTATAGCAAGGTACATTCATGTGACGACTGGAGTGGGCAAATGTCGTGACCACCCCTACTGGCTTTAGGAGATACATATGTGTATCATGGAAAAGAGTATGGTTGTGAACATAGGTTACTTTTACCAAGCTAGACCCGCTTATATGTATTATGGTAAGTTAGTTGTTGCTCTCCTATAAATGCGATGGATGATGTCCTAAGCATAACTCCCGATAAGGTATGTTTTTCCTGAAAAAATGCAAAGAATAAAACATGTTTCTCTTACGTTACTTGAGGACAATCAACTATTTAAGTTTGGGGTTGTGATGACAGGTCATATTACGTTATTCTTAGAATGTTTTTCAGTCATTTTCATTAGGTTTTAGCAACAAAAAGGAGGAGTATTAGAATGATTGCCTATGATTTCGGGACTTTTGTATTGTTTTCTATATTTGAGTATGTAATTCTAGTTTTTCCGAAACGTAGCAATTTTAGGGGGGTTTTGAAGTAATTCACGAAGAAATCATGCAAATCGGCAAATCAAGAACAACTGAAGAATTGTCAAGACTTTGGGAAGACAAAAATGATGATTCAAGAGGCCTCAAGAGACTTTACATAGGAAGGAATTCTGTTTCCAAGTTCCGAGGCAAATTCTTTGAAGACGAAGACCTAAAAACGACGATGATCGAAGAAATTGGACCTGGAAGCACACAAGCATGCGCCTAAGGCATGGAATTACATTACCATGCGCCTAGGGCTACTTTGGAGCTTCGGGAGAGAATCTTTCTCTTCCTTGATTTTCTAGGGTATGTTTTTATCTTTAGTAATTTGATTTTAGTTACCATGTGCAACTAAATCTTTTTAGGTTAGAGTTCTAAGACGATCCTCTGCATATTTTCGTTGGATATTTATTTAATTTAATATGTCGTTTATTTTATTTATTTATTCTTTAGTTCGCTATTAAATTTTATTAGGAAGTAGTTTGATTTTTGTGAGAGGTGCAACCCTAAATTAGGTACTTAGGTTGTGACAGGGCCTAATATTGCTATCACTAACTTGATGCTTATATCTTGATATTTATATCCCTAGGAAGTAAGTCATTATTAACTAGCCAAAGATATCATAGGAATTGTTGACCCTAGGCGTAGGTACTCAGTGGATGATACCCATTGAGTCGGGTGGTGCCTTATCGAACCTTGGAATTAACTGGTTAGTAATTAAGGAAACAAGCATCTAGCTGTCCGATTTAAGCTATCACCTAATAGAACCATTCTCTTGAAACCCTTAGTAAGGTAGACGTAGATTAGGGTTGCCTGTTTGTAGAACTACTAAGAAAGCGTAGAGAGAGTGTACTATAAGTGTCCTAAGATTCATAGATGGACAAACCTAAGGGAACCTCTACCTTCATTGCTTTGGGAAACACAGGAAAGCCAATATAAAGTTTATGTTTCAATTACCTTTGAATTAACAAGACCCCGCACGTAAGGATCATTGTGCGATTAGCAGGTGCAGTTAGCCATCGGAAGGATAAACCTAAGTAGGTACTCAGTGGATGATGCCCATTGAGTTGGGTGGTGCCTTACCTACGTAGGAACTCCCAACGACCTCATCACTTGTATAGTCTACCTATGATAAATAAACGCGACATTTATATTAATTATTATCCAACAACATATATACAAAGAAGATTCAAAGAATCCTAACCGCTGCTTACTTTCTTGCAATCAAAACAGGTAAACTTGCTCTGTTGCAAACAAATAAAAATTGCAACCTAACTTTTATACCGTCAAACTTACAAAAATAAGTAACAAGAATTGTTCTGACGAAAGGACAATCCTTGTGGATGCGATACTTTACTTATCACTTTATTACTTGGTTAACGATTGGTACACTTGCCACTAATCCGACCATCAGTTTGACAGAACTTTGGCATAAGTGACTCAGTCATTGCCCTATTTAAAGAATGTTGAACATGGAAAATAAAGACATGATGAGAGGTCTATCGATATTGTATGATCATTTGCCAAATTGCAATGCATGTTAAGTTGGTAAACAGAACAGACTGTCATTTCCCAAAATAACTTGAACAACCTCTAAAAAGTTGCAACTCATTTACATTGTTGCATCATGACCTCAAGAAAAACCATCCTTACAAGGAAGTCTTTACTTTATTCTTTTTAGAGATGATTTTACAAGAATGTGCTGGATGTTTTTCTCGAAATTCAAGCATGAAGTGGGTGGAGTATTTGTAAAGTTCAAGAAAATGGTGGAAAGTCAAAATGACTTAAAGATTCAATTTCATAGGTTCAATAATGGCAAGGAGTATACATCAACACTTTTTTTTTTGAATAGGCTAGAATTGAACATTGTTGGAACAAAGGGTGTTTCTCAAAATCACCTCCTGAGTTTTGATGATAACAAGGTATTAAAAATTATCAATTGGATATGCTAAACATTTGTTCAAGTGTACAGGATCATAATCAAGGTACTATTCATAAAGATTCTGATTGAACAAGTCAAAGAGCAAAGGAATTTTATTTGAAGCTTAAAGCGTCTGGAAGAATGCGTCTGAAGAAATACGTCTGAAGAACTGCGTCTGAAGAAACGAGTTTGAAGATAGAGCTCCTGAAGACACGTCATCAGAAGCAAGGTCATCAGAAGTAATGGTTATCAGAAGCATCTCGCCAGAAGCTACTTCACCAGAGTTGACAAAGTAAAGTGTACGAAGTGTACAACCACTAACTCTGAGCACGCCTCTGCAGCCACCATCTCTGCATCTTTGTCTCTACATCAAGACAAGAATAACAGTAATATTGCTGCAGACCTTGTTCCGTTTCAAGTGGAATGGATTTGAAATTAGTTCTTCATAGGACAATTATCAAATCAGGCAAAAGATCAATGGTGAAGAATCAAAGCTTCAAGCAAGACAAGTTGATGTAACGGCTAATTCTCAACGTCTCTCAAATCCTCTATATATAGGGATGAAGACTTGGAGAACACATAGATATACAAGACTACACAAGCAAAAGGCCATACTTTGTGCAAAACGTCGTAAACAAAACATCAACAACTTAGAGAATTCTTTCAATAGTTCATATCTTAGAATTCTCAAGTGTCTAGAAAAACAGAGTTTGTTTTGTTTTGTACTGTATTGTGAATACCTCTGATTGTATATCAAGTATTCAAAACCTTATTCAATTATTTGTAATTGTTAAGAGAAGTCTCTTTCAGTAGTGATTGAGCAATGGAAGTCTCTTGGAGTTGTCCTTGAGCATAGAAGTCTCATTCTTGTGTGATTGACCATAGAAGTCTCTTGGAGTTGTCCTTGAGCATTGAGAAGTCTCTTTCTTGTGTGATTGAGCAACTTGTAATCCGACATTACATTTTAGTGGAACTCTCCTTGGAAGTGCAAGGGGGACATGACTACTTCCGGTTTGTGGAAGGAACCTGTATAATTGCTTGTGTTCTTTCTTTCTCTGTTCTCTTACTTATTATCTGCTGCACTAAGACTCTGAACTCACTGAGACTCTGAACTACTTCAGACTCTGAACCTGGGAACAGTTCTTCAGAACCTAAGGAAGAAAAGTTTTTGAAAACACAATTCAACCCCCCCTTCTTGTGGTTTTTCTCACCTTCAGTTGGTATCAGAGCTTAGGCTCTGTAATTAGCACTTAACCGTGTTACAGCAAAAGATCTGAGAAAAACATGTCTGGGGAAGATGCTTCTAGCTCTGGCTAGATGTATATTGCATGAGAATGAATTGCTTAATCATTTTTGGGCAAAAGCGGCAAACACAACAATTTTTTTTCAAAATTGACTTCCAGCCAAGGCTTTGAAAGATAAAACTCCTTTGAAGCTTGGTTTGGGTATGATCCTTCACTATCCTTTCTTAAATTACTTGGTTGCATTTGTTTTACATATATTCCACAGGTTAAGCATGAAAAACTTGACAAGAAAGCAATTATGGGCATTTTTGTGGGCTATAGTTCAATTTCAAAAGTCTAGAAAGTGTATCATCCTCAAAGTAGAAAGATGATTATCTCTAGAGATGTGCATTTTACTAAAGATCAACAATGGGAATAGAAGAATCCTCAAAGATCAATATGATCTTTAAACAAAATTGAAAATGATCATCTTAGAAAGCAAACAGTAGAATTATGTGAGAATGAATTAGAAGATGATCCTCCCATTAGAGGCACAAGGCTGTTGTGCGACCTTTATCAAAGCTGCAGTGTAGCAATATGTAAACATGCTTTCCCGTGAGGAACCATGATTATCAAGACATGTCCTTTCCAATGTTGTAATTTTGTTGATGATACTATAATTATCTACGAGGAAGACGAGTAATAACAACAATCTCTTTTTAGTATTTTTTTTTTAACATTCACTCTTTTATTTGATAATTAATGTGGATCCTAATATTTAATTGAAATTCATGTCTAAAATGTGTGATCCACATTAATTTCATCCAATAAAGACTAAATATTAAAGAGTGTGTTAAAAAGAGTGTAGATAATATTAATCTTTGAAAAAACATGGGATGATTTACCATGTATTAAAGCAAGTTTACACAATTTTGAAATGTCCTCGTGAGCTTGACTTAATTGGTAGAGACAATATATAATAGACGAAAGGTCCAGAGTTCAAACCCCGACCAAAAAAAAAAGTTTACACCGCTTTGAAATGACATCAGGTTTAAAAGTAAATTTTAACAAGAGTAATCTTGTAGTTATCAACGTTATTAGAGGTTAGATTTTGTAGATTTAAAATCAAATCAAAAATCAGGAAAACACCCATATTTTCTAAAATTCCATTATTCCAATTTATGTTTTTAACACTATTAGCCGATGAAAACAAAGGTAGTTGAAATCCCCCAAAGAAAAGTGGGTGATTAGGACATCACTTTGTGTGGGTCAGATATCATAGGTGGCGCCCCCCTTATACATGGGAACCAATACTCTTTTTCTCACTGTATTGGTCAAATAACAGGAGACAAACCTGCCGTGATTTTGATAAGGCACCTCATCAGTTTACCCGTAATGGGGGTGCTGCCTACACCTACTGATGACACCACATTCATGATCCCCACATTGACTCTGCATCTGCATGTTTCATTTCCAATTGGTCAAGTGGAATTCACTTAGATTAAACACCACCATATGCTTGCATTAATTACCCCCACAAGTTTCTCTGCACTCTGCACCAACAGTGATATGGTATATATGTAACTTTATGTCCTATTTGCGCAAGTGGTTTTTGTAAAAAATGAAAAAGAGTATAATCTTTAAGTTGAGTGAAATATAATTGCAAAAAAATATAATAAATGTTGTATTGATATTTTTAAGTGACAATTAGTTTGACAACAAAGAAAAATGTTGAAATGACGATCAAAATGAGAGGATGAAATAAGATTTAATTTATCCTTTAATAATATATTTTTTTAGAGGGACATTTGAGAGGTGTTGGGTCAAAATGGTTGAATAATAGAATATTGAAAGGTTTTGTAGATGTATTTGGTCGACGCGATTAAATGCATATTACATTATTAAAAAAATGTTAAAGAATGTTTCTCGGACATTAGTTAAAAAAACAATTTTATAGAAATATTGTATTAGTAAGTGGTGAAAATTGATATATATTTAACTTTTTCAAACTATTTTTTTTATAAAATGTTTCTATTTTTACTTTCTTCAAATTCTCACTAAACTAGTTAATTTATATTCATTAAAATTAAGATATAAATTTAACCCCCCAATATTCTACCTTAAAAAATTCTTCAAAATCCTGGTGTCTTTGATTTGTTAAAAAACGAAGGACAGAACATAACAACTTCAGTTGTTCAGTGTTTGATTTGTAAAACTGTTTTAGGGACATGACAAACTGGAGACAATGGACAGGACAAAAATTATAATTTTTGTCCCTCACCAAACCACAACACAACTTTTTGTCTCATGTACAAGTTGTCTAAAACACCAAAATAACATTTCGTCCCTCAAAAATCATATAAAACAAAAAATTATTCAATACCATAAAAATTTGTTATGTGTTGTTCTGCCTTATGTTGTGTTATGTTGTTCTGCTTTGTACTGTTCTGTCAAGTACTTAATGTTTTACAAACCAAACGCACGCGTTTAACATAGCATTTTCTTTCCGAGAATCGGTCACAGTTGCACTATCACGCCCTACGCCTCCCCTATAGTTTATTAGCAAGGATCAAATTAGGACGTGTAGTTTTGTAAGCCATTACTAAGCTAATTAAATATCATTATTTCGAACAGCTTTTTCCCACATGCGGTCTCAACATATCTACGTATAAACCAAGTTGATATTTCTTCACATTATTATCATAATGAAGTTTCTAATTAACGTCAAAAAAAAGTTTCTAATTAGGTCCTTTCAAAACAAAACAAAAAAAGTCTCTATTATTGAAAAAATGTACTTATAATTATTTAGTAACAAAAAAAAAAGTACTCATGAATTTAATTAATGTGTGTTAAAAGTGTAAAGATTTTCTACACCGTATCAATTAATCATAGTCGTTGAATTACTAAAGATATCTTTACGCGTATATTTTTCTTAAAAAATCTTTATGCATATATCTTAGAAGTCATATAAATAATGATTTATCATTGATCAGAAGGATAGTCATTTTTTACAAATCATTGATTAGAAGGATAGTCATTTTTTACAAAAGCACAATGTATCAAAATTAATCTCATACGTATTTTGTAAGTTGATGATTAGTTTGACGGTGCTTGATTAGGAAAGCAAAATGTTGTTTATACAAATATATTCTTTTTTGGTTGTTTAATGTTTTTTTTTGTGATTAGAATTCCCAATTTAGGGTGAATAAATGGAGTGTCAAGGGTTCGAACCCCAACACCAACATATAATAATGTATTGTTTCCGCCAACTAACATATGATCATGAAGACGGTTGTTTAATGTTTATAATTATATATTTGAGACATAAATGTGTTCATAACAAAAGTGGGTCGAAATTAACAAAGTAGTGCAAATATTTTATAATGAAAGTTACAAAAATAACCCTCAAATTATTAGTTTTTAGGGAAATAATTAAGATAAATTATTATTTTTTCAAATGAAAAGTAACCCTCAAGTTTTGAATCTAATATATATATATATGAGGAGGGATCAAATTACACCACTAAAAGTTACACCGCTCAATATCGTTTTATCTGATTACTATTTTTAAAATTTGACCGTTAGATTATAAGTTTATATCACATAGATCATCCATGTAAATTTTTATACAAATCTAAAATCATTTGATATGTTATTGAGACCCATCAAAATTAACGGTTTATGTGCTTTTATAGAACACTGTTAATCTTGGTGATTATCAAAAACATATCAAATGATTTTAGATTTGTATAAAAATTTACATGGATGATATATGTGATATAAACTTATAATCTAACGGTCAAATTTTGAAAATATTAATCGGGTAAAACGATATTGGGCGGCGTAACATTTGGTATAACTTTTAGCGGTGTAATTTGATCCCTCCTCTATATATATCTAATAAACTGAATCAAGTAACATTAATTACGCACCCTTATTTCAGAATCTAGAGGTGCAATAAAGTACAAGAAGTATGGCAGGTAAAAGTTGTGATGAAAGAGGGAAAGAACAAAGAAGGGTGAGGCTGAAGCTAGAGAACACATATGGAGTCACGTGGTGAGGGACATTCGACCGGCATGAAAGCGTGAGACACGCATGTGTGTGTGTTAACGAATCATAATATCACTTACTCACCAAGCAGCCCTATCAGCCTTTGCTTTGCAATACCATTTGCTTCAATAAGCCAATCTTGAGGTTATAATATTCTCTAATTATACTAGTATAGTAGCATTACACACTAACTAATAATTGCAATAAAACTAAGATCCATTTTTTGGTTATAAAGGACATGTAGTAGTCAAAGAATAACAAATGTATTTTAAAATTACAAAAATGATTATATCTTAGATTATTAATTGCAAAAGTTAAATTGCGCGATAAACAGTTAAATTAAATATTGTAAATAACTTTAGGCGTTGTACTTGTAGTGAGTACAATATAGAAACTAAGGTTTAGTCTTTGGTCATGCATTGAAAATGATCACAATAATGGTATTTATATCTCTGTGTGAGCTTGTTTTTGCTTGACTTAAGCCTTGAGAATGACCTAAGCAAGCCGGACTTTAAGTCTTTTCACAGACTTCTATAAGTTTCTAGGAGAGTGCTGAGGCGGCGCCTTTGGAGGGGCGCGCCTAGGCCTCAGGGGCCGTCGGGAGGGCGCGTAGGCTCTTATGAAGGTCGCGTAGGCCCTTTTGGAGGGTGCCTAGGCCCTTAGGAGTAGATTAACAGTGTAGCCCCCGAAACACGAGTCTTGCGACAAGGCGAAGTGATGAATCTGTAAGGTTGATCGTATAGGATGCTTTAGAGCGTTCTAGATGTTTCTAGAAGCCTTTTGAGGCGACACCCTAAAGAGAACGCGCCTAAGGCCGTTTTTTGCCCTTCTGGAGGGCGTTATGCCCTTAATTATATATCGACGGTCCACAGCCCCCCAAGCACGAGTCTTGGGACAATGTGAAGTGATTAATTATGTCTTGACACCTGTAATTTATTTTGTTGTTTTGGATGTAATTTTATTACCCTTCGTACTTCTCTAACTTATCAACTTATTTGGTCGCCTCTTTGGAGCCGTTTTGAGTTTTGTAATTTAAACGGGCGATCTCTTTGAGCCGTTTTCATACTCATGACTTTAATTGGGCAACTTTCTTGTGGTTTTTTATTATGCTCCAAATGTTTATTTGATGTTTTTATGACTGCCAAACTATTTTTCGAACTTTGCCGTATTTGCTGTTTTGAAATATTAGTTTGTTTCTCGTTCTTCAATTTGTAATTTAGTCGTTTTACTACTTCTAAACGATTGGTGCCTGTGGAGTTTATTTTTGGCCATGTGGCCGTTTTTTCTACAAAAAATTGTTTATTGTTTTCTTACTCAGTGTTGATGGTGTCAAAACTTGTTTGTCATCCTAGAGCCCTATCCAGGGTTGAGACTTTTATCACCTCAGAGCCCTATTAGGGTTGAGAATTTTGTTTGCCAATAATGTTTCCTTCGTAGCTTTGCTTTAATGATATTTCAAAAAATATGAGTTGGACAAGAGTATTATTGAGAAAGTAGGGTGTCTCGATAAAAAACCTGTAAAACAAATCTCAAAGTTCGAGAAAGGTTAGGATAATTTCGTGTTTCATCTTTATGCTCTTTCACGACGGGACTATTTGTTGAGGCAAAATCCTAAATTAATTTTAAAGATAACAAACCTTGATGATTAAGGAATTAATGGACTTTGATTGATTTCTTGGGATTTAATTTGTGCTCTTGAGTGTTTAACTAAGACAGGAACAAAGTTCAAATCATACCAAGATACAAGAAATCAAAGGACATTTAGTTTTATGAACCTACTCAGAGTTCAGAAAGTTGGTTCAGAAAGCTACTCATAGTTCAGAATGTTCAGCATAGTTCAGAAGGTTGTTCTTATACAAGCCCAGAAGCTCATGAACATTATCAAGAACATGCAAGGCACAAGTGACATGAATAAATGCCTGGTGAAGTACATTGACTTGGATCAATCAAAGAATAAAGGCATTTATATGATTAAAGTCAAAAAGGATCTTTAATGTTCATTTAAGAGTATGAACATTTGAAGTACTAGGAATATTCCATTAAGAACATCATCCTAGATGTTACATTCACTGCACTTCATTGATGTTTCACTATTAGGATTTGATTACATCAAATGGGAGTCTTACATATCATCCTAAGTGAAACAAAGGAACTTTCTGAAGTTCTGTTCAACACATGCTCAAGACTGTGAACAGTGCAATAGGTGAAAAATAAAAGCAAAAGCAAAAGGCAAAGATCTTGCTTCATTCAATCAGAATTGGACACGTATGGGATTTGGTACCGTACATGGACTAGAGAAATCCCACAAAGCATGGGCATGAAGATGCAGATCCACTTTCCTCTCTTCTGCACGCATTCCAAGGCAAATCTGGAAAGGCATTGTCTAACAACATTCTGAATTATGTGCAAAAGACACCACTCATGGACAAAGCCCATAAATTCATTTGACATGCATCTGATGAACCAGAAACACAACATACGTTCTTGTTTGATGAACTCAGGTACAAGGTCATGATGAACACAACAACATTCTTAAGTATCATGATGAACACAACAACATTCTCAAGTATCCTGAAGAACACAACAACATTCTCAAGTATTCTGAAGAACACAACAACATTCTGATGTATCTTGTTGCAACCCAAAAACATTCTGAAGTTCAGAATGTTGATCCAAACTTTCAAGTAAAAGTAGGTAGGCCCCAAGACACGTGGCACAAGTGTATTGGTCACACTACAACGGCTACAAGAGTTCAAGAAACTCTATAAAAGAAGAAGAAGGCTCGTCAATGAAGTACATAACTTACAAGCATACAAAAATAACTTATTAAAAGTGTTTAAAGCTTCATAGCGACTTGGTTTCACAAATCAACTCTAAATATTATTAAAATCTCCAAGAGTGTGAATCAAACTTCTCTCTTATCTTTTCAAAGATAATCTTCCCCCTCTTCTTGTCTGATTTCAATCAAACTTCCAAATCATTGTAAAAAGAAAAGTCTCATCTAGCTTTAAGGGTATTAAAGTGTTAGGTTGAGCAGAAAGTTGTAAAGTCTAAGTGTGACTTAGGAAAGAAGGTTGGAAGCCTTTTGAGGCTTAAAGAATACAAGTTTTAATTGTTCAGGTAAACAAGATTGTAAGGTGCAAGATTTGAGAGGGTATCTCAAGCATCATAGTGGAAATTCTCACGAGATTGTGAGGAGTGGATTAGCCCACGTTGGGTGAACCACTATAAATTTATGTGTGTTCTTCTTCTCTTACTTATACTTTTATTTACAGTAAACACAACACACATAAACACATTTACTTATTTAAATTGTTTTTGCAATAACACTTCAGAACGTTCTGAAGTCAGCTTTTAACTTAATCAATCCAAGTTTACAACTTGAGAATCACTTTTAAGCTACAGGTTTAATTTTAAAAGGGTCTTAATT
>Ga0228710_1007921_pt1 | contig 15474 bp, 7 predicted proteins | sample MedpolnodulmetaG_FD_177995 | JGI IMG/M metagenome (GOLD analysis project Ga0228710, IMG submission 177995) | Root nodule microbial communities from Medicago polymorpha collected in Santa Monica, California, United States - pink nodules | ecosystem: Host-associated > Plants > Roots > Nodule... | reverse complement strand
CTCTTTTGTTTTCCTTTTCTGTTTTGATCGGAACTTTGTTGTAACTTTGTTTTGTTTTCTTTGGCACTTCTTGTGCTAGGGGTACAAAACTTTTGTTCATATATCTCATTTTGGCTTGTTCAAAAAAAAAAAAGACACAACATGAGCTTTCGATGTATATAATATTGGAGTCAAATTAAATTAATTTCTGGTTTATATGCCCTTTAATCAATGAGATGGAATTAGACAATCAGTGGAAATTGATGACTTAAGTGGTAAGGTTGCATAGATCTGCATTTTGAAAATTAGGTTTCATACTTTCATTGACACCAAAACCAATAGCTTGAAATTTGCAATTTGACTAAACTTTGCCAGAAGAGAACGAAGTCAGAGGCGCAATCACATGAGTCTCGCTTTTGATTTCCTTTAACTTGATGTTTGAGAGCCATTAGATAAATTTAATTTAACGGTTGAGATTTGGTGTAGGTCATTAGACTTACACCTGGTGTCAATGGATCCTAACTCATATATATATATTCGGGATTCATTGAAATTATGTGTCTAACTTTTTTTTTATTGAAGAATATGTGTGTAACTTATAATAGTTACACCTCTAATAACTTTGTGTCTATCATATATTCCATTTTGATGTCTTCAAAAAAAAAAACTTTTAAAAGGATTAAATTAGAATAATGACTAACAAAAATGATATCATATACAATTTTTTTCTCCTAATTTTAGTAATAATATGTCCCCCTAAATCTATAAATGTTGTGTTTAAAATGATAGGTTTTGCCATTCAGAAAGAATTAACGGCGCAGTATGTTGTTTGTTTGTCTTCTATTCCTCAATAATTCATCGTAAATATTTTTTCATGTACTAATAATATTGTGGAGCTCTTGACCAAAATAAATATTTTTTTTAAGGATTGACCAAAATAAATATTGTGGAGCTAGATCTCCTAACTCCGAATTTTAATATTTTTTTTAGCTAAAGTTTCCTTTTTAAATAATAATATATTAGTTTAATGAAATAACTTCATACTTTTTATAAATCAATGAAACTTATGTCCTTTTATCACAATGTGTTTATGGTAGATTCTTTATCTTCTTAATCTTTTTTTATTTCTTTTTAAAACCATACGATATCATCTTTAATTTATTAAAGTTATTACTATATTTACAAAATAATATCCGATAATTTGGTGAATAAGCTAAAAAATTGAAATCACATACCACTTTTTAATATAATCTTTTTTATTTTTAATAGTTTACTATTCAAAGTACGAATAGTTAGTGGCATAAAAAACAAAATCGGATACTGAATTTAAATAATTTCCAGTTTTTATATTTTTCTTTAGATACACGTTGCAGATTCCTATTTAAATAATATAATAGTTCAACGATTTAACACTATTACTTTTTAGTATTGTCCTTTTATTCATATTTTGTTAGGTGGTAGCTGGCCTTTTCATCTTCTTTACGAAATATGCTGATTAAAAATTATTTAGGAAAGAACAAATTAACTTTCTAATTTCATTCCTTCAAAAAAAAAAAACTTTCTAATTTCATAAAAACAAAAGATATCCTAAAAAAAATTAAAAAGCATTTTAAAAAATAATATGAAAGAGAATAAAAATACATGGATTGTCCCCGTGTATAGGGGTTGGGGTTCGAAGTTCTGATTTCTAATAACATTCATTTGCAAATTTCTAACCATTAGATTATTGACAAAAAAAAAATACAAAACATGGACCTGTCTTATATATGTACCCCAAAAATATATGTTTATAGATAAATCCACTAACTTTTTCAGTAATTACCTGTTAATTATTTTTCCACTTTTTTTCTGAAAAAGTCAAAAGATAATATAACAACACACAAGAAGTGCTTGAAGCTCTGATGCTTGACTCTTGCCTTGTACCACTAGTTTTCTGAATGAATAAAAGAGTGCGTAAGGTCTATATTTAAAGTACATCATTGCTTAGGGGTTAAAAGAGTAAAACTAGGGTTTGTCCACAAAAAATAGCTTAAAAACCAAGCAATCAGCCCTCCCTGGCCATGCACATGGCACATGAAGTGAGGCGCAAGGGCGCATTAGGCAATAGAAAATTCTGCCTCATCCGCTCTTTTGTAGTTTTTGTCCCATTCTCGAGCGTTCTTCCGTCTTGCAATGCCTTGAAACTTGAAATGAATTTTCTTCACCTTTTGCCGTCTTCAAATAACTCCTAAGAACCATTCATTTCAATCTTCATGTCCTCGATCCTTCACGTAATGTCTTGTTTTACCGATTTACACGAGTTCTCACTAAAAAGACTCAAAACACCTATGGGAGTTGCATTATTTAAGATAAAACTGAATTACAACGAATCGAATGAAAACAATACAAAAAGTTCCTCAACCCATTGACGACTCCTCTAAATGACTTCTAATTTTCCTTCAAATGCAAAGAAAATAACTAAAAACTTAACCTAAGTTCACCAAACTTAAATTGTTGCTTGTCCTCAAGCAACAAAATAGCAAGACGTTAGAATTTACATAAATGTAAAAATTGGAACATACCTTTATAGAAATGGTACTCCGATTGTTAGTCTTCCCACTCCCAGACTTAACTAGCTTACCGCTTCAACGCAAGCAGAACAAACTTAGAAAAGATACTCTTACTTTCAACCATTCACAATTCCAAGATACACATATGTACCTCCTCAAGCCAATGGGGCTGGTCAATGTGTTTGCCACACTCCAGTCGCAGGACTCCCAATACAGGTTGTAGAATTGTACGAGTGTGGGACCTTTAAGGAATAAGCTTGGGGATCAAGTTTGATAAGTTACCAATGATTACTAGTACGAAGAAGGATAAGAAATCTGTTGATTCCCAAGCGATAAGACAAAGACATCTGCACAAGAGAAATTACCAAAGAACATAATTTGGATAGATTCTAGACTTGTACTGTAAAAGGAAAATGTTAATTTTGTACCAAGGGTTCGAAAATTGTATTCTAATTTGAGCATGAGTATTCAGTTAGAGTTAGCGGACACTATAGTTCTCCCACCATCTCATTCATTCCATTGATGAGCATTAGTGCTAGTTCCTAAATAGTTACAGTCTTAGGATCATTTTGAGTGACTAATGCAAAAAGCTCACTCCCCTCCTTAACAAATTGTAATTTTCCTTTGTTAACTCTAAATTCTTCTACTAATTATTGCTATTATGTTCTTAAAAAATTATTGCAATTATGTTTTCATGCATCTTTTCTCTATCTTATATTGGTCTGTTTAAGCTCATCATGAAATCTGAGATTCCAGGACGAGATCTGAGAAATTTAGTGCCGTAAAGTAAAAAGAAGGGGATGTTGTAGTCGAGGGTGATGTGTTCTGCCATTGTTGAAGCAACAAGTGACAACACTTTCAGAGGCTTGGAACAATAAACTTCTCTTGCCAAACTTAACGAGCGACATTCTTCTCATGGCTAAAGAAGGAATGGGGGTTATTAGAATGGAAGAAAGAAACCAGTTCTGACTACACCAACCCAAACGACCACTACCGTATGAAAACAGTAACAAACTAGGAAAAAATATTAAAAGTTGCTCACAAAGAAACATTTTATCATAACTCAAAGGGAATAAACTAAAATAATTAGGGTTACTTATGGGTTTGACCTATAACAAACAAATGTGGTGTGTAGTTTTTTTTAAAGACTTCTCTATTACTTAAATTAAACAAACCTTTTTTTTTTCTCTCACTAATATCCAAAATATATGTTGTTTTTTTATTGAATTAAATAGCTATATATATGTATGTTTTTTTAAGGGATATATACGGGGTTCGCCAACATAGACCAACAAAAAACATGAAGGTCCAAATTAGCAAAAGTGCACCTAAACCAGGTCCCAAACCCAAAAATTAGAATGAAAAAACCATAAATCAAAACCCTAAACCGGAAATATCAACAAACCCTAAAACATAATGTAAAAGGACGGTGAACACATACCTCGTCAATCAGACCTTCAAAATTGTCATCTTTTGCAGCCATTTTCGTCTTCAACTTGCGAAATCGAAACAAATTATATAAATATAAAACATGAAACTTTTCAAAAAAATTATAATTAAAACAAAATTGCTTATAATTGAAGCAAAAAGAGAAAATCAAGTTGAGTAATTGAGCAACTAAAATCAATGATCAAAACAAAAACCTAAAAAAGAAAAAAAAATTATAATCAAATTAAGGGTTTGATTAAAACATTATCGATAGCAATAAAGCATGAAACTTTACAAAAAAGAAAACAAAAGACAAAACGGTCGTTAATTGAAGCATATCGTAGAAAACAGATTGAGTAACTAAAGAAGAGACATTCAAACCTCAAGAATATCAACATGATCAGCACCACTCCCTTCATTGAGAAATTCATTGAGAAACAAAAATTTGATCATCATTGACTCGTTACTTAGTACACACATCCGGTTTGGTAGATAAAAGTTAAATTTATTGTGAATGTGGTGGTTAATAGATGATAAATGCTATATCTAGTGTATATAAATTGGGATGCCATATGAATTTGATCATTTTTTTTGTGGTGTCCGCGTTCGAATCCGAACCTTGCATATATTATGCATTGCCCTTACCAATTGAGTTAAGCTCAAAGAGACCATATGAATTTGATCATGATACAACTACATCTATTATTATGTAGGTGATGAAAATAGGTGTAACTGTCGACTCATTATATTTTACATGCAATTAAACTTTATTACTTGAAATGCAAATTATAATGACAGCTAAATGACGACAATTTCCATGTCTTCATTTAGAACCGCAACTAGAATTGTTCACAACTAGATTTGGTCACAACTCACGTGCTCACAAAAGCTACTACCTGTGGCTTCTCAACTTTCACGTCCAAAGTGCATGGAGACGCGATAAAGTGAATTTAATCATTGTTTTGTAGATGGAAGCTAAATTTATTGTGACAGTTACACGATGATGATTAGTAGGTTCGTATTACACATACCAAAAATACACTTGCACCGTTGTTTGCACTCAACATTAACGAAACACAACACTTAATCACCTTTGCCAAGAAGACTTTCAATACAAAGTGTTGGTAAAAATCAAACTTTGATACTATTGTTAGACTATAAGGGGGGTCTGGAAAATCATCACGTTGAAATTTAAGCAACCACATAGGTAAAACTAGACACCGCATTTTATTTTTTGGTGCAATTGGACACAACATCTTAGTCCAAAACATTAGAGCATTAGGTGTATGGGTCACATCACTTATATACTGGTCAACAAGATCTTTTCTATTAAATGTGAGACTCTTACTCACATTTAATATACCAACAATCTCTCCATGTGAGTCCTTTCATTAATTTGGTACTTCTCTCCCTTAAGTAGAAAATATTTCATCCACATACACTTGCACAACTATTGATACTCAACATCAACGAGACAAGCCTTCTAACCATCTCTGATAAGAATAATTTCGATACAAAGAGTTGTTGCACAAGACTTTGATTCCATTGTTGAGTAGTGAAAGGGTGAGGGAAATCATCAAATTGGACTTTGAACAATCACGCAAGTGCAATTCGAGTCTCAAATTCGACTATGAACAATCTTTAAAACATCTATATGAGTCTCTTCATTTATGTGTTCAACATCTAATTTTCCATTCATTATGATACCTCTACTCACACTTGATATACCATAAATTTGCAATTAAAACGGATTACAAAACACTAAACACACAATCCGAACATGTTTCGATTAAAAAAACTTGTTGAAATGAATTGGTAGTCAGATTTACCAATAAATATTGATATTATCGGGGAAGAATATTGTCAAAAAATAAGTATCCAGGACAAACCTATAAATCATAGCAATAAATCAATACATCCCCATCTATAACCACATTTCTCCAAAATACTAACCAAAATAGGAGAATGGGCAGGGCACTAAATAAAATTCAAACATATAAGATATAAAAAAGAAAAATAAATCCAACATCCATGAAAAACAACATCACATTGAATGAAATCTAAGTCTTCATCATGCAACTTAGGACACAAAAACAACCATCTTTTACTGTAGCTTGCACTGTGCTGGTCTCTGACCCTTGCAAAGCTGAAAAAAATATATAAATACAGAATTAAAATAAAAAATGCAATGTCAAGCCACATAGAAAATAAACAAAGATAAGAACTATGTGATTAGTGCGCAGTTTTTAACATAGTTCTGTTTGTCGAAATTCATACATATCTCACCAAATTTGATGGAAGTGGAATCCACATAATTTGGTGGACTTGTGATTTCAACCGATAGAAGAATATTGACATCGTTCTTTGTAAAGAAAATGTTAACTAAAGGAGTCAACCAAACAACTTCAGCAAAAGTTAAAATATCTTACCTTAATTGCTGAGGAGTGGAACATCAGTCTGAAGGAAATTAACACAAAAGGACAGGCACAAAAAAAAAAGTGTTAGTTCTAGTTCAAAATTCAAATTTAAAACAAACAAAAAAATTGAACAAATATTTCAGCAATTCAAATCATCAAGATTATACCCTCTTTTTTGGATTGTTGACATCTTCATTGTCATCTTCATCATCATCCAAGCCATAGTTGTCATCTTCCTCTTCCTCCTCATCCTCCTCCTCCTCATCATCATCATCATCTAAATCTCCTGACTCTCCATCAGAAGCCTCCCCGGTATACCATGATACGGCATTAGGAATGATTTTGTCTCTTACGGTGGACCTAAACAATCATCAATATTCATTCAAGTACATAATCAAAGTTGCAAAAACCAAAAGGGTTTCATGAGTCAACAATTATGTTAAAACATCATACTATTTAGCTTACCCGATGTCATAGTCATGTTCCATCTCATTCTCAAGTTTTTCATCCTGTTTAAAAAATAAAATAAATTTGCTCAAGAAAAATAGTATTTCATATTTATATATATCAACGAATTTTTATAGATAGTCTTTCATACCGCTTCTTCGTCAACGCCCATACCATCTTTGGGAATCTCTAGCGAGTTGAAAAAATTGAAGAAACTATCACATTTTTCAGTTCCGATAGTTGGTTTTGCAGTGTTTGAATCTTCCTTCTCGGTCAAAGATTTGCCCGGAAGCCATTCAATTTTGGTCCTGTTAAAAAATGCAGCAAGCAAGCCTTACTCGTGATCCTAAACAATGTAAAATAGATCGCTAATCGCATAATAGCATCAGGTTAAAAGAACCAACTTACCCAATAGCCTTCTCCAGTATAAGCTCGTCTTCGTCGACCATATGATAAGTTTTGGTCAGGACCGTGTTTGAAAAATACGGATTTGAATCAAAAAAGAACTCAAGTTTGAATCCTTGCGGTTCTGTGGTCCTGGTATACTTGATGTCTTTGAGATACTTCAGAGCATCTTCATCACGCTCCGTAATCTAATTCATAAAGAAGAAGTGAAAAGATCGTTACCAAAATATAATTTTAGGGCTATAAAACCTCAAGCATTAAAGAGTAAAACAAGTTTACAATTAAACACTTTATTCAACTTACCACATCAGCTATCTCGTCATTATTTTGCAAAGCAATGAGCCAAAAATAAGGCACTCCCTTAACTACATAATTCACAAGAAAATTGTTAAAGTGGAGAATCAAATTAATAAAAGTGAGGTCAATTTCTAGTTAATATACCTTCAGGCTCATCTATATCAGCTGGAGTTTCAATTGCTGCCCCTTCCACTTCAGCAAGACCATTCACAATTTCATAGCGCTGCATTCAATTATAAATAGGTTTAGTGATCAATATACTACAAATCAGATTCAATAATTTTAAACAATAATAACAAGGATACCTTGGTGTACAATGGTTGATACAATAATTGGTATTTGGCTTCAAGAGCTGCTCTCTCCTCAAAAAACTTAGCCTTCAATTCATCATGTTCTCTCTGTAAAGTCACAAAACAAGTTCAGAAGCTACTAGGAAACTCGAATTCATTTCTTTAAAATCAAAAATAGGTTAATGATGGACGGTTAGGTTCAAACTATGAAAGAAAGAAAAAAAAGCAAATAACCCTAAAATGATCTCCATAGTTCTTAATAATAAAAATACACCATGTGAATATGATAAATGGTACACATCTAGCGATAAACTATTCAATAAAGCATAACAAAACACAGAAAAAAGTCATAACAAAAAAAAAAGAAAAAAAACTTTACAACAACTATTTAGGGAATATACCTGAATCTCTTTCAGAACCTCGAGACGCTTCTCAACAATGGGGGATGCAAATAGATACTGAAGAGCTTTATAGCGTTGTTGAGTTAAGGCCTGAATCAATCTCAATTCCTAAAAAAAATATTGACATTCAGAATCAAGAATCAATTAAAATATAAAAGAAAACAATAAAGCATGAAACTAACAAAAAATAAGGGTAAAAATGTAAGAATCTATAATTGAAGCAACAAGAGAAAATCAAATTGAGCAACTAAATTCAACTAGAGAAAACCAAAATAATAAATCAAACAAATCATAAAAAAAAGTGTTTATAATCGAAATAAAATGAGAAAACCAAATTGAATAACTGAGCAACTAAAACCATTCATCAACCGAAAAAACGAGGCAACAAATTCGAGTAAAAAAATTGAGTAACTAAAGATGAGACATTCAAACCTCGAGAATATCAACATGGTCAGCACTACTCCTTTCATTCGTAAATTCATTGAGTAATGCTGAGAGACAAAAATAAAAAATTTGGTCAGGAAAACATTGCATAATAAAAAATAAATAAAAACATGAGACAAAGATATTGTTGAAATATAAAGAGGGAAATATTCTTACAAAATTTGAAACCTCCCAATGAGAAAACACTGGTGTCGTCGTTGTTGGCCATTGTTGAGAAAATGAAGAAAGGAACAAAGAAACAAGAAGCAATGAACAAGAGAAAGTGGGGAGAGAGGGTTTTGAAGCAAGTGACTATGTCTCTGATCCTCTTTGTGCCACCCTCCTTTTAAACACACAAAAAAGGATGTTTTCTCCCTCCTTTTTCCTTTTTTAATTTAAAATTAATTTTTTTCTGTAATATTAATATTATATTCTTTTTGAAGAATATTTCTTTCTATATTAATATTATTATTAGGGTCCACTTCCTTTTTTTATAAAAAAATATCTTTCAATAAATAAAAACATTTATTTTTTACTTTCTCATATTAAAGTTGTACTTTTTTTTGAGAGAGAAAGTTGTATTTTTTTTTATAAAGCAATAGAATGCAAAAACATTGAGCAAAAGTTATGATATCTCAATTAGGTTGACACTCCATAACCAACTTTCTCATTTGACTTTAAAAAAATTATTAATAAAGAAATAAAAAAGTACAAATTTGGGGGACTAGGCCAATACACAAGACAACATATAAGGTGATCAAAACACTCTTAATCATTGAAAACCTTACCAAGAATATAGGAGTAGATTACAAATTAGGGTTAAATAATTTTTTCGTCCTTATAAATATATAGAATTTTAATTTTAGTCCCCAAAAAATTAATCTGAACGTTTTCATCCTCACAAAATTTTTTATTTTGCTTTTGGTCCTTAATCAATATAATTTTGACATGTTTTTGACTTTTTTTAACATAATATGAATATATAAAAGTTGAACATAATAAATGGACATAACATGAATACAATTTGAACATAAAAGAGTTATAATCTTGACATTCATATGAACATAAAGTGGCCATTAAGGACCAAAATCAAAATAAATTTTTTTGTGAGATGAAAACATTCAGTTTAATTTTGTAGGGACTAAAATTAAAATTCGATATATTTATAGGGACGAAAAACTTATTTAACCCTACAAATTATTTATACAACTATCTACTAGGACTAAAAAGAAATCCCAAGAGATAAAACCTCAACGAAGAGAAAGAGTGTAGAATTTACGGTAGCTGAAACCAACCTCAACGAAGAGAAAAAGAGTGTAGAATTTATGGTAACAGAAACCAACATCAACAAAATATATACGAAAGTAAACTTAATCTATTAGGATGAAAATCATCCTTTTTTTTAAATCATCCTTAACATGATCAATTTGGCATAAACTTGCGTCAATGCATATGCTACTATTTGTGTCTTCACAATTTTCACATCCAAAGTACACGGGAGACGTGGGAAATTGCCCCAAAACATTGTTTCAAACACAGTATTCATCAATATTAAAAGTGCATATCGTTTGATTATCAAAATTGAGTTTTGCCTTTTTTTTTAGAAAGTGAAAATTGAGTTTTACCTTTGTACGTACAAATAATTCAATGTCCGATTTATAGTAGTTACACCTCTAATTAGACACATAATATATAGTCGGGATTCATTGAAATTATGTGTCTAATTATAATAGTTACACCTCTAATACTTTGTATAGAATATGGATCTTACAAATCGGAACCTTGCATCATGTTGTATTATCTTGATAACTATACTTTTTTTTTTAATAATCTTGATAACTATACATATAATCTTTTAAAATAATTAAATTCGAATAATGACAAACAAAAATGATATCAAATACAAAAAAAGAAATCCTAATTTTAATAATAATATGTTCCCCTAAGTCTATGAATATTGTGTTTAAGATAATAAGTTTTGTCGTTTAAGAAGAATTAATGATTTATAATATGTTGTTCGTTTGTCTTCTATTCTTCTATATTTCATCATAAATACTTTTTCATCTACTAATAATATTGTGGAGCTTGATCTCCTAACTTCGAATTTTAATATTTTTTTTGGCTAGAGTTTCCTATTTAAATAATAATATATTAGTTTGGAGAATTAACTTTATACTTTCTAGAAATCAATAAAACTTATGTTCTTTTATCACATTGTGTTTATGGTAGATTCTTTATCTTCTTAATCTTTTTTTATTTCTTTTCAAAACCATACGATATCATCTTTAATTTATTTCCCTAAAAAAAAATCTTTAATTTATTAAAGTTATTACTATATTTACAAAATAATATCCGACAATTTGGTGAATAAAGTAAAATATTGAAAACACATACCACTTTTTAATATAAATATTTTTAATTTTTTATAGTAAATTATTCAAAGTACGAATAATTAATGGCATTCAAAATAAAATCGGATACTGAATTTAGATAATTTCCAGTTTTTATATTTTTCTTTAGATATACGTTGCAGTTTCCTATTTAAATGATAAAATAGTTTAACAATTTAACACTGGTAGCTGACCTTTTCATCTAATCTGATTAAAAATTAAAAAACGATAGTCCTCAAAAGATTTTTTTTTTATCGATTCTAGAAGAATTATTTAGGAAAGAACAAACTAACTTTCTAATTTCATAAAAACAAAAGATATCCTAAAAATAAAAAATAAAAAACATTTTAAAAAATAATATGAAACAGAATAAAAATACATGGATTGTCCCCGTATATAGGGGTCGGGGTTCAAACTTTTGATTTCTAACTTATTTTGCGAATTTCTATCATTAGAGACTACTTGACAAAAAGAATATAAAACATGGACCTGTCTTATATATGTACCCCCAAAAAAATGTGTTTTATAGGGAAAAAATATGTTTAAAGATAAATCCACTAATTTTATAATTAATAACTTATTAATTATTTTTCCTCTCTTTTTTTTTTAAAAAAAAAAGTCAAAAGATAATATAACAACGAACAAAATCACAACACAAGAAGTGCTTGAAGCTCTGATGTTTGGCCCTTGTCTTGTACCGCTAGCTCTCTGAATGAATAAAAGAGTGTGCAAGGTCTATATTTATAATACATCATTACTTAAGGGTTAAGAGTAAAACTAGGGGTTGTCCGCTAAAAATAGCTTACAAACCAAGCAATCACCACTCCATGGCCATGCTCATGCGCATGGGGCATGAAGTGGGGCGCAAGGGCACATGAGGCAATAGAAAATTATGCCTCATGCGCAGGGGCGCATGGCCTGAGCGCTGGTGCGCTTTTGACATCCCCTCCTATGCGAATTATGTAGTTTTTGTCCCTTTTTTGAGCGTTATTCCGTCTTGCAATGCCTTGGAACTTGAAATGAATTTTCTTCACTTTTTGTTGTCTTCAAATAACTCCTAAAAACCATTGATTTCAATCTTCATGTCCTCGATCATTCATGTGATGTCTTGTTTTACCGATTTACACGATTTCTCACTAAAAAGACTCAAAACACCTATGAGAGTTGCATTATTTAGGATAAAACTGAATTACAATGAATCGAATGAAAACAATACAAAAAGATCCTCAACCCATTGACAACTCCTATAAATGACTTCTAATTTGCCTTCAAAAGTAAAGTAAATAACTAAAAACTTAGCCTAAGTTCCCCAAACTTAAATCGTTGCTTGTTCTCAAGCAATAAAATAGCTAGAAACTTAATTAGCTTTTCGGATATGGTGCTCAGTTTGTTTGTCTTCCCACTCCCAAACTTAACTAGCTTACCACATCCTTGCAGGTGGGACAAACTTAGAAAAGATACTCTTACTTTCAACTATTCACAATTTCAAGATACACGTATGTGCCTCTTAAAGCCAGAGGGGTTGGTCAATGCATTTACCACGCTCCATTCGTAGGACTCCCAATACAGGTTGTAGAATTGTACAAACGTGGGACCTTCAACGAAGAAGCTTGGGGATGAAGTTTGATAAGTCACCAATGATTTCTAGTACGAGGAAGGATAAGAAATATGTTGATTATCAAGAGATGAGGCAGAAATCTGCATAAGAGATATTACCAAAGGGCATAATTTAGACAGAGGTTAGACTTGTACTATAAAAGGATAATGTTAATTTTCTACCAAGGGTTCAAAAATTGTCTTATAATTTGAGCAGGAGTTTTCAGTTAGGGTTAACAGCCACTATAGTTCTCTCACCATCTCATCCATTCCATTGATGATCATGAGTGCTAGTTCCTAAGGAATTAGAGTCTTAGGATCATTTTGAGTGATTAATGCAAATAGCTCACTCCCCTCCTTTACAAATTGTAATTTTCCTTTGTTAACTCCAAATTCTTCTACTAATTATTGCTATTATGTTCTTCAAAAATTATTGTCATTATGTTTTCATGCATCTTTTCCCTATCTTATATTGTTGTGTTTAAGCTCATCATGAGATCTGAGATTCGGGGACGAGATCTGAGAAATTTGGCGCCATAAAGGAACAGGAAGGGGATGCTCTAGTTGAGGACGAAATGTTCTGCCACTGTTAAAGCAATAAGTGACAACACTTTCAGAGGCTTGGAACAATAAACTTCTCTTGCCAAACTTAGCAAGCGACAATCTTCTCATGGCTCAAAGAAGGAATGAGGGCGATTAGAATGGGAAAAAAAATCCAGTTTTGACTACACCAACTCAAACGACCCACTACCGTATGAAAACACTAACAAACTAGAGAAAAAAAATCTTAGAAGTTGCTCACAAAGAAACATTTTATCATGAATCAAAGGGAATAAACTAAATAATTAGGGTTACTTATGGGTTTGACCTTATAACAAACAAATGTGTTGTGTAGCTTTTATTTAAAGACTTCTCTATTATTTAAATTAAACAAACCTTATTTTTTGTTTTTTCTCACTAATATCCAAAATGTATGTTGTTTTTTTTAATTGAATTATATATATATATATATATATATATATATATATTTTTATATAAAAAAAAAGTAAATATATTTAGGGTTAATAAAATAAGTGGTCCATATCAATATTTAGAATTTCATTTCTAGTCTCTACGAAATAAAATCGTACAATTTAGTCCTTAAAATGCTAAAGAAAAATGTCACACGGACTAAAAACTGTGATTTTTTTTTAAAGAGTGTGATTTTATTTTATAGGGACTAAAATCAAAATTCTGAATGTTTATAGAGATCTTTTACTTAATTAAGCTTTTTTATACAAAAACATTGATTTATTTTTTATGACCAACGGTTGAATCACAATAAAATATTTTTTCTTCACCTTTTTTCATTTTTTTCGGTGACAACACTTTCAGAGGCTTGGAACAATAAACTTCTATTGCCAAACTTAGCAAGCGACAATCTTCTCATGGATCAAATAAGGAACGAGGGAAATTAGAATGGAAGAAAGAAATCAGTTATGACTACACCAACCCAAACGACCCACTACTGTATGAAAACACTAACAAACTAGAAGAAAAAAAAAACTTAAAGTCGCTCACATAGAAACATTTTGTTTGAACAAGAAGAGTCTTGTACAATTACTCTAAGGTTTTGATGATAACAAAGTATTGAGGAACAATTAGCCAAACTAATATGTGTTCAAGTGTGCAGGATCATAAAATATATCTATCAAGTATTGAACAAGTATGAAAGCATCTGAAACACAAGAGAAGCTCAAAGACTTTGGTAGAAGATTTGAAGGAAGGTCAACCAGAAGTCAACACATTAGATCAGAAGAAAAGAACACCTCTTCAGAAGCTGAAGAGAGCACCAAACTCAGAAGTACTAGCAGGACATAGAAGACCCCATCAAACTCGGAAGACCTTCAGACTGCAAAAGCACCTAAGGGACCCAGACTCCATGTCAACTTTGTCGTCTTCTGTAGCTGTCCACATCAAAGGATTTGAGCATAGTTTTGTCTTCTTCTGACCACGTGTAGAAACAGACAAAGGATACTTCCTGTTTCAGCAAAGGATTTTCAAATGACTATCCAACATAATTATTCATATCGTCAATGGTTCAACGTCCTTGATCTGGAGCTTCTCAACAACTCTTTATGCGCTGACACTCTTCTCCAACGTCTCTCAAATCCATGTCTATATAAGGAGCTGAAGACCATGAAGAAGATTAACAATACTAATACTCTGCTATTTTAACTGTGTCATTACTCTGTCAAATTAAATAGCGCATAAACACTTAAGATTTTCGTTTTGGTTGCTGTATCTTAGAAATCCTAGGAGTTTAAAAGAGTTTGTTCACTTTGTTCAGTCTACACCATAAATTGATAAATCAGGTGTAGGAACAAGTTTGTTTATATTTGATGTAAACAAATAGAAGTATCTTGCCTTTTAAGCTTGAGCGTATAAGCCTCTTGATGAAACCTTTAGCACTAAAGTCTCAATCTGTTGTGATTGAGCACCAAAAGTCTTAATCAGTTGTGATTAAGCAATATAAGTCTCTAGGTGAAACCTAGAGCAAAAGAAGTCTCTTAGAGGAGCCCTTTGAGCAAAAGAAGTCTCATGCCTGCGTGCTTGAGCAAAGAAAGTCTCTTGGAGTTGTCCTTGAGCATTGGAAGTCTCTTCGTAGTGACTTTGAGCAAAGAAGTCTCTTGGAAGAGTCCATGAACAATTGTAATCAAGAGTGATTATAGTGCAATCCCTTGAAAGCGCAAGGGGACTGGACTACCCCTGTGTTGTGGGAGGAACCAGTATAAATTTTTTTATGTCTACTCTCTCTCTCTCTCTCTCTCTCTCTCTCTCTCTCTCTTTCTCTCTCTTTCTCCTTTTTTCTT
>Ga0228710_1007919_pt1 | contig 15478 bp, 2 predicted proteins | sample MedpolnodulmetaG_FD_177995 | JGI IMG/M metagenome (GOLD analysis project Ga0228710, IMG submission 177995) | Root nodule microbial communities from Medicago polymorpha collected in Santa Monica, California, United States - pink nodules | ecosystem: Host-associated > Plants > Roots > Nodule... | reverse complement strand
TATATATATGATGTAGTTTGAATCTTGCATTCCAACTTATTAATCTTAAGAAGTAAATTCCTAACTATTATACTACTTAACAAAAGAAAAATATACAACTGCAAAAATACTATAATGCCTCTAACAGCAGTTAACTCCGGCTCGATAAATAAACCAACAATGATTAAATATCGCTGGTGGCGAACATCAGTTAGCAACTGCTCGAGATATTATTGTATTTTCAGGGTGTTAAAAGAGAAATTTTTAAAGTGAGATGAACAAAATTTGTAAGCAATAGATGTGGCCACACACGAAAAATTATTGTTGAGAGTTGAAATAGTAAATTAAGAAGTTGGATTATCAAGTCTACTACAATGTTCATTCGAAAAAAATAAAAAATCTATATCGTCTAAAATGTTAACCCTGAGTTGATTTGATGGTTATGGTTTGAATCTAAAGTGTGTTCATGTTTACATTTCAGGTTTGAATCCTTCAAATGTTAATCAATTTTTTCCCAATCTTCAATTAAATCACTATTCATGAATGATGTCTTTAATTCGTAAATTAGTCGATTCTTAGATAAAATATGAATTCCTTTTTTCAAAATAAAGTCTACTACAAAGTTTGAAATTTAATTGATTTTGGTACTTAGTACCTCCCAACCCATAACTGCTATCAATTGGAAGTGCTCATGTATCATTCGTTAGTTAGTTGAAATAGTATCAACAAATAATTGATGGATTATGGTCCTGTTGGACATTAGACCACTTTGATAGCTTTACTTTTAAATGTATACAAATAATTGATGGACTAATTTTACAAGTATGCTTTCTCACTATTTGTTTACTTCTAAGTGGACATAATCGTCCTTCAAAAAAAAAAGGTAGACAAATAATCGATAGTTATATTTTTGGCAACGGTCGTTGTATTAATCCAAATCTGATCAAGAAGAGGAGATGGAAGACATGAAACAAACCCTCCGAGAGTCAGGATTAGGGGATTCTCATCACTATAATCCAAAGTTGTGCTTACTATAATCAAGATTAACATATATGCAGGGCCGTCCATTTCTGTTATCATTTTTATGATGTTGAGATGAATTCTTTTCATCATCAACAACTAAATTGATATATCCACAAATCCTATCTCAATTGGCAAAAATACTGAAATTGTTAGATTGAATGTTATGACCAAAGTTCAAACCTCAATTCCTCCTCTTTCCCATGTGTGTTTCTAATGGCTATTGTTACTTTGTCACATCACCACATCCACATGCATATTCCATAACATTAAAAACCAAAAGGTACAAATTCTTTAGTCAATTATTAGAATCAAGATTAGTAAGGAAGATGAACACTTACGTGGTCACATCCCCAAATATAATTCTTTTGGACACACTCACAAATTAAAAATGTAAAACAGAAAAGAATTTAGTAACACGTATTTTAAAATAATTGAATGATACATGTTATTTTGTGTGTATGCTTAAATATTTTGTATTTAGTGTTGTTTCTTGTATGGGAGAGACCTTTGTATGGTCATAACCCCGAGTATAAACTATTTGGATGACATTACACATTATGATTTTGCAATACTATACATTAGTAGAATGCTCACAAGCGTATGGGTGACCCCTTGAGGGTGTGCGATGGAGATGACAACCAAGAACATCATTTTTTAAGAGGTATCAAAATATTATTTTGATTTAGTAGTTAATACTGTATGATATATTTATTTTTAACTTGTTTTAATTAATTTTATTCAAAATATATTTTTAAACAATCTTGATTATAAATCTTTTACGACATAAAATGCAAAATAAAAAACATTCAAATAATTAAAAAGACAAAACTTTATTGATTTGCTTATCACATCTAAAATTTTAAGATCTACCTTGTCAAAGATATCATGCAAGAAACTAAATTTTTAGAATTGTGTTATTTGAGCATATATTTACATGACAACTTTTGAGATAATCAAAATTTTACAAGAAAATTAGATATTAGAGCAAAAACTAAAATAATAGAGAGAGAAAGTAAAAACATAATGTAAGTATAAGAGATAAAATTGTCACAAAAATTCTTTAAAAATGGTTGTTCGGACTTCAGATATCATTTCTCAAATTTATAAACAAGCTTGCATGACGTTTCTTTTTGACGTAGACAGTTGTTAGCATACTCTGTACATTATACGCTCGCATGCTATGTCTTTTTACGGCATCAGGTACTCGAATTGATGTTTTTCTCAGTGAAGGAATGGATTCAATTGAAGTGGGAAAAACAGTGCAGCCTTTTCCGTGAGAGGATGCCAAAAGCTGTTCATCTTTTTGAGTTAGGTTTATGTGTACAAAAAAAGTTAGTCTTTTACTGTTTAAGCCTTGTAAAATTCCTGTTACTTGCAACCTAAATTAATGGTGCAGGGGAGAGTAATGAGAAAAACCATCATTGCTAAAGAGCAAGTGAAAGTTTTGTTCATTGTCATGGGCCCTAAAATGAAATGTCAAACAATTTCACAGAAAGCATGCCCCTTAAAAATCTCCCAAAATCCGATGAATAATCATTTGAGTTTTATTTAAATGAAATCTAGTAGTAATTGATAAAGTGTTTCATTTCAAGTTTATTATATAAAAAGTTTAATGTGAAAAAGTGTATCCACTTTTGTGAAAGTAATTTTCCATGGTTCATGTGAGTTGTGACTCACCTTTATTAAAAAAAAGGATTCAATTTCTTTTTAATGCCATTCCATATATCTTCTCCTACCTCTAATGTCTAATCATTCTAATTTTAAACTCCTTCCAGCAAAAATAATTATAATTTAAAACTCCCAAAGGTGAAATCATGAAAAAGATCATGATATATCAATCAATGAAACGAAAAAGATTAGTAACTTTTGGATTGATATAATATCCTGCCCGGTCCAGCCCTTTCATGCAAAGGCAAGTCACTTTTACTTCACAAGTTATAATAACCATTCCAGCTGAGTGCTTCAAAAAAATTCATAATTGAACATTATATTAGTGACTGCAATGTGTTGTCATGTTAAGGGCTTATTTAAATTTGTTGCAATGATGTTTATTACCAACAAAACAAATTGATAAAAAAAAAATTGTAACAATGTTAATAGTGTTGCTTGTTCTCTCTTTCAAAATTTAATTGCTAATTTATCGCCCAGATTGATTCAAATGTGCTATATAAAGTGGGGGTAGAGGATGCCATATTGGTATAGAATAATCACATGCTGAGCATGAGTAGTTCGAACCATCATTAAAATCTCTTTGATTGGAATTAAAATCTCACTATCACTTATGAATAGAAGAATCAAATCGTATAGAATGGACGTGCCAGCGTCATTGTTAACATTAGGCAGCTGCCAGTAGCCAGAGGGCAAAAACAAAGAAAAAAGGCAAAATCAATTTTATTTTTTTTTGCCATTCTTTTGTTTATTTGGTGCATGAAATGTGAACAGTGAATTTCTAATTTCTTAATACAATTATCTAATGTTTTCTACTAGGAAAATGTCAACATTGTTTAAAACGTTTTGATTTATAATTTCTAGAAGAATTTTTATTTTTTTATTTATAATAGATTCCTTAAACAATGTCTTTAAAACAATTTTTTTAACAAGCCAAAATGAGATATATATTAACAACAAAATGACAATCCCTCTAACACAAGGTGTACCAGGGAAACTACTAAAAATTTACAACATTACAAACAAGCTAACAGTTTACACACCACATATAATAGCCAAAACGAAAGTTAACATATTTTGCCTTCACCTACTAGAAAGATATCAGTTCTATTTTTTTCAACAATTGCATAATAGACATTTCTTTAAATCTAAAAAGCCTACTATTTCTTTTTGTCACTTGTTAGCATGACCTTTGTTTAGATTGAATTGAATAGTGCAAATATACCGAGTAGTTCTTAAAATGTATAAAAAAAAGTATCAATTTAGTCCTTGCTAATAAGATGTTGGAGGTTAAATTGACATTTCCAAAAAAATTAAGAGTTAAATTGACATATTTCATATAATTTTAGAACTATGTATTATATTTTCAACTTTTATGTACTAAATTTTTCTTAAAAAAAACTTTAATGTACTAAATTCAAGGGTGAGTGATATGGTTTATGAACTTATTTCCTTTACAAATGTTGACGGTATAAATTTAAATTGATTAGTCTATGGATTTATTTCTCTTAGGACACTAGCATTTTCCTTTTAGTTTTTTATTTATTTAAGGAAGCATTTTTCTTTTAGTTAAAGAGTGATTAAGGTCGTATTCATATAAAAAAATTTAAAAAAAGGAATATGAACACAACCAGTTAAGTGTCTACACATGAACAAACAAACAATCACTTATATCTTTGAGAGATTAGGACGAACATAATTAGCGCATTTTAATTTTAAAAATCACATGAAAGACTTTCCATTTTCCACAAACATTAAATCCATCAAGATATAAAAGTCTTTTAGAAGAGTGTTAATAGACGAACATGCACGCGTACGACTTTCCTTTACACCTTCAGACTAACTAAAGCCTGTGACGTGATATAAAAAACAGACAAACATATGATGGAGAGAAAAATCAATGGATACTTTTATATGCAACATCGTTTTTTCCCCAACCAATTGTATTTTAAGTACTTTTTTGTAGGGTGTTAAATGCATTTCAATTTTAATAAAAAATAAAAATACAATAAAACATATTGGCAACTATTTTTGTACATATGTACACATTCTCTACCATATATGATGTACTCTTATTTGGAGTGATTATTACGCATGTATATTGCACGAGGGAAAAAAATATCATGCCTGCAATAATCTTCCTAAAATCGAATAGAAATTCTAAAACATGCTAGGTATTACTAAAAAAACTTTTTTTTGTCAACTTGAATATTTTTGATAAACAAATCACTCCACTTAGTATTGGCCATTGACCAATAATCTTCATAGTAGTTTGATTAAAAAATTATTAATATACTCAATCTTTTAGTCAGCAAAAACAAGAAGGGGCCCATAATTTTAATGGAAAAAACTTAGGTACAATTATTTATATGCTTTTCGTATGGTTGTTAACTAAATTCACCATGATTTTCCTAAATCCATAATTCTTTCTAAGTTTGGTGTCTCCAAAAAAGTTGTATTTTTAGTTAAAAACCATACGAAAAACAAATTGTATCTAATTTTTGTCCAATTTGAATTTCGATAATTATTCCCTGAAGTTTATAGTTTTAATTAATAGTACATCATAACAAACAAAAACCTTAAATATCGCCTAAAAAATCAAACAAATAACTGTTAATAATTATTGAATGTAATCAATCAAAAACATATTTTTTGAATAAGTCTAAAAAAATTGAAGTTAGTGAAATAACAAAATCACTAATCAAATATTAGGAATTCAACATAAAAAATAAAAATAGTACTTGTAAATGATTACCATATACTATGCACACTTTTTTAGAAACAAACTCAAATTATTATTTTTTTCTTAAATTGCTGGAGCCTGGATGTGAGACTATTCTAAATTTTAAGATATAATACAGCTTCAAAATTAAAGCCATGTCTTTAAATAGTGATTTTATTTTGCATGGTCATCCGCATTCTTTCCTGCCAGATAGATTAGAGACTAGTAACAAGATATCATTGTTTTATTCTAAGACAATAATATTACACACACAAAATAAAATCACGAGTAAATTTATGAGTCCTACAAAATAAAAAGTGTCAAAGATATTTAATAAGAAATCTATATAAAATTTATCCAATGATAAATAACATTCTAATTGTCAAAAGAAATAAATAAAACTATAACAAATAGACAACATTGTTAAAATTTCTTTTTATCAGAATTATGAGAGAAGATAGAGTGTATGAAAAGAAAATTATTACTATTCCCATGTGATTTTATATACGGGCATAATTATGACATGAAATAGCTATAATAAAACACATCTTGTCAACCAAATTTATAAAGAAATGTCTAAGAAAACATATCTTTGATTTTGAAAAAGAAGATTTCGGCGGCTAACAATCCCCCCAATCTTGCCACCAATTACTCCTAGAATCTACAATTTTATAATTGTCGTTAAATTAAAAAATGATATAAAAAAATGTAGAAGAATAATGATATACTATAAACTATATTTAGTACTAGAGGCTGCAACACACCAGATACAGCCAACATCAAAGTTGTAATCAATATTGCAATTTGCAACGATCTGAATGATAATCATCTCACACTTGTCAAAACCATTGTCATTATATTATATAAAATACAAAAAACAAACAATCAGCACCATTGTAAAGCTCTAATATATGAAAGATACAATAACGTACTAATTAATAAACATTGAAAACTCCATATTTTCTTTTGTATATATTGCTATATATATATGATGATTAAAATTTAAAAGCCATATTGAAATGAGAAATGATGAGTAGAGAAAAAGAAAGCCAAACTATATACGCATAATTCTAAAGGACTGAGAGAAAGAAAGAAAAAAAATGTTGAATTAATTTGATTTGATGGTGGTGGTTTATGATGATGAAGATACCAAGATTCTCCATTTCATGCATTAGCTTTGTACTACTACCAGCATCATTTGCTTTGCTTTAAATAAAGCGTATAAAATTATATGTACGAACCTACCTTCTTCTTCAATTTTTTTCTTCCATTAATAATTTGATGGTGTTCGTTTAAGAGAAGTTAATTTATGTTAATCAGAAGAAGAACAATTAATCCATGATTCCACCGTACCTTCACCTCTTGTAGTTGTAGCCACTACTACACCACATTCTTGTCCTTTCTCTACAGATGCATTAGAATTCCTCTCTTGAATGCCACTCAGAGACCCAAGAATTCTTCCACCACCACCATCATTGTCTCCATTAATGCTAGTACTACTCGTTCTCTGACCCCACTGATCCTCTGAAGTAGTATTACGCATGTTGTTGTTGTTGTTGTTGACTCTCTCCGATGATGCCGGAACCATGTTTTGTTGATGAACAACACCAATGTTGTTGTTGGCATGACTCAATCCTAGTTCCTCAAAAACACCCATTTTTGGCGAGATTTCCAAGGAGGGTTGTTGGGGCCCATGTGGGTATTTTGTAGGTGATGAAATTGATTGAAAACCGAGAATTTGGTTGTGTTGCATGAGAGGATGATTATGGTAGTTAATGGACGCTGAATTAGTTGAATTATTAGATGCTAAATTTTCCAAAGATGGAAAAGAAGAAGAAGGGATTTGAGAAAAAGAGTAATGAGGTTGAGGTTGAGGTTGAGGTTGAGGTTGAATTTTCTGAGCAAATGGACGAAGAAGATAAGGTGGTGCTTGATGAAGAGGAGGGTCCATCTGAGAAGACAAAGATCTTGAAGAAACAGAAGAACCAAAAAGATCTAATCTTGTTCTTGGAAAAGGTGAAGAAAACGGTGGTGCTGGTATACCAGTAAATTCCTGAACCATGGCTCTGAAATTTGTAGTATCTGTAGTGAGAACTGTAGTGGGTGCACGCCTTGAAGCTCTTGATCTTTTCTTCGGATTTCTTCCCATATTGTTGTTGTTGAGATTTTGTTGATCATTGGTGAGTGATATTCCTCCACGTGAAGTACTTTCTTGTGGTAGAGAATGGTGTTGTTGGTGTTGGTGTTGGTGTGTGGTGGGTACAGAAGCAACGTTTTCTCTTGTTTGACCAGCTGTTAATTGACTCAACAAAAAAGCTTGTTGATGATGATGATGATTCTGTTGAGAAGAAGAAGATGACGAAGAAGGTACCATTAAGCTACTAAGATCGGTATTGTTTTGTTCAGATCTACCTGTAGCTTTAGCCCACATCATATCAAAGTTTAGAAATGAGTTTTGGTTTTGGTTTTGGTTTGATGATGGTGATGCTTTTTGTAACGAATCCATATAATAATTTACCAATGGATCAAACATTTGGTGTTGTTGCTGTTGTGGTATAGAAGAAGAAGAAGAAGAAGGGTGTGATGTTGTGTTTAGAACATGGTTTATTCTTGTTGTTGGTGGTGGTTGATTGTTCAAGAGTGCAGAAAAATTATTTGAATCAGCTCTTGAATCATAGTCTTCAATTTCATCACCACAGCTTGAAGATTGCATACTTCCACTATTTCCTGAATCCATGATGAGAGAGAGAGAGAGAGAGATTTTGCTTTTTCTTATGCTTTTTTGGTTTGGTTAGTGTTGGTGCTTACACTACTACTACTACTACTATACATACCCCTCCATATTTAAGTGGTTCGTACAAGGCTCAGAGAATGAGGTATGGGACAAAAGAAAAAAACATGAGAAAGGGTTGTTTCTGGAGTTTGGTGATAATTATGGATTCAGAAAAAGATAGTTTTCTTTCTTTCTTCAGAATATTGTACTCATCACACACACTCACACCCACGTTTTTTCATTCAAACTTCAAACCTCTTGGATCTGAAAAAAAAAAAGAAAAAAAGAACCGTACACTGTGCTTTCTTTGTTTGACTATAACTATTATTACTAAATTTGTCTTTGAGCCAAAACATGTATACGTATAAATGAACATACAAAAGGAAATAATCAAAAGAATATTTAATTCTTGCAGTTACAAGGGAAGATGTGTAAACACAAACTTACTCTGTTTGTTTGGATTCTTTGTATTAGGGTTTGTGTCACATGTACAAAAAAAGAAGAGAAAGAGAGTGAAGGTGTGTGGAAGAAGAAAAGGATAGTTGTTTATGTTTGGGGTTTCATCTGGGAAAATATCAGAGTGGGGTAGCCATAAGAGATGATGAATGGTGATGACAGGCTTATGTGGTCAAAGTATGTGAGAGTTTGTGGTTTTTATTTGCAGTGTGAATTGGAGAATAGATATACGACGATGATGGAGGTTAATTACATTATTTAATCAATCATTAATTTAATAAGATATTTAATTAATTTCTTGTTTTTATTATAGATTTTTTTTTTACTAGGAATAATGAGGTGGGCATGCAGTCAGATTGGAGTGATGGTTGTTGAGTTGCGTAAAGAGAACCACCATATCTACCTTTTCTATACGCTTCAATAAACCAATACAAATTAATACTTGCATATATCATATCTAGATGTTACCAACAAAATATATTCTATCTAGATTTACACATTAAAGGGTTATTAAAAAAAATTATTTGCACCTAAAATAATCAACCAAGGAGATGATTATATATGATGGCAAACCCGTCAAACCTTATATACCAGTCAATGATATTATTTCATAATAATCCAAAATAAAAACGAAGAAAATGTATACATTGATATTTCCAATAGATTCAGTCCAAATATATATTTTTCGAGTACATCTGACTAAGTCAGAGGCAAAAAAAATTATATAATAAGTAAAAAGGTGAGGAAAAATGTAAACCTAATATATGCTCCACTTTTAGATGATTGTTTTCCTATAATTTAACTTTCTTGCGGCCATGATTCATCTATGCTAAATTGCTACATCTACAAAAATAAATGCTAAATTGCTTGAATCAGTTGAACAACATCATAAGTTCGCTCCAACAATCCAAACTAACACTAAAAAGGAAGAAAACGTTACTAGATGATTATTAATCAGTAATAAGGGCCCTTCTCCATTAATATATAGATAGATTTTTTTTTTGGTAAGAATAGATAGGTCAAATTTAATAATCCTCCAACTAATAAACCTGATTTTATTTTCTGTCAAAGAAAAATTAAATATTTTTTTCGGATTAAAATGATATGCATGGCCAATGTAAAAAAAATTATACTAGTAATAAACAATAAGCTTTTTTTTAGGAGAAATAATAAGTTTTTTTTTAAGAAGGTGAAATAATAAGCTTTTTGATAATTCAAAATATTTGACTTTAATATATTTACCTTAAATTCATATAATAATTTATGATTGATGGACGAAATAAGAGTTAGAATCCTCTAAATTTATGTTTTTCTCCATTTCTTCTATTCATTCCTTGTGATCGAGATAAACAAATGAATATTGCCTCTAAAGACGATTAAATCGTTTGAAGGTTAATTTTATAGTGCGTAAGTCAAACAAATCCTGCATTTTACATAAGTTAGTTTTTACCATTTTATCAATAAATCTATTTATTAGGTCAAATGAAATATGATGTAATTTATTGATTTAATGATGAAAAAGACATTTGTGCAGTGCAAAACTATTTTACTTGTACATTATTGACAAAACCTCTTTTGAATTGTACCCTTCAGTCCTTGGCCGTTTAGAGATATGGGTTGAGAATATAGATGTTGGAGTTTAACTTATTTACAAAATCAATTTTAAAACTTTTTCTTTTTTTATCAAACTCAACATTATGTAGTGGAAGGGACTAACTTATTCTAACATGAGTAACATTTCAGACCAATTTGTAACTTTTAAAATATTAGGGACCAACTTAAAACCTCAAATGAATATTGCCTCTACATGTGTTTAAATCTTTTAAAAGATCACTTCTATGATGCACAAGTAAGACAAATCTTGTATACATAAGCTAGTTTTCATCATCACATCATAATTTTTTTTTATTAAATAAAATGAGATATGATGTGATTTATTGATTTTTTTTTAGAAAGATGTGATTTATTGATGTATTCATCCCCCACCAAAAAAATATTTGTGCGTGGTACAAAATTATTTTGTTTGTAAATGATTGGCAAAACTTCCTTTGAATTGTACCAATTCTTCTACATATTTGGCCGTGTTATCAAAATGAGATATATTACCTAAATGTGTTTTCACTTGCACAAGACGCGTAAAAGGAAGTTACTTTTTGTTTTGGCTGAACTATTGTTTTTTTCTTTTACGAAATTATTTTATATTTGTTGTACTCTGCTATATTATATGCATATATACTTCTGATTTTTAAAAAGATTATATAGATAATCATCTTGGTTTGCAGAATATAAATAGCGGTCCTTGTCATTTCTACGTGTAATATCTAAATGCCTTTTCCTTTTTGATATATACCTATGGTCTGTATTTGCCCCCTATATATATAATAATATAACCAATTCATACCCCAAATATATATAATGTACACGATTCTCACGTCTTCTAGGTCTACACGTTATGTATATATGGATATTAATTCACTTCATTCTAACATTATTTAACCCCCTTTTCGCGTTAAATGAATCGTCTACATGGGAACTTAGAATCTCAATATCTCATATTTGCTCTATGGTATAAATAGTATGTCTATTAATTGATTAGGAAGGAAAATTTGTCATCAATTATAAGTTTATATTTGGTTCAATATGGAGGCACACGATAGATATTTATATATATTTTTTTAGTGGAGACATTATGAATAGATGTTGTGTATGGTTAGAGGAGATGATATATTTTAATGGACAAAAAATGTGCATACTTTTGTAATGAGTCTCAATATTAAGTACTTTTTTTAAAGACAAAATGTGCATTAAAAACCATCAAAACTAACCACAAGGCGTACAGAAAACAATGTCAGAATTACATTGTCAACCAACACAAAACCATGGACAACTAAAAATCTTGTAGTACTTAAAGTTATGAGGCTGTCCTACATAATAGACTAGTCTTTTAGAGTTGGTTGGTGCTCCCTATGGTGTTGGTGATAATATTGTGCAACATGGTTTGAGAGATTCGTCATTTAGTTTGGTAATGGTGTCTTTGATTAGTTGTGAAACAAAATATTGTTTGATAATGAGGTGGTCGAATGTATAGGGATATTTGCTCATATATATGGAGTTCCTTTATAAGTAGAGTTGGAAGTGGTCTCCTTTCTTTTATTCAGAATGGTGCATTAATCCACAAATGTGCCTAAATTCAGCCGGATTGAGTTTGTTTTGATTTGTTGTTTCTAGGTTGGAGTAATGATAGTTAATAGTGGTATCAAAGTATTTATATTCGGAAATGTTGAATACAACAAAGTTTTATTTCACGAATGCATAGTGAATACTTCTGATTGGCTGCTTATCACCCTCTGGCCCATATTTTAGCCACAAAACCATAAATTGTAACAATTCTCCTGTTTTCCAAATCAAACATGTAAGTTTCTTGAAATTTCATGATAAGGAATTTGCTTTAAATAACATCGACTTGCGGTATATTTTTGTCGTTCAGTTATTTTTACAATTTTAAGTATGGTTTTGGTAGGTTTTATTGTGCATAAACTAAAACAATAATAAAATTGGTAAAATTAACATATAAATAAACTTAATAATATTTGCGTTTTGCGAGAGTGTTGCCGTTTTAAAAAAAAGAACTTACTGGGATGAGATTGCATTAACTAATTCTCTAATGTATGCTGTAAACGTAATTGATTATATACATTTAAAATTTTATAGATAAACTATGGCAATCTATCGTACTAATAAACTTTTAATTCCCGCTCAGTTAACCTATATGATATCATTAAGATCTGACAATGGTGTGTGACTATAGTCTATCCATATTTCTAGCATATAACATCCACAAACGAATTATTCTAGATCCATATTTAAAGGGTCTTTTCCAAGCACTAGTTAGATCAAAATATCATTTTTACGAGGCATCAATTTAGAAAAGCATTATGAATGAGAATAAAACATAGATATCATGAGAAAACAATAATATATACTCTCTATCTCATAAGCAAAAAAAACCAATTTTTTTTGTCTCAAATTATAAACAAAAAAGACCAACTTTTATCATATATAATTATGTTTTTTCAAAAAATTATCTTTTTTAGAAAATTAAATGCAAATGTATTCAAGTTGCTTTCTTTTTCATTTTCTCTATAATCAACTACCAATAAAAATTGTTTTTATATCTTCCTATAAAATTTATTTCAAAGATAACACAAAAAACTAAGTTACAAACTACTATGTTTTAGTTTTTTTAATAAGTGTGATTTTTTTTTGTTGCTTATAATATGGGACGGAGGGAGTAATCTTTTGATCAAAAGCTACACAAAAGATTCACACTTAACTACATCTAATCCAAAAAATAATAATAATTAGCTATTCACACTCATGTTAACTTTTACAAAGAGATGAAATTTACATCCAAGTTGATCCTCAAACTTGGATCTCCTTTCACCTTAGTACGTATGCTTCTTGCTACTTGTGTTCTCCTTTATTTCTCTCCGAAAATGTGAAAAATTCCCTTTCAAAGTGAACCTTTTTACATTGGTATGGAAAGTGAGAACTCCCTAAGCGACATGTAATTCGCACAGCGATTTGAACTTTCTGTATTGTGAAGACATTTTCAATTATAGTTTGTGTCACCGAAACCACCATAATTCGCTAAGTGACTTAACATGAATGCTCAATGAATTGTGCTCTTCAAAAATTTCAAATACTTCTAAATCTTTGACATAAATCGCTAAGTCACTAGTTTGCTCGCTTAGCACATTTATTTTCCTCATAAAGACCCAAAAGTTTGAAAAAGTATAAATTAATTGATGGCGTTGAATTCACTTAGGTTCAGTTTGAATTAATGGAATAGAACGAAGCGGGATGAAATGAAACATATTGTTGGAGAATTTTTTGATAGGTTAAATATATTTTTGATCCCTATAAATATATCAAATTTTCGTTTTAGACCCTCAAAAATTTTCCTTCAATTTTTAGTCCCTATAAAATTTTCAATCACCACTTTTAGTCCCTATTTTCAAGTCAACTAATATATTTTTTTAATTAAATTGTGCAGAAACGTGTAGAATATTGTAAAAATCTCTTCCAAAAAAAATTATAATTTTTTAACAAAACAATAATTAAATATGAATTCTTAACCACAAAAAAAATATAAAAATTTATATTTAATTCATGTTTTGTTAAAAAATTCTTTTTTTTTTTGAAAGATTCTTATAATATCATAAACTTTTCTGCTAAATTTAATTTAAAAATATGAATTCTACATGAGTTTACCGGTAAAGAAGGACCAAAAGTGAAAAAGAAAAACTTTTAGGGGACTAAAAATCGAAAAAAAATTTAGAGGAACTAAAATGAAAAATTGATATATTTATAGGACTAAAAACGACTAAATAATATTTTTATTCTATTCTTTGAAAAGTGAATGAAACAAAACAAATTATAACTTTTTATTTCATTTTTACCCTTATTTAAAAACAATATTATTATGTAAACTATAATTATACTATTATTCAACCAAATAAAAAGTTCCCTAAAAAAAAAAAACCAAATAAAAAGTTTTGTTTCATTCTCGAAAAAGAAATATAGGGTTTTGTTAAAAGCCACCCATGAAGGTGTTTTTTACCAACCCATACCTCAAGGTATGATTGCCACTTTTTAGTTATAACTTTGCTAAAAGATACCTTCATAAAATGTGTCTTTTAGCAAAACTTATATATATATTTTATCTTGGAAAAAAATCAATATAGATATACTGCGTCACTGCTTGTGTGTAAATCAGAGATATATCAGAGCCGCTGCTTGTCGTTAAATTAAATCCATCGTTGCAGATAATTATGTATTAATTAAGTTCCTTTTTTTTTGATAGGTAATTAAGTTACTTGAACATGTAAAATTACTTTAATTTGTATTAATTGAATGTGGTCACCGTCCCTCCACCTATAAAAAGTTTTGGCAAATCTAAGGAAGATTGAGAAATGATGATGGGACCTCCTATCTAATGTCATTATTCTCAAATGGATGGTATGGTTAGAGTATAGGACAATAGGACATACCCACATATACTAGCCGTTGGATGTCATATGCATGGTTTAGGTATAATCATTTTATCATCACCGTGAGAGAAGAGGATAAACTGTATATCGAATGACCTCATACTCCTTGTATTCACGAATGCAAAAAAGTAAACTTTTTATTAAGAAATGATTTCTCTTATCTTGTTTTTTCATGATAAATGTTACTATGTTGTTTGGGATGTTAGTATTTTCTCTATTAACAAAATTTGAATTTGATTTTTGTATTTCAGTAGCCGGAGTTTATACGTTTTAAATGTGAAGAAGCGGATGCTCGGGGTTCGAACTTCGACGCAAACATATATTATGCAACATATTTGTTAATTGAACCAAGAACATATGAATCTTTATACAATGGAGAATTAATAAAAAATTCAATAAAGGATAAATTGAATAAGAGGTCCTTAGTTTGAATTTGAAATAATTATTACGAATTTAGGGATGATAGAATTAAACGTCGTGACATAGGATCTTGTTAACGAGTGCCTCTGGGGCACTCTTTAAGCAAAATTATCTTTTAAAAAAGTCAAATATTTTAATTTTTAATGCATTGATTACATGCATTTTCATAAATACTTACTACGTAGGGTTCTTAAAAAGTGTTCCGGGATACTCGTTAACATTTCTCTTATGTTATTTATCACTCTTATTTGCTACATGTGATGACACTAGGTCATATAGCACTTTTGTTATAGTTTTTATGTAATTTTGGTTGAGTTCAGGTGATTATGCATGAGTTAGAAGCTGCAAAAAGACTGATTTTTTATGCTGAAACAAAGGAGAAAT
>Ga0228710_1007917_pt1 | contig 15479 bp, 8 predicted proteins | sample MedpolnodulmetaG_FD_177995 | JGI IMG/M metagenome (GOLD analysis project Ga0228710, IMG submission 177995) | Root nodule microbial communities from Medicago polymorpha collected in Santa Monica, California, United States - pink nodules | ecosystem: Host-associated > Plants > Roots > Nodule... | reverse complement strand
CCCCCCCAAAATAATAATAATAATAATATTTATTTAACAAAGATTCAATGGAAGAGATTATACCTGACGAAGCTTTGAAAAACGAAAGTGCATAAACAGGAAGAGCAGTCAGGACAGACTTTAGAAGAATCAAACGACCACCAAAAGAAAGGAACCGACTATGCCAACCAGACAATCTAGATTTGATTCAATTAACAACAGGTTCCCAAAACAATAATCGGCGTGGATCACCCCCAATCGGAAGGCCCAAATAGAGGAACGACACTTTGCACCCCAACACAGAAGCCACTTCAGACAACCAAGAGGCATTAATATTAACCCAAACCAGTGAACTTTTATGGAAGTTGACTTTGAGACCAGACATAGCCTTAAACAAAACGAGACCAGCCCTCATCGCACGCACAATAGCCCAACTTTTATTCCCAATTAGGAGCGTATTATCATTAAACTGTAAATGAAACACAACCACTAGAGTAACACCCCCACCTTGTACCCCGTAAACATTTCCGCTTCAAACAATGCTTTCATCAAAATATTCAGGCCTTCTGCTGCTAATAAAAACAAAAGTGGAGATAGAGGGTCACCCTGACGTAAACCCCACTCATGAGAAAACTCATCAGTAGGACTACCATTGACTAAAACTGATGTAGTGGCTGTACTGACACACTCCTTAATCCACTTACTCCACAAAGTCGGAAAATACATGCTCCCCATTACCTCATCGAGATACCCCCAATCAATAGAGTCGTACGCCTTTTCAAAATCCACTTTGAACATCAAAAGATCTTTCTTAGATTTAAGTGCCTCATCAACCATCTCATTAGCTATGAGAATTTCATCAAGAATTTGTCTATTTTTAACAAACGCATATTGAACTTCTGACACAACACTCCCAATAACCTGTCTCAACCTGTTTGCTAGAATTTTTGCCAAAATCTTATAAAGACTCCCCACCAACGAGATAGGACGAAAACCATTCAAAGATTGAGGACCATCAACTTTAGGAATTAATGCAATGAATGTAGAATTTATACCTTTCGACAGTTTTCCATTCCTATGAAATTCTGTAACAAAACGCACAATATCATCTTTCATCTCGTGCCAAAAATTCTTGATGAATCCGAAGTTGATACCATCTGAGCCCGGGCTCTTAAAATCGTCACAGTCCCACATTGTTGACTTAATTTCATCCACAGAAAAAGGTTTGGTCAAACTACCCCTTTCCATAAACGATAATTTACGAAACTGCAGATTTCCCGCACTAGGATTGTGGGCAGACCCTATACTATAACATTAAATATAATGTTCTCCTCTTGACCCTATAAGAATGAGTGTGTGCGGTTTAATTCGTCTATGCGACGTTGATCACACATTCTGAAATGCAAAATGTGAGAGCTAAATATTGTTGTTTTAATGACTTTTTTAGTTTTCTCACAAGAATAAGAACACTACTCCCTTAGGTTAGTATTATAAGCAAAACAAGGTCATTAAATTTTGGTCACCATTATAAGTAAAATTAACTATTTCTGACTTATTTAATATCATATCAATCTTTTTACTATAGCTTTCATTTAATTGAAAAATATTTAATGTGGATAGTTGAATAAGTTTTTTTTTTTTAAAGAGTTGAATAAGTTTTTTCATACACTAGTAAATATCAATAAGGATACTTTAGTAAATTTAACTGATGCTTTATATGAAATTTTAAAAATCAATTACAATTAACTAACATTCTTAATCACAATGACTTTTTTTTTTTAATAATAGTGATCGAAAAAAGTACACAATAAACCCGCCATCATCATATATCTTTTTTACACCCCTTGACACCATGTAATTAAAATGTCCAAAGTACTTCTGAGGCCATGTTTAATTTTCAAAACATTCTTCTTCACTCCTCTCACCTTCACTCACACACACAAACTCCGTATAATTGGTTGCTAAACAAATAAGCACGCTAGCATGCATGACATACTTTGTGCGAGGTTTTTCTTTTTTCATAAGTCACTTTCTAAGAGGTATAATATTAATGAACGATGTGTAAATTTTTATGACGATTAAATATCTTATTGAGTATGATTTATATGTAGACACAGAAAAGAGGCAAGGACCGGAGTAGTGGAGCTAGCCTTTGTAAATTTAGTTGCAATACTATATATGACTAGTAAAACGTAAATTCTAATTCACTCAAATAATATTCAGAACTATAACTACGCTATAGTCACAGTGGAGATTTAATTGACCGAGCTGAGTAAACAAACATTCGGTTACTAGTGACGTTCTAACATATCTATTTTTTTTTTTTGAAATAAACATATCTATTTATAAATAGACATGGTGTACATCATTATGACGGAAACCCTTTAGTTTAAAAACAAAAAATAATTAATGTTAGAATAATACAAAAAACAACTGCAAATTAAAATGGGCAACGATCGAAGAGTTAGGGGGCAAAAAATCACTTTTGCTTGAAAGTCAAGAAAAGAGAGTTGCTGCCAAAGTTTTTCCCCAAATTTTTTTTATCGAAAATAATAATATTAGCTGCAAAAACATGGTTTTCATGTAGGACGGGCCATGGAATTGACTCTAGAAATTTTGATATTCTTTTCTTAATTTCTTGATGTATATATAGCTACTATAAGCATCGTTTGGTAACATTGAACATCTCCTCTATTTTGGTGGGAGTATGCAGTTACCTAGTTTTGACCAGCAGCCTAGGCTCATCCAACTAGGGGTCCACATTTACAAATGGAATCTAATAATCTAAACATGCAAGAATCAAGACGGTTAAGAGTTGTTGAAAATAAATATTCAACTAAGAGAACTGTTATAGACATCGAATTCACAAACGGATCATGAATGAAAAAAAATCAGGTTAATTCTATCATAAACAAGTTTTACGAGTCTTACATCGTAAGTCGATGTCCGATGTTGAATCAATAAACCTTACCATCAAATTAAATGAGTATGATATGACATATTGATCGATAGTGAAAGAAACACTTATGTATGATACAAGATCGTTTTGTTTGTACCTGTAAGACAAAACCAATCAGAAATCAATATTTTGCAAAAATCATGAAAGATTTATAGAAATAAATAATAGTCAATAAATAGAGGTTTTGCGGAATTCACGTCATTGCTGTTTCACTTATTGATCCTTAGAGAAAAGTAGCATTTTTCTTTAACTAATTAATTAATAAGGTATACATAGTGGCGGAGCCAGAAAAAATAGTTTGAGTGGACCATTAAAGTTTGACTAAAAAGTTCGGATACTTAAAAAAAAAATTACATAGCTTACTACTGTTATAAATTACGATTTTTTTTTATAATACCGCAAATTGAGGTTTGAACTTATAATCTTTTGAACAATTTATTATTAACTAAAGTTTACTACTACCATTAACCATGGAACTAAGAAAGCTTAGATAGTTGCTTGTGCCACAAGTTATTGACTGGATATATAACTAACTTATGTTATATGTAGTTGAGGTAGTTATACTTCTAGATCAATAACTAACTCTAGTGTGTGTGTGTGTATATAGATGTGTGTCCCCTATGATCTCATTTCTAAAACTAGATTGGTGAATATGAAGTGTCAATTCATGAGCTTCTTCCATATGAATTCTTTTTGTTTTAAGCTTTTTTCTTTGTTTGAGATTAACCTTTCACAAACTACTTGAGTCAAATCATTCTATTAATATCATGTGTTATTTTTAATTAGCTATATGCATTAGATTATTAATTGAACTAAAAGGTGCATGAACTTAGTCACTATACGGCGCATTGACATGTTTAAACAATATACAAGTAATTAGACTGAGAATCTAAGCACAATTTTATAATATCATTTTCTAAAGTATATGTAGTGTGTTTGTTGCTTCAATGCAATTTAGTATTGCAGAAACCAACTTCTAACTTTTTGTTTAATAAGAGAAAAGACAAAATGTACAATTGAATTAATTAATTTAAAGAGAAATGTTAACGAGTGTCTCCGGGACACTCTTTAAGACTTTTAAAAAGTAATTTTTTTTGAAATTTTTGTAATCAATGCATTGAAAATTGAAACATTTGACTTTTTTTATGAAATAATTTCTCTTTTTAGAATGCTTAAAGAGTGTCCGAGAACACTCGTTAACAAAACTCTTATTTTAATTGCATATTTACAATTGGTTTAATTAATTTCATTGCATGCAGAACTCCGGGAATTTTAAGGAAGAAAAATGTGACTACTCAAACATTGGTATTATATAGCTTTAAGTTTAATCAGATGAAGAATACAGTATTAATAAGGTTTGTCTTTTCTCTTTTAACTAAAGATGTTGACAACCTTGATGTGAAAATGAAATGATATATATGATCATATGAGAGAAAAAATACATTCATTTAAAAAAACTTAGTACTTGATGTATCCCAATGAATCATACATACCTCATCTTCTGATTTTTTTTTTTATTTTTAAAAAGGATTCATTTACCATCTTAATTATCAAAACGAATCTAATTCCTTTATTTTTGTTATAATAGATCAATTGGATAGATTACATCGATGATAATAAATTAATCAAATTAACACCACTAGTTAATAGAGCAATGATGGATAAGATAAGGATGAAAAGAAAATGGGTAAAGTAAGAAATATATGTCAAAGTTCCAAACGTTGGTAAAGTAAGGCAGTTGTTGTGACCCTCAATTAGGACATAGTATATCTCCACTACTTACTAGGAACTTGTTCGAGCCTCCATGCTTTTAGGAAAATAGCTTGTGTTTGAATTTCTTCCTAATCAAAAATTGTGGGCGCTAGCTGTCGGTATATTCTTGAACCAATATGATTCTAGAACAGTTGAATACATGAATTTGGCTAGTTATTTTTTTACCAATTGTTCCCGTTATTTTTTGAAAGATTTGGTGCTATTGCAAATAATGTATTTTTTAAAGATTCGTGAAATTTGTGCTCAATGTACGAATAATTTCCATTAATATTTAAACATTTAAAAATTGTAATCAAAATTATAGACACGAACATAATAAAATACACACACGTTAGCATGATAAATAGAGCAGACAGACGGGCACAGTAGTGCTGTCTTTCTCCTTTTTGGATTATGTTCTTAAAGCCTTTGCTTCTCTTGATCCCCGACGTATTTAAACACATCTACATGTCAAATATAGCAAGTAAGAGTAATTGAGAAATGATATAATTACCAAATTGTCCTGTTATACTATCAAAACGACAGTCAAATAAAAACGTTAATCTGTACTCAAACGACAATTTAAAAATAAGGAAGATAATATATGAGGAAAAAAAAGGATGAATTAGTATACTTGTCAAATTGTTAACCATCTCTTCTTTTTCCAATTTACTCTTCATTTATCATCTTTTACTTCAAATTAGATACTCTCCTTCATTTTTCTATCTATCTTCTTTCTACTCTTGGTTTTCTTCCTATTATCTATATTATATATAAAGAAAATAACCCCTTTCGGCTCTTTCAGACTGACTTTTTCTCCTTCCAAAATTACCCTCAACTTTCAATACAAATAACACATATAACAAATAGACAAGAGAAAATTCAAATATTAAAACAGAATGTAACAAACACAATTCTTTTTTTGTTACCACACAAAATATATCATATAACAAACATGATATGAGTATATGTCCAATTTTTTTTCTTTCCGTTTATCCTTAAAAAAATGTAACAAACTAGATCAAATATATGTCACTACAAATATAATCAATAAGAAAACGAGTGTTATTTTATTTTAATTTTATATACAAACAAACTAAAATATGCCAAGTTGATATATAATTTCGTTATATGCTTTGACAATAATTTGTAGATAAATCAATGTACGAATAATTTCCATTAATATTTAAACATTTAAAAATTGTAATCAAAATTATACAAACAAACATAATAAAATATACACACGTTAGCACGATACATAGAGCAGACAGATGGGCACAGTAGTGCCGTCTTTCCGCTAGTTTAATATAAGTACTTTTATATATATGAATTTCTTTAAGGAGATTAGCTCATGAAAGCTTTTGTCAAATAATACTTTTAGAAAAATAGGGTTTGTAGTTTTTCAATAATTTATGCTCCACCCGTCTCTACTTATAAAGAAGATGTACTCTTGAAAAAATTGCAAGAGTACATTTTCTAATTATTCAAGAGTACTCTTGAAAAAATTTGTACTCTTGAAAATGTACTCTTAAATTGCAATTTTCAAGAGTACATTTTCTAATATTAGATGCTCCACCCGTCTCTTTATCGACATACTCTGTATTTATTACATTTTCTAATTTTTTTTTTATAATAAATATTAGATCTTATCCTTTTCTTCTCCTTCAAAACTAGATATCCAACTCAAAGATCGACTATTTCGAAAGGATCAATCTTATCGTTGATTAACGGAGGTTTATTTAAAGTTAGAGTTAAGCCATGTATGGATTAGCCAATGAAAATTGACAATACGAGAATTTAAACATGAAACCTTAAATTATCACATTCTAGGGTGTCAAGTCTACACGATATATAGGCTCAAATAAATACACTAAGTACAACTATGAAAACCATATGAAACTGGGTTCTAAGCTAAACAAGAAAGAGAAAACAAACTAACAAAAGAAAATAAAATATTTTTTGATTATTTTTAGTTCCTTTGCAAAGTGTCTCAAAGACAATCCATATAGCAGTGATAACGGATAATAACCTAAGAGCCTAAAAACTAAAGACGAAATTATAAACAATTAAAAGAAAAGACAAACTGATAGTATAATTTTGCTTCTAAGTATCTAATTATTTGTTAAATCATAATTGCATGCTCTATCAGGCTTTGTTTGTGAGTTTTGATGGGAGGAGAAGGAACGACATAGGAGGAGAAGGAAAAGGAATAAAGAAAGGAGGGAAAACCTTCCCTTTATTTGGGAGTTAAAGAAACCAACAAGGAAATGAGATGGAGGGCTTATGTGATAATTTTACTATTTTACCCTTTTTTTCCTCTTAAAATCAATACATTGTAATTTATCTTGGAAATTATTTTTGTCCTTATTAGAATTTTGAATTATTATGAGGGCAAAATTGTCAATTTATATGTTTAACCCCCCAAAATCCTCCAATTTGGGGGAACTTTAAAATTGGACAAATGAAACCCTTCAAAATCCCCCAAAACCTTTTCCTATTTTTTTTAAAACTCTCAAATAGGGGTTTACCTCTCCATAAGCCTTTCCTTCCCCTCCCCTCCCCTCCCCTCCAAAACCCAACTTGCAAACAAAACCTAAGCCAACTCATATGGATTTACTCGATTTTATTGTAATTAATATATTATTATTTTGTTGATGTTGCTGTTGTTTTTATTGTTGAAGGAATATTGCTATTGTTATTATTATTCTTCACACGGAAAAAATAATCTTCATGGTTTAAGCATAATTATACCTTATTACAGATATACGTATCGTAACCCTACTTATCATACGTCCAAGAAGTTCACTGTCCACGTGCAAAATACTATTGGCAACTCTTTGGTGATTAAAAGAAAAAAATTCTTTGGTGATTAAACTTATGAAGATTGTTCCTTATGCAGCTTACGAAGAGCAACCCTTGAAAAAAAAAAAACTCTTTCTCTTTGGTGATTAAGCTTATGAAGATTGTTTCAGAAAACAAGGTTATGGAGATTGCACCATAAGACTGCCGGCGCATAAACTATTGAAAATTGCTCTTTATGCATCTAGTGTTTGCTCCCAAAAACTCTAAAGTGACGAAAATACATTCAACGATAGTTAATTACCGTTCATTTGTTTACGATAGTTATATGCTGTTACAGAATTCTAACAGAAGTTTACTGTCATTGCATTTTGGTCATATTTCAAAAAAGAGATAACAACTTCCGTTTGATGAAAAACACACAAACACAAATTAACCATTCTCCCTTCAAACTTCAACAAATCAACCTCTATCAAATTCAAGAAACTATGAGGAAAGTCAGTTAACTTCCGTTGCGGCTCAACGAACGCCAGTTAACTACTGTAGATCAGCAAATGGTAGTTAACTATCGTTTGAGATTTTTCGCTAATTTAGGGTGCGTGAGAGCAAATAGTGGATTCCGAAAGAGCAATTTTCTAAACTATATAGGCTTAATAAGAGAATAGTATTGGGCCCAAAATTTTAATTTTGACTCAATCTGTCACAGAAAATTGCTCTTCTCACATTCCATTTTTGCTCCCATACGCCATAAAAATACCAAAATACCCTCACAATAGTTAAATGCTGCTCAACATATGTTGTTGAGAACTAGAGGTGTCAATATCACGGGGCTTTGAAGTTTAGGCCCCAGCCCACATAGTAAGGGGGCTTGAAAATTCACAAGATTAAAAAGCCCACAAATAAAAAAAATCAAAAGGCCCAAAAATTTCTATAAACATTTTTTTAAAAAACAAATAATTTTTTTTTTACCGAAAATAACTTTTTTTTTACCTTTATAGTGGGGCTTTTTTAGGCCCACAAATAAATAGATTTTAGAGTGGGCTCGACCCCAAATATTTTGTTCAATTAGGGGGCTTTAATTTAGTGGGCTTGGTGAGGGCTTTTTTAAGTGGGCTTGGTGAGGACTTTTTTAAGTGAGCTTTGAAATTTGAGGCTCTATTGACACCTCTATTGAGAGCGAGCGGTGCTGCTGGAGGTATTTTGGTATTTTTGCGATGTGTGAAGAGCAAAAATAAAAGTGAATATAGTCACTTTCTCTCTCACACGAATTGAAAAAATTGGAACAAAATCGACTTTGATTAATTTTTTGATAATATCAAAACATACTCATCATTAATCAAAGTCCATGTGAAGTATAGGAAAAGAGAAAGGAAATGTGAAATATAGAAAAAAACATGGCGACTACATCACTAATTTTACCCTTAGAATTGTATGGTCAGTTAATTTCGTCTTGAGTAATGTCAGTGACACTCTCTTTTAAACACTCTCTTTAATATTCATTCTTTTATTGGTTTAAATCATTGTTGGTCTACACTTTGAAAATTGAACCCACCTAAAGTGGTGGGACATACAAAGAGGGAGTGTTAGAGAGAGTGTTAAAAAGTGAGTGTTGCTAGCATTCCTCTTTCGTCTTTCAAGTTTTCAAAATAGCATAAACATCCATTAGTTATCCATTCATTTTTCTCCGTTATATTGTATGAAATGACATTTTAACTGTATATCCGACACTCTATATAAATGTTTTGCAAAATTACACCAAAGGTCCTTTATCTTATTTATTTGTAACATATTAGTCATTTATCTTTTTTTGTCCCATTTAAGTTCTTTATCTATTAAAATGTGCACAAGTTAATCCTTTTGTTCATTTTTCTATTAAAAAACATGAAAATATTAATTTTATTAATAACTTTATTTTATAAAATATTTTTTAATAAAAATAAATAAATTCATAAATCATATGAACATCTTCATCCTCATCTTCATCTTCTTCCTTAAATCAATTTTTTGCATCCAAATACACCTTCATATTCCTTAAATATTTTCACTTCTATATTCTTTTAAACACAATATTCAAAATCCCCAAATTTCATAAATCCTAAGATTACCAAATCCATAAATTTGGATTCAAAATAGATAAACATATGTTATGAGTTTGTTTTCACAATATTAAAAATCCAATATTCGAAATAGATAAACCCAATGTTATGAACATATGTCAATAATTTCATTTTAGGGTTCGGTAAACTTAGGGTTTATAGAATTTGGGGATTTTGACTTTTGTGTTTAGAAGAAGAGATGAAAGTGAAAATATTTAAGGAATATGAATGTGTATTTGGATAGAAAAATTTTTGATTTAAGAAAGAAGATGAAGATGAGGATGAAGATGTTCATATAATTTATGAATTTATTTATTTTTATTAAAAAATAGTTTTAATAATATAGTTGTGTTTGACCTTCGAGAATAACACACTCTATATGAGACATTTCATTATCCTCTCTTTATCCTTGTGACCATGACCTTCTTATTTATAGAACCAAATTAAGTTTAACTATTAACATTTCTATTTTAACCCATCACAAATACATAACTAGTATTTAGTCTCCTCCACACATTAAAAGCTCATACTCTTTTAGATATTTATAAATTCACATTAATCAAACTGTATTTGATCATTTTTAAATGAACTTAACTTAAATGACGGTCTACCATACACAGTTACTCACATACTATAATACAATGTTTTTTAAGGACACATAAGACAATATTGGATTGAACAAATATCACTTCTGACCAATTTTTTTTTTTTATTCCTGCCAGATTTTATAATCATCTTACAATTTACAGATTTGATTCCATCGCCAAAACCAAACCAGCCTCATCATTGCTTTATCTTTAATTCGGTGACTTTGTTCTGTCTGCTGATCCCCTTACACTTTATATCATTACATGTTATTATCTTACCACATTTTGTAGTATTGGCACACATTGATCTCTAGTTGTTATTCTTGTAAATAAGCAACACATATCAATGTTTGAATCAATTTTAGTGCATTATTGATTCTCTACCACTATTGGAGTTGAAACTATCTTAAACTTTCTTTTCTAAACATCATGTTTTTTTTTATAGTTTTAGCAAAACCAAAATATTAGACTCTTAGACACATGAATGGATCTTATGTCATGTTTGTAACATGTTCGCTCACATATATGTGTGGACAATGATTAACTTTTCTACTTATGCTAAAATTTAACATTTTTCTCAAAAGTAGAGCAACAATGGATTAAACAATATGCCATCTAATCAACTCTGATAAGATAAACAGAGCCGGTCCTAAGATTTTCGGAGCCCTAGATGAATTAATAAAATTGTGCCTTTTTAATTATTTAAATATCTTTCTTCTTGCATTTTTTATGACAAAAAATTCATTAATTATCAAAGTTCTTTAAAAACATTTCTTCAATATAATTAAGGCCTCTTTTGATCCCTTAAGTATTTAATTGGTATCGCTTTGGTCCCTTAACTAAAACAAAGACTGTTTGAGTACTTTAAGTTTTTTTAGTCTCGTTTTGGTCCCTTCTGTTAGGTTTAATAAAAAAACGTTAAGTGTGGACACGTGTCACCTTGTCATTGGCTTTAAAAATAATAATATTTGTTTACAAAAAATAATAATATTTTTTAATTTATATATTTTTTTGTAAAAAAATTCCCATAACCAATGACAAGGTGACATGTGTTAACTCTAGGACACGTGTCACTTTGTCATTGGCTTTGAGATTTTTTTTTAAAAAAGTATATATATATATATTTTAAAAAATATTATTTTTTTTGTAAAAAAATCTATGACAAGGTGACACATGTTTAGGAGTTAACGTTTTTTTTTAAACCCTAACGGAACCTAACGGAAAGGACCAAAACGAGACTAAAAGAAAACTTAAAGTACTCAAACGGTCTTTTTTTTAGTTAAGGGACCAAAGCGATACCAATTAAATACTTAAAGGATCAAAAGAGCATTTAAGTCAATAATTAATCAAAACAATTTAAAAAAAAATATCTATATAGCACTAACTATTGTATTATATAATAATAATAATAATAATAATAATAATAATAATAATAATAATAATAATAATAATAATAATAATAATAATAATAATAAAAAAAAAATAATAATAATAATAATAATAATAATAATAATAATAATAATATTTTTGGTGTGTTTGACAAAAAATAAATAATAATAATAATTTTGGTGTGCTATAAAAATGGTGCTCTGGGCTGCCGCCCCTCTCGCCCACCAAAAACATTATTTATAAAGAAAAGTATTGAAGTTATATGGTTGATAAGCGTGATAAGAAACTCAAACATCTTAAGTAAGTACTCAACGGTCCTAAACTTTTACATACTAAGAAAATCAAGTTAAAAGATAAGAACTCATTTTATATGTTCAAGAGGTTCTCTGAACAAAAATTAATCGCTACTAGTACTAAACAACGGTGAATGTTTCTTATCTATATTGTAGTTATAAAAATAAAAATCTAGCACAAGCATGTTGCCGATTAAATTGATGTCAAATTTCAAATATAAAATAATAAATTACTCATTTTTTAAGGGAGAGAATGGATAAGATATGCACCTCAAATCTCTTGAAAAAAGGGCTCTCTGTTTAACAGTACATTTTTTGTCCTCATAGTTTTTTTCATCTTCTATATTTGGCATATTCAATTCTAGAATATGGTGGAGATGAGTTTCTTTTAGGGCTTGATTATATTGGAAATTATTTGTACAAAACAAATATTAATTGGAAATTATTCTTCTTCTAATATTTTTCTATATCACATTCATCTTAGTTCCTTTTCATACATGCTATGCTGTCTTCCTTTCCTTTACAACAAGTGTTTAACTACTTCCAAAATTGGATAGTTGTAAAATAGTGTAATCTTTGTTTTTTGTTCTGAGAGAATGATGAACGAGATAAAAATCCTTACAAGTTGACAAAGATGTGGCTCAGAAGAAAAATGGAACATGCCTCTTGAAAGAAAATAAGTTATCATAAAAATAAAAAATAAAAAGTTTAAAGTTATTTGAAAATATAAAGGTAACATATTACTACACTCTACTAAGAATTTGACAATTCATTATGCTACAATTCTCAACTATTAACCAACATAATCCAAAACACATAAATAATGAAATTGACATTGGTCTATACTTTAAGATTAAATAATGTGATTGAAATACAAATTTGAATTCTTGACTTTTTATTAAAACTTGACTTTTGATTTTTATGTTTCATAATTGATATCTCACATATACAATGCAATTTTAAGATAAGGTTTTTTGTATTGCTTGGTTGAGTACATGCTAAGGTTATAACCATGTGTCATATGTGGATCTTATGTTTTCAACATTGTATGTTTGGCTACTAATCAATCAAGCATGATAAGCCCCATCTTTCTCCCTACCACCCCTTATCTTCTGTACACATTTTGCTTATCTACATTGCAATGGTGAATTCTAAACAAAACCTATAACAATAATTAAACAATGCTAATGAAAATTATTGATGTAATACTAATTAAAAGAATTGGTCCCATGTATAGGTAAAGATAGAACCCTATTTTCAGCTACACAACAAAGGGATAAGAGTGTCAGTTGAAGAGATTTGCTTGAACTTTTGTTCCTTCCCCCAAGAAATTAACATTTACCTATCTATATTAATTTCATATTTGTTTGATGCCTTTACTTCATGGCATAGTTTTTAATATCAATAGTTAGATATCAAATTAACGACGGAAATTATTTAAAGTTGATTTTGTTATTGTATAGTATAAATTGTCTGATTTTAAATTAATGATCAAGATTGTTTATTTCATATAAACGCATGCATTTTCTACCGCATACAATTCAGATCCTTAAATTTCATTCCTACCTTGAGAGAAATACAATTACACGTTGGATTTCCTGTTGTAGAGATACCACGCAGTTGCACGTTGTAGTGGATCTCAATTATAGATTTAAGATCAAACAGTTCAAATTTCAAATACATTTTTACACTGTAAAATTATCTCAACCACCCATTTTAAATCGGGCGGTCCGGATCAGTTACGTTTGTGGGAAATCCAATTCCCTTTACTTCATGGCATAGTTTTTAAGATCAACTGTTTGATATCAAACTAACACCAAAATTAATTAAAATTGATTTTGTTATTGTATAGTATGAACCGTCTGATCTAAAATTAATAATCTTTATTTAATATAATCACATGCATTTTCAATAGCAGGCAATTCAGATCCTTAAATTTCACTCCTACTTTATAGAACATAATTGTAGCAACAAAGGTACAAAATGTTATTACTTTTCACTCAATATGGACATAAAAGAAATTATGGTCACAAATATGTTAAGATACAAAATGAGATGTCAAAAAATATCAACTTCACCACAATCACACATTCATGTGCACTTCCTATGAAGAGATAAGATTATGGAGGAAAATCCACGTGGCATTACCATAGTGGTACCTAACGATAAGGCTACCATTTCAAAACCTAAAACTCTTTTGTGGCCAATATTATGTAATATCCATAATTATTCAATCCAACGGTCCAAAATTTTCAGCCACCAATTCTTTCAATTCCATACCATTAGATAAGTAACATCCAAATTTTACTATTATATATAGCAAGTTTGAGTTGAAGCAATAAGCAGTAGAAGCAAAAGTTTAGTACTTGGTGAACCTTGAAGGAGAAGGAAAAATGGCTTTGATTTCCTCCGCCGCTGTCACCACCGTTAACCGCGTCTCCGCTAACTTGGTTGCTCCATTCACCGGTCTCAAATCCTCAGCTGGTTTCCCAGTCACCAAGAAGACCAACAATGACATTACCTCCATTACAAGCAATGGTGGAAGAGTGAACTGTATGCAGGTAATACACCCAAGCCCTAGTCCATATTTTTGCACATACCATATAAAATTTAATTTCATGTTATGTTATGTTACATATTTATGTACCTTAAGGTTACTTAAATTATGAATCATAGCATAAAAAATAGAATGTCACAAAAAAAAAATTGGACTATAATTCTATACATATTTTATCTATAAAGTATACCATAGTTGATATAATTAATTAAAATTGTCAAATTTTGTTAACCCTAATACTCAATTTTATGTATAATATTTATATTTATAGGTGTGGCCACCAATTGGCAAGAAGAAGTTTGAGACACTTTCATACCTTCCACCCCTTACTGAGGAACAATTGGCTAAGGAAGTAGACTACCTTATCAGGAAGGGATGGGTTCCTTGTTTGGAATTTGAGTTGGAGGTTAATCTAATTTACTATTGCAACCCTTTTTTTCCTTCTTAATTTACGAGTTTAATTACTATACACTATCGGTGAAAAACAATTTTACACATACAACCAATCAGATTTTATCATGATCCCACTTTATTGTATATATTTATTCTTAAAGTATCTCAACAAACATTTGCGTGGCAAAATCTGATTGAATGACCGTGTAAAAATATTTTACATATATAGTTAATATATATTCTATGATATTTTTATAGCGTTTAGCGGAATTTAGATTGCCTACCGTCGGTAATCCTCTCATTCACTTAGTCGGTACATCACTGGTCGTTGGAATTTGATATGGATCCAACAGCTGCATGATGTGCCGACTCTGTGAATGTGGAGAATTTCTGACTTCAGACAAACCGAATTCGTGTTTCGGAGTGATGAATTTTGTAGGGTTGATGTGTTAATTTGTTGTGTTATATAGAAAGGATTTGTCTACCGTGAGAACCACAGTTCACCAGGATACTATGACGGACGTTACTGGACAATGTGGAAGTTGCCTTTGTTTGGAGCCACTGATTCTTCTCAAGTGTTGAAGGAGCTTGCTGAAGCTAAAGCTGCTTACCCAGAATCATTCATCAGAATCATTGGATTTGACAATGTTCGTCAAGTGCAGTGCATTAGTTTCA
>Ga0228710_1007916_pt1 | contig 15484 bp, 9 predicted proteins | sample MedpolnodulmetaG_FD_177995 | JGI IMG/M metagenome (GOLD analysis project Ga0228710, IMG submission 177995) | Root nodule microbial communities from Medicago polymorpha collected in Santa Monica, California, United States - pink nodules | ecosystem: Host-associated > Plants > Roots > Nodule... | reverse complement strand
ATACATATACAATTCTGCACTCATTACTATTACCAAAATAATTAACAACAAATTGATTCACCAAGTGTATATGCATAAGCAAGTAAAACATACATGTCATACCCCAATTTTTGACCTAAGATACCACTGACACGTGTCGTTGGACCCTACATCATACGCCGTCTGACCCTAATCGATCTCTGATTTTCAGTGAAAAATTCGACAGAGAGGTATTTTAAAATACCTCATGTTTGATTCCGAGTCGGGCCCTCTTCTCTCTTTATTTTTATCTTTATTTTCTCAATTTTATTTCCATCTTTTATTTAAGTTTTTAATTGATTTTAATTGTTGTCAAAAATCCTTATTTTTTTTAGTCTTTATCTCATTCTATTTTTTATTTTTTATTCTTGTTATTTTGTCCAATGATAAGTCCCAAAACAGTCCAAATCCAAAAAACATTTGTATTTATCTTTTTTTAATTTATTTTTTTATTTATATTATTAGATGATAAGTCTCAAAACAGTCCAAATCCAAAAAAATGGAATCCGTAACAAAACGCGTTTTCCTCCTCCCCAAGTCAAGACATACAGTTTCTTTTCTTTTAAACAAACCCTAATCCCAGTCCTATAAAAAGCAACCTGCAACAACACAATTGAAACACAATTTTACCCAACAACACAATTTACACAGGCACAAATATTTCAAAAAAACCTAACCACCGCACTATTACTTTTTCAAAACCTTTGTTTCCCTGCAATTTTTCCATTCAGCCGTCGATACTCATTTGAATTTAATTGCTACTTCATGCGATTACTATTCACCTTATTTCATTTGAGTCTCTTTAGCGCTGCTTTATTTTCAATTGATTGTCTCCTATTTGATTTCATTGCTACTACGTGACTGTTCCAAACCTTCTTTTTTTGAAGGATGCTCCAAACCTTCTAGCTACCATAATATAATATACTTTTTAGAATTCTTGTTGGAGGCAATTTTTAATTTCCAGTTCCATATTACAATTTAAGCACCACTATTGCTATTGTTACTTTTTTTTCTTTTTGAAGGATGCTATTGTTACTTTTGATTGCCGTGTTCCACATATATACATATACATAAACTGCTGCGTGGGTGTGCTGTTCTCGATATCATATTGCTTTGAATTGTTTCAGGTAGCAGCCGCTTCTTTTATCCAGAGAATCCATCGTTAACAGCTTGTTGTAGGTGTTTGTCGTGACTGTTCTAATCTCCAAAGTTAAAGAGATTCCATCATAAAGTGAACTGGTGGTCTCTTGAAGTTTCTTCTTTTTTTTTTTTAATTTCTTCTTGATGCATTTTTATTTTCTCTAGCATTTTTTCTTAGTTTAGATTTATTATTCTGCATTTATTTCTTGCATTTTTATGTCATTTATTTTTACCGCATGGAATTTAGAATGTATATTTAGGCTTTAATGTAAATTTATCATGCATATTTATTTTTTCGCAGACCATAGAATGTATCATAGGCCAATGTAAATCATAAAAAGTGTGTGTCTCATTTTTATGCTTCTAGCTTAGGTTAAAAGTTTTTTTTGTAGTGATCCAACGTCACTACAAAATTCCTACGCTTTTATCTTTTTTGCTCTGTTAGTTTTAACTTTAGTTTAATTATTATTTAAAAAAACAACAAAACATTCATATAACCAAAAAATCACAAAAATATTTTCACAATAAACCTTGATTCAAAAATCAAGTGGTATTTTATTTCCTTAATCAAATGTCAATCAATTTAACTTTATTTTGAGTCTATTTTCTTTTAAAAAACACAAACCAATTTCTTATTTGCCACTTGACTTTTATTTCAAAACCTTTTTCAAAAACTAATAAAAAACACAAAACAAATCAAACGGAATTTTTACCCCGAACTACGAGCTTTGATCCTCACGGGTACGTAGGCAAAGACACTCGTCCTTCCAAACAATAAAAAATGTAAGTGTGAGTAAAATGTCCCACGTCGAATGGGAAATTGAATGTTCAACACTTTTTAACTCTGAAATAAACCTAGCATCTTTAAGGTTTTGGGTTAAAGTTTGGTGCATCTCCCACTTGAATGATTGTTCAAGTCCCGATATGAAGAATGATGATCTTCCTGAACCGCCTCATGACCCGTACGCCTCTGATCAGGCTCTCTATTTTTTCCCTCACATTCTTGTGTGGAACTCTATTTTGTCTCTCAACTCTGAGGATTGTTATGTTGTTGTTGTGCTTCTTTACTTTGCTGAAGCTCCTATTTATAGGTGAATTGAAACTAAATGCATTATTTCCCTGGTTCTTATTTTCCATCCTTTTGATGCACCAGCTTTGATAATTACTTTGACGTTTGCCAAGCTTTTCAAAAGTTTCTGACACAATTTGAAGATAACCCCTGCAAGGAAGGATGCCTGTAGACATGTTGGTGCAACAATAATGTCTTGTTAGTAGCAAAATTTTGAAGAAACTGTTGTCAAATATAATTAATGGCGTGCAACCAAGAACATATACATGGAAACTGATGCTAACATCATTTGAAGTTGCAATGCCAATGGTTAAAAAGTTGCTCACTGCATTTCTTCTGAACAATGGATAAAGAGTATAAGACGCTCTATTTGTTGTTTTCTCACAATTAATATTTTTTCTTTTGCACAATTTCTTCATTTTTTACTACAATGTCAAATAATAGTTTAGTGCTTGATTGTGTACATTTTATATGCTTATGCTTAACAATTGATATAATGAAGTATTAATATGTTGATGTCCTTGCAAAAGCACTAAGATTCATATAAGCTGCATTGATGCCATGTTACATGTAAATCTAAGTATCTAACTGCACAATTACATGAGAATCTAGAAAAACAACCCAGAACACCAAACATTAGATCCTCTACAAATCACAAAAGGAGCTACATTTTAGGTCAACCATTTTGCTGGTGGTAAATTCCAACACATATTCACGCTCCTGTATTGCGGTAATGAAACAAAACATCACTTGTTATAGTCTTCACTTCTTGGCTTGTTTCTGTCACATAGACATCATATGATGTGCCCATAACTTCAGAAATCATACAATTTATTCATTTCCGTAAAATAGTTACCTGTTAAGTGTCAAGCACAGTAGCATTCTATCGCGCCTCTAACAATGAGATTGAAGCATCATTTATAGATGAAGATCCTATGCTATTTGTAGTATCTCTTCCCACGTAGAACCCAGGTTTACTTGGTTTGGGGAGTAAATTTTCACCCTTTAACATAAAAACCACAGATGACATGTCAGGCCTATTTTCTGGTTTCTGTTGTACACACAATAGACCGACATGAATAAATCTTATAATTTTTGAAGATATGGCATCATCATACGATATGTCAGCTGTGAACTCCAGTGGCCTTTCTTCAATCCACAGTCTCCATGCCTGAAATGACATCAAAGTTACGTAAAAAGTAAGCTCAATACTTACTCAATTTCCATTTGATGTAATGATAATTGATAAATCCTTTTTGTGAGACAAAAAAGAGATATAAGGAATGGAACTATGAATATAGTGTGTTACAAACATATATACATTTCAAAACTTACATGACCAAGAAGGTTTAGATGATGTTGAGGATCAGAAAATCCACGATTCTTCCTACCGCTAATTATCTCAAGTACAACGACTCCAAAGCTAAAAACATCAGATTTTATCGAGAAAAATCCATGCACTGCATACTCTGGAGGCATATATCCACTGCAAGAAAAAACATTGAAGTTAGGAAAACATATACTGAAAGGAGTTGTAACATAACAGAACCGAAGTTTTAAATAACTTTTCAGTACCTGTAACAATACTAGGAACATATTTTTCTAGTATTTTTAGTCTCTTAATTTCTTTTAATCAATATGGTCTACATATTCACATTTGAACATATTTTACTAAAGACTAAAACCATTGGACAAAACACAATCTTTCGGAAATGTTTCATAGAAACTAAAACTTAAATCAATGTATATGACAGTGCCTACAGAGTTATTTAAGCTTTAAATTGAAATAAATACAGAGAAATTACTATGTTCCCATCACTCTATTTGTATTAGCTTCAACTATGTCTCCCATAAATGATCTGGCTAAACCAAAATCTGATATCTTTGGGATCATATCAATATCAAGAAGTATATTGCTTGTCTTGAGATCTCTATGTATGATTCTTAGTGTAGAATCTTGATGAAGATACAGCAGCCCACGAGCAATCCCATCAATAATTTCCAAGCGCTTAGTCCAATCTATTAATTTGCTTTGCATAGTAGTACCTAACAGATTTTCACATTCTTAACGTTAGCATGATTACTACATTTTGGCAATAGAAAAATTGAGATCAATATATTTGGTATATGTGAAAGTTCAAACCAAAAATAAAGTAATCCAAGCTTCTGTTTGGCATGAATTCGTAGATCAACAACTTTTCGTCTTGTTGAATAGAACAACCAAGAAGTTTTACAAGATTACGGTGTTGAAGTGTTGCCATCAACTTTACTTCATTTTTGAACTCCTCAGTTCCTTGTCCCGATGTTTTAGATAGCCTCTTAACAGCAATCTCTTGTCCATCTGCCAATATGCCCTATTAATAATTTGTGACACATTAGTACATAAAATTCTTGGTGAATTAAGTTGATAAATTAAATTGGTAATAAACAATGACTTTACCTTGTATACCAGTCCAAATCCGCCTTCTCCTATTTTGTTTTTGTTAGAAAAGTGATTTGTTGCGCTAGTGATGGTTGAAAAATCAAATATTGTTGCCAAGTCAACATCTTCTTTCTCCTTCTTGTGCTTCCAATGAAATAACATTATTATATACCCTGATATATTGTAAGAGATATAGATTGCTTATAAGTACTAATTGAAGTGGTTTAATGTAACGAAGTACAGGGACAGAGACACAGCTATCAAACTTCATAATTGAAGAAAACTTCTTTTCAATTCATTGTAACTAATTCTGTTTGGAACACTATTTGAGGACTATAAGTCAAAAATATTTGAGATTTACTTGTCATAACTTTTTCGCTAGGCTTACCAAGCTTCTTTCTATATGCTGATGTGATCAATACGAGAACGGTTAGTCCTACAATGAATGCAACAACTCCTGCAAGAGTCCCAGCAAGCGTCAGTTTCCGCTTATTCTTTTTATGACCTGATGGTTGAAGTAAATGTTAGTCAATAAGCTTACCAGAAAAAGAAAATTAAAGGCCACACAACTTCCATTTGGAAGTTGATTCAAAATCTTGAAAGAGAATTTATAGTGTCACATAATATGAGGACAAATGCTGAATATGTATAAATTTTTGCTATTTATCTAACTGAAGAGGTAAAATATGTTTTTGGAAATTTAAATACCGAGTTCTGAAGATGCGAGTCGGATGTAAATGTCTTGTCCTATGTCAGGATGTTTTCTCATGTCCACAATGTTGTTAAACCAAAGTAAGCAGCCACTCCCACCATCTCTTATATCTGAATTTGCATATGCGGTGCAAGAACAGTTTTTCAAACACATCTTCTTACATTCCTCAAGGCTCAAGCTCTTGTTATACCACGATGATGAAGTATCTGGCAACTTCATGTTTGTGTACTTCAAAAAGCCATCACCATTGAGACAATTCAATTTTGTTCTCCTCCGACACCCACCAGACCAATTCGACGACTTCCATTTTGTTTGAAATTTTGGCATGAAACCTTCCAAGCATTCACATACCGGAAAATCATTAATATTGCAATTTGAGTTAATACTACAAAAGGCATAATCTTCACACTGGTCTACAGAACAACTAGCTATAGCCACCCAATTTTGTTTCTGATCTGACCATATAAAACGGTTTGGAAGTCCATATGGATCTAGCACAAATCTAGTAATTATTGAACTGTTAAACGTTGCATATTGATAAGTAACTTCTTTATCAGTTAACACAAATGAGTAATTCAAGACTCTATGAACTATTTGCCAAGAAACTCCATTGAAATGATATCCATTCCATGACCCAGCTCTATACAGAATTGTTTTTCCCTTTGCAATAACCTGTTGAGGAAAACCATGAGTATCTATCCTATACGAAAACTCACCGTCAGCAGGATCTTCAGAGGATGCCCAAGAAGTCAGATATCTATATGGACCAGTAACTAAGTTACTTCTCAGCTTCATTCCAGCAAGGAAAGTGTCACCAGGATAATTAAAGCTTTCCCACAACAAATCCTCATTCTTAAAACTTCTGCTTGCATCTTTCACAACAAGGTTTCCCGAATCCAAAAGCTGCACAATAACTGATTTCACCGCCGCAGTTCTTGATGAATTGGAGTTCCAGATGACACCTTTGGAGCCATCAAGAATAACAAGACTTCCTTGATCGTTGAGTTTCAGCATCGCTGTTGAGTTATGTACAGGAGTATTTCTATTGGCAACCCACACAATAGTCCTTGGTGATATGTTCTTGTACCATATACCGAAGTATTGGCGCTGCGAATCGCCAAAGTTGAAAAATCCTGCTTCATAAATTCCAGCTGAAGAAACAAGGGTGTCATTATATTGGATAAACTGATTTGAAGTAAGAGTGTTCTGTTTAGATAAAGTGGGCATGGAGTTAAGTAAGAAAGTACACACCACTAGCATTAGCACCTTAATATGCTTCTCCATTGTGTTTGTTTGTGATTACTTTGTTATCATCATTTTCATTTTATCAAATTCCAAATTCAATTCAGATGACTTAGTCCAAGTATTCCCATGTGCGTGCTAATTGATGCAAAGTACAACCATTAATGTTTATTGGTAACAAGTAGAACCATTAATGTCTCGGATCCCCTTACACCTAGTATGAGTGTAAACCGTGATTGATTCATATAGAGGAGCAAGGGTTTGGGCCCTTCCCTTGTTCAATATCTTGGAACCATTAATACATAGTATAGTATGCATCTAATAATATATATATGGGTCATGCTAACCGGTGCTTCCGAGACCACGGGTTAAGGAAGTAAAATAAAACAAGTTTTAAATTGAAAACAATACTTTTTACACTTTAAAGAAATTGATTACACAAATTTTACTATATTTGTTATTTAATCGGTGTCTGGAATACTAGTTAGCATTTCCATTTATATATGTCGACTGTTTCAAATTGAATTAAGATAAAGTCTTTTCCAATGTGCTACTAGTCCACTTGAAAATGATGTACTAAGGTCCAAAGAACAACAAGAAACCAATTAGTCTTATTCAACTTTAAGGGTGGTAAGGGGACCAGTGAAGACATTCATTCCAATTGAAACATCAACGATTAGTATTACGTGCTGACCGGTGATTGAATTGGTTTGTGGTGTATAAAACAACAATGTAGGACCAAGATGGAAGGTCTGTCCGTCCGGTGTTGACACTTAGACCATAGTCAAATACCTTGATTTGCATTTACTTTTCTTAGCAGCGTCCTTGCCTTATCTTCTCGCCTAGACATAGCTTTCATAATATAATGAAATAAAAATTAAACATTAGTAAAATAGTTAAAATGATAAAAAGATTTTATTAAATATTAAACACTGTCCCTGTAAGTTTAGCAGAGTTGGTAAGGACAATGCATAATGCATAATATATGTAAGGTCTGGGTTTCGAATCTCAAACACCACCAAAAAAAGTTACATTAAAAATGAGTAAAACACTTATAATGATAAAATAGTTATATTAAACATCATTAAAACACTTAAAATGATAATTCCATGTCATATGATTGTCGTCTACATTGATGCAAACAATCTTTTCAGTCTTGGTTCAATCAAAAATTTTTTTTTTTCAGTCTTGGTATTATTAGCAGATAAAATATTGACTTGATTGCAACTCGTTTCTCATTACGATCAACATCATCGTTGTTGACTCCATAACTTGGTGCATTGCGAAATTTACATTGTCCTAAAACAACATGAACCCTTTAACGCAATCAATCTTTTTAACTTCCAATCCCAACTTTGACACCAACTTCTTAGATTCATAATAACTTAACGGTAAATTTTCTTTTACAAGAGCCGAATTCATCATCATTTTCGTGAAGTAAGTGAACTAAGCCCAATTGGTGAGAGTATATAAGACAAGTAGTAGTGACAAACTAGGGTTGCGAAATCATTTGGTATGTTTAGGGGTGTTCAAATTCAAACTGATCCAAAAAAAACTGAAAATCGCAAAAAATCGATTATTTTTTGATGTTGTTTTGTAATCACTAGGATTGGATTTCGGATCACTTTTTCAAAACCGAACCAAACCAAACCGAATTGCAAAAGTAAATATTAATACTTATTTATTCTTTTATTAGTATTATTAATTGAATTATTATGGGTGTGTTTGGTTTGCAAAACAGTAAGTACTGGACAGAACAATACAAGATAGAACAGTACAACACAAGACAATTTCTTTATGGCATTGAGTAATTTTTTGTTTTATACGATTTTTGGAGGACAAAATGCTATTTTGGTATTTTAGACAACTTGTACGTGGGACAAAAAGTTGTGATCTGGTTTGGTGAGGGACAAAAATATGAGTTTTTGTCCTGTCCCTTGCCTCTAGTTTGTCGTGTACCTGAAACAGTTTTACAAATCAAACACTGGATAACTAGAGTTGTTCTGTCTTGTCCTTCAATTTTTAGCAAATCAAACGCACCCTATGTTGCTTGTTGGTTTTTAATCTTATATATATTACACTAGTTTAATCAATATTATTATTACTTTGTATTTTAAAAAATAATCGATAATTTACATACTATAATTTTAATATATTTTGCATTAAACCTATTATTTTACCGTGTTTATGTAATAATGTTAATAAAAAAAATCTTCAAAAAAAATTATATTTTACCTTTTGGATATCCAAAAACCAATCCAAATTAAACTGCATATATTAGGATCGGTTTGGGTTTTTTTAGAATAGTCATCCGAACCGAACCGCATGTGATTTTTATTTCAAATCGGATAACTTTTTGTCTCAAAATCTATCCAAACCGCACCGCAAAGACCCCTAGGTAAGTTTACAAAAATGAGGCTGGAAGAGAATAGAGAATAGAGAAAGGAAGAGAAGAAAGAAAGAAGACTAGTAGTACTAGTAGTCACTTACTTCCAAGTCCAATAGAAGTAAGTGAACTAAACCCAATTGGTGAGAGTATATAAGACTAGTAGTAATCACAAACTAGGGTTGTGGAATGATTTGGTAAGTTTACAAAATAGAGGCTAGAGAGAGAATTGAGAAAGGAAGAGAAGAAAGAAGAGCTAAAGGAGAGAAAAGAAAAAAAAGCTTGGGAGAACCAAAGTAGAGGGGAAGATTGGAGCTTAGAAATCTTAGCTTTTGGAGTTAGAGGTAAAAGGGAGAAGGTTATGTTCACATTTTGAACTTATGATTATTTGTGTGGTTTTGGGTGTTGTTTGTTCTTGCATTTTTATGAAGTGATTATTGAATTAAGTCGATTTCCGTGCTGCATTAGTTATGGTTATTTTGAATATGTGAAAAGTGATATAATCATGTTGTGCATAAAAGCCTATGTTTGGTTGTGATAAGTTGATGTTTGAGTGATTTTAGCTTATTTGAGTGAAATTCATGAGGTTGTCGTTGAACTTTATTGCTTTGGTTTTACTTCTCTTTTGGTTGTGGTGGCCAATGAAAAAAATTAGTTGATCCTGACTCGTATAGTTACAGGGTGGAGAATGTGTATAGACCACCAGAGATTGAACCAAGCAACAAGAAAGGACCGCTTCCCATTGCCTTTCATGGATCAAATGTTGGAGAGGTTGGATTGTCAGACATTATGGATGGGTATCCGGGTTATAGTCATATTGGAAAGGCTTCAGAGTATCAGGAGAAGAGTGCCTCCACTTGTCCATTAATTAGGGTGTTGGCTTAAAGGAGGATGTCGTTCGGGTTGTGTAATGTGTTGGTGACCTTTCAAAGATGTATGATCTCCATTTTCTCTAACATGATAGAGAAAAACATTGAGGCATTTATGAATGATTTTTTTGTTTTTGGTAATTCTTTTAATCAATGCTTATTTCACCTTGATGTTATCCTCAAAAGGTGCACCGAAACTAACCTTGTTTTAAATTGGGAAAAATGTCATTTCATGGAAACTAAAGGTCGGGGCATAAAAGAGTAGACAATGCATTCAGGTAGACCAAGCTAAAATAGAGGTTATAGAAAAATTGTCCCCTCCTGTTAATGTCAAAGGGGCAAGGACTTTATTCGGCCATGCCTGTTTATATCGACGCTTTATTATAGATTTTTCAAAAATTGCAAAACCCCTTTGTAACTTCACCCCTTTGTAACTTCTTGGTCAAAGAAAATGATTTAAATTTTGTCTCTGAACATTTAGATTCTTTTTCATTGATTAAAAACAAGTTGGTCAATGCACTGGTAAGGATTGCTCCAAATTGGGATATTCATTTTGAACTGATGTGTGATGCAAGTGATTGCGCGGATGGAGTAGTCATGGGCCAACTCAGAGAAATTTTTTTCATGAAATTTATTACGCAAACAAGGTTTTGAATGAAAATAAAGTCAATTATTCCACAACAAAGAAGGAATTGTTTGTTGTAATTTCTGCATTGGAAAAACTTCGATTATACTTAATCGGCTCTAAGGTTATTGTCTTTACAGATCATGCAGCTTGAAAATATTTATTGATAAAAGGGGGATTCAAAACCTCACTTGTTGTGATGGATCTTGTTGCTACAGGAGTTTGATCTGGAAATTAGGGACAAAAAAGGAGTTGAATAAATCAAATGTAGATATTATAGTACATCACAACAAATTGTGGGATTATATTGAGGATCCAAATCCAAATTATATTCAAAATTTGAAATAAATTATGATAAAATTAAATTTGTTTGTTGAGTTTTTTTTTGGTCAATTTTTTTTTGTTTGTTACATTTTTGGTCAATTGTTTGTTAAGAGAGATATATGCTAAAAGGAAACAAAAAAAATCTATTTAAAAAAAAAACAAATATTCATTTATAAAAAAAATTGTTAGGTTGCTTTATAAAAAAGAAATCGTGTTGCGTTTATAAATAGGTATGCATAATTTAGTTGTGATGTTCAGCACCACTTTATTCTTCTTGGTGGAAACTAAACCTAGTTTGAGCAATTCACAGTGACAACAACCATGGAGTTCATTGTTCCACCCACCGGAAAAATCTTATCACTAGACATAAACCCTAACACCACCACTCTCCATAACCTCAAACTCTCCATCGAACAATTTCACGGTATATCCATTGAACAACAACGTATATTCCTTTCACAGAGTCTTCCATTACTTGCTCATGCAGCCTCTGATTTGCCGGATAGATCTGCTGCCGCAGCAAAGGAGGAAGATGATGAAGGGAAAGATAAGGAATATAATGAGTTTGAACGTAACGATGTTGGTTTGTTTGCTTCTGATGAAGATGATAGAGAAGCTGATGTTTGGCTTAAGGATGCCAAGGAGAAGTGGCTTGCTGGAGACGTGCCTGCAACTCGTGCTATTCTCCAAGAAGCTTATGCTGCCATTCCCAATTCGGAGGCAATATGGCTTGCGGCTTTTAAACTAGAATTCGAAAATCAAGAGCCCGAAAGAGCTAGAATGTTGTTGGCTACTGTAGAGAGAGAACTAGGAAACATTGAACATTGCTGGTTTTTTGATGGGAAAGTCATTGCTGGAGTGTCCCAACAGTGGCATTCTATTGGCTGAGTAAAGTAAACATTGATTTACCTTATTGTTATGTCTCATATAACGTAGATTACGGAAAATACATGGATGACATTGTGGTGGGTGACATTGGTGACATTGACCAACCACAATGTCACACATGTACAAAGAAACAAAAAAAAATTATGAAAGAGAAAGAAGAAAGACATTTGTGACATTGTAGTTGGCCAATGTTACAATATCACCAACCACAATGTCACCCAAGTGCTACCCGTACATTACTCTATTTTGTAGTGTTAAGGAACCAGTATGCTAGTTTCATCCATGTTTTTCCACTACAGCCGAAATTTTGATATGGATTATATGCACAGCTATTACTCTTTTTTTTGTTTATTTATGGTTACTTACTCTTTTTTTGTTTCGTTACATTTTTTCGTTCGGTATTCTTTTGGATGCACTTTCATTTTCCACTTTTCGTTTCTTAATAATTAATAAAAGAGAAATGATATTTATATAACCACTTTGTAACAACTTTTTGATAATTTTCTTTCTCATATTCACATTAAACTCTTATTCTCTATTCTTTTTTCTCTCTCCGTTATTTTTGACCAATGAAAAGAGAAAGAAAAAAAGTTGTCACTGATAATTAAATTGATATTTAGTAATATTAATCTATTTAATAACATTCATCCCTTAAAAAAACAACATTCATCTATTTTCTATCTCAAATAATACTAATCTAATTTCACTGTGTTCGATGCTTTCGCATTCCAATCCACCACCGCCTTTGTTCTCTGTGTTCTCACCGATCCACCGTCGTTCTCTGAGTTCTCACCGATTCACCGTCGTCCATCGCTGTTCTGAGTTCTCACGGATTCACCGTCGTCCACCGTCGTTCTCTTCTCTCTGTCTCCGATCGATATTGATCCTACTCTCTAATTACATCGAGATTCAATCTATTAATTTGATTTATGGTATATTTTCATTCAAATCTCTTTTTATGTATGCATTGGCGATAGATTGCAATAATTTCTGATAATTTGTTGTTTTTTAATTTCTTTGCTTAGGGTTTCGAACAACCTGAAGGAATTTTTTTTAATTTATTTTTAGGCAAAAGGAGAAATCGATTAAATAAAAATAACAAAATACAGAGACTGGGGGGACATTAGACCTGACCCAGGTGTAGCCCAAATGGGAATAAAACATGATAATACAAACCAGTGGAACGACCCTAATTAATCCTAACAAAGAAATCACTTCTCACGAGCGCAACCCAGCGTACCCACGTACGGGCACGAAACCAAGTTACAAAAAAAAGATGAATAGTGAGCGTCCATTGAATTAAAAAGGTTCATAATTGGTGAATGGATCGACCGCCAACAAGGTATCAAGATCCACGTATCAGCAACCCCCCGAACAAGCAGCAAGCATAAAAGCTCTTTCGAGCCTAACAGTTCCCTAACAATCACAAGACTGAGAGGGAGAAGGAGTCAGTACCGAAGAGGAGGCATCCCTGAAGTCTTGAGACCTGCAGATCTCAACAAACCTGAAACATCAGTGAGTCAAGACAGGAACACCAACTCAAACGGTTTCAAAGAACAGACGTGTTTGAACCCAAATCGAGGGATGAATCCAACACGTTAATCAAACAGCCCTTTCGGGTTAAGAAACCAGACCCTTTCGGGTTTACGAAACCGAACCAACTCAAAATAGGCCAAATCTGCTTCCACTCTGATCTGAAACACAAACGCATAAAACGGACAATATAGTACAAATAACAATACGAACGGCGGTGCAGACAGCGGCAAACGATCAACCCGACGTAACTCACACAAACCCACAACAAAATCCGAAACGAACCCAAATCCAAAAGCAACTAGCTTGGATTCACGATCAGAGAAGCGTAATTCCATCAACACGTTCATCCAATCTGCCACTAACTCAGAGAAGTGTGGGACGGACCTCCTTGTTCCTTGCAACAACGGCAGTCCAAAGGAAAGGCGTCGGAGGAGGATTAAACAAAAGAGACGCATATCACCGGAGGAAGGAGAGAAGTCTGTTGAGCAGAGAGCCACCACCGTCAAAAACCGGCCGACGCGGAGGCAACCAAAAGCAACAGAGACCGCCGCGAACAGAAAAACAAACCAGAACCACCACCGGTGTGGAACCGAGGCCACCGGAAGGACTGGTTGCGGTGGTGCGGAGTAGGAACCTCGTCGCACCACCGAAAGGCTGAGTTACATGGTGGCAGAACCGTTTGGATTGTGGTGGAGCTAGATCTAGGTGGGGAGAGGTTTGAAAGGTCAAGTGAGAAAGGAGAGCAAGGTCCGACAACCTGAAGGTATAATTTGAAGGTATTGCACAAATTCGATTCATTGCTTTGATTTATGTTACAGTTTTATATCAACATATTCAAACTATTGCTAGAATTTCTGTTAATTTCTTATTAGATTTCAGGTACAATATTTTTTTAATAGCTCAAAAAAGTGTGATTAATATTCATTGATTATAGCATTTGCAATGTAGTAAGTCAAATCAAGCCACTTCTCTTGTTTAACCTGAATCTGATATTATGGTCAAATTAATGTTTCACAAGTTGATTTAATGGTATTCAAATTACATTATATGGATTTTGATGCTTAGCGTTTTAGTTGTTAACTTGAGTTTTCTTTGTCACCTAATGCTAGAATGATGAGGCCATACCTTAATTTTGAGGTTCTTAGTTTAACTCTGGCCTCATCATATGTATTTGTTCTCTATGTTTTTCAGTTTTAGTGTATTGTCTGGTTTGAAATTTGCATGAACTTAACTGTTATTGGTTTTTGAAGATGGGTTTCAATGAAGTTTGTTGCATTATGAAATGAATTTGGGCCATAGTTCTAAATTGTGGTTTGCAAGGTTTTAAAGGTCTCTGCAATGGCATTGCAATTGTGACCACATTAGTCTACATTTTGTAGCAATATCATGGCTTGCAGTGTAAGTGTGTAACTATAACCGCAACTGTGATCGCAACTGTAATTTAGAACCATGATTTGGCCCCTAGGTTACATAGAGTTTTCTAACGGGGCTGCATTCTTATGTAAAGGTGTGAAGGATTTTGAAGCAGTTACATTGGGGGTATATGTTTATTGTTTAATATTTTAATGCTGACTGTTATCCCCAGATGATTTGGGAAAGGGAAATTGTGCATTCTTAATCTTGAGGGTATTCTTATTTGTCAATCAGTGAATTTCTTATAACGAATGAATTCACGGTTGGATCAAGCCATAAACCACTAGTTCAGTGTTGTGATTTCCTATATATCTTGTCTTTAATAGTTTTTATTCACTTTCTCTCATTGCCATTGCTTCTGACTTAGATCAATGTATTTTTGTTTTTTGAACAGTTTCCACACATATGATTATGCATGACACTTTGTTAGTGCGTGTACTTGCATTCTTGGACTTGAGGCCACACCAGAAGGGGTTGAGGATCAAGCGAAACTGACTTGAGTTGGTAGAAAGATTTAAAGGCAGAAAGGTAAACCTTTTACTCTGTATTAACTACTTTTGTGATTAATAATCTTATTATGGTCTGTGCAAAACTGTCCTATGAAATTTGAGATTGCAGTTCTGCGAGACTTAATTACAAATGCAGGCACTTGTATTGAGTAGAAGATTTTATTCTTTTTTGTACTTCTGAATAAATGGCTTTTTTGTATTGAGTAGAAAACAAGTATCCAATCATAGTGTAAAACAGTTTCAAAAGAAGCGCAAACAAAGAAGAGATTAAGAGTGATTGCTAATTTAAAAAAACTCACAAGAAGGTGTCATTTTACACGTTTACAGATGG
>Ga0228710_1007915_pt1 | contig 15486 bp, 7 predicted proteins | sample MedpolnodulmetaG_FD_177995 | JGI IMG/M metagenome (GOLD analysis project Ga0228710, IMG submission 177995) | Root nodule microbial communities from Medicago polymorpha collected in Santa Monica, California, United States - pink nodules | ecosystem: Host-associated > Plants > Roots > Nodule... | reverse complement strand
TTTTTTTTTGGTGGCTAATTGTTGCTTCAATTCGTAAAATTTGTTATCTTTTTTGATGTTGTTACATCTTGATTCCTTTGCTATGATTTACTTAGGTTTAGCGGTAACAATATTTCATTAGATAGACCAGTAGCCAATATTTCAAAGCCATAACCCACTTTGCATAGGTCTGGTCTCCGAATAGGTCTACCAAGATAAAAATAAAATAATGGTTAATACCTCAAATAGTCTCCGGAATTTGGTCGATGTTTGAAGACAAGATGGGTTGGGAAATATCTTATATCTTTATTATGAATAAGTCTGAGAAAAATAGGAAGAAACGGAAGGAAGAAAAAATGAAAGGAGTTGGGTTTTAGGGATTGCATGTTAATGGGGAAGAGAGTTTAATTTTATGGACAGAAGGTCTTTCTTGTTTGCACTTGAATAATTACCATGTTCCAGTTTTATGCAAATTTTATGCTAAATGTGTTCAAGTTTTCTTCCCCATGTGTTAGTGTTTTCAATGGGTTAGGTCTCGCCGTTGAAGCGAAATGATGATTTATTATGTACTTTTACTTGGATGTGTTTTTTTTTTTGTTTTTGGGTACAATGGACGGATTGTTTTATTTGTAATGGAATACTCCCTCCGTCCCAAATTATAAGCAAAAAAAACAAAAATCACACTTATTAAAAAAGATAAAGCATAAGAATTTGTAGCATAGTTTTCTGTGTTTTCTTTGAAATAAGTTTTATGGAAAGATGTAAAAACAATTTTTATCGGCTATTGGTTATGGAAAAAATGGAAGAGAGAAAATTAAATGTAATTTGCATTTAATTTCATGAGAATAATCAAAAGTTTTTATTGGAAAAGATGATTTTTTTTAAAAACAAGATTAAATAGAATAAAAGCTTGTATTTTTTGCTTATATTTTGGGACAAAGAAAATGAGTTTGTTTTGCTTATATTTCGGGACGAAGGGAGTACTCCAAAATGGTTGAATTGAAGTCCTTTGGTAACTGTGCATTCATTGCATGCTTGATATGTTTTGGGAACAATGGAGAATGTATTTATCCTTAAAGCTTTTGGGTTTATGTATTTATCCTTTGGTAAGCACTGATTTTAAGAAGTATTTGTGTAACTTTGTTAGATCAAAGTTCAACTGAAGATAAAGAAAACAGAGGTGTATCGAAGATGGAGCGACAAAAGAAAAGTGAAATCCATATAAAAGACGATGACACAAACAATCTCAGTGACCTGCCTGACCATCTGCTTTTGCATATAATTGAATTTATGAACACTAAACAATCTGTTCAGACTTGTGTCTTGTCTAAACGATGGAAGGACCTTTGGAAAAATCGGACTAATCTCAAGTTTCTTCACTCCTACCCAGACAAAAGTCCTACCTTCTGCAAATTTGTGTCCCATATTTTGTCTTGCCGTGACCCCTCTGTTCCCCTTCATAGCCTACATTTTGAGCATGTAGGTCACGTTAATCCCCCTAAAACTACTCTCCTGGAGGTCATGAAATATGCTGTGTCCCATAATGTGCAGCAACTCACGGTCAATGCCGAAGTAAAGTACATATGGGATCTTGAGTTATCCCCCTACATTTTTTCTTGTCAATCTTTGACATTTCTTAAGCTTGGCTTTTGGCAACGATATAACTCTAATGGAATAGTGTTTCCAAAATCTTTGAATTTGCCGTCATTGAAAATCTTGCATCTTTTGGATTTCACTTTCACTACGAGTGACAATGGCTGTGCTGAGCCCTTTTCAAAATGTGAAATGTTGAATACTTTGGTCATTATAAGTTGTCATTTACAAGATGATGCACAAGCCCTCTGCATATCCAATTCTGAAGTTTCTAGTTTGACTATAGGTATTGACGACCAGTATGTTAAAGAAGATCGCAATTACAAAGTTGTGTTTTGTACTCCAAAACTCACTTTTCTAACTATCAGTGGTCGTCCTAGTTTTGAAGCACCCTCTGCAAGCAATCTACCTTTTCTAGAAGAATTATATATTGATTACATCACTTATTATTATAAACCGTATGAAGGTCGTGTCATGATTAGTTGGTTGCAATTGCTTACTAATGTTAAGATTATGAAACTCTCTTTCGATGCCCTTGATCTGATACGATTGGTAAGTTATTTTTCATGTTCCTTATGAGAAGAATCCATCCTTATGCCAAAACTTTCCCAGTAAACAATCTTATGTTTCAGAATATTCATTAGAATGTATCCAATTCACTCTGTTCACTCTTATTATGCAGGCTCTCAATATGACTGGTTCAGTTGCAATTCAACCTCCGAGCTTTGTTAGATTGAAGTTATTGAAAGTGCAATTCAGTTCAGGTGCAATGGTATGCTATGAGAGAGTAACAAGAATGGTAAAGTACCTGCTTCAAAATTCTCCACCTGCCAGAGTTGATATCATTAAGCGGACGACAAAATTCTTTAGTTTTAGCGTTTCAACTTAAATGATATGATCTCTTCCAAGTACACTGAAATGTTTAATGGAGCCTGAAGGATTGTCATGAAGTTAATTGTCAACATCTGTTTTCTTTATTGTTGTTAGTGAAATTGAAAATTTAGCATGATAGAGAATTGCTTGTTTACCATTTTACCTTAGTTGATATCATAAAATGTCAAAAGTTATACGCAGATTTTATATGAATGATTCAGTTTTTTGCTTCATTTTATGTTTCATCTATTCTTGTCCCTCTTTTTTTTTCTTTTAGAATCAGCAAAATTTATTCCCGTCGAGTATATGCAAGGTGCACAAAAACTCGCGGTTGCAACAGAAAATAAACACGAAAGGCACCGGTAAACGGTAAACCGTAAACCTGAAATCCCAACACACACCCAGAGCCTCTCGGCCAACCCAAGAACATCCACCACAACAAAAACAAAACAACCCTGTGACTTAAAAACAAATAATGAGGCTACTATATACTAGGCTGCCAAACTCTCACTGTCAAAACAACTACAAGCAGAACCGCAATCTACTAAGGACAAGTAAGGGTAGGTGGTAAACTTGTAAGTTTCATAGGCTTAGGTGACTCTTTTAGATGACAATTTAGGAATACCTGCTTTGTTTATGTTTCAATTACCTATAAGAGAGTAAGTCTACACCTTAATAACTTTCCGGTCGCATACGGATCTCTATAGGATTGACGATCCTATACCTCGTATCGCATGTATGACCTTAAGGTGATCAACATGAGCAACTTGACATGTGGGGGGACCTTAAATGCCACGAACTAACCGCTTAAGCAGAACCTATTTCTCATAACCGATAACTATTTGTGTTAATTCAACAAGGAAATAGAGGGGATTTAAAAAATTCTAATCACCACATGCAATCAAAACCTTTTAATTTTCTGCAATCAAATTCTTGCGCAATCCTTGTGGAGACGAGCCTTGTGGGGATAGAGGGGTTAGAAAATTCTTGCGCAATCAAATTTTCCAACCACCCCCATTTTTTTTTTGTTTTTTGATTTACTATAGCTAGTTGCCTAGTTGAAATGACAATCCTTGTGGAGACAATTTTAATCACTACTTAAGATCATCAGGAAGCTAAACCACGTGTAGAAAGATCACCTTCAACTTGATCTGAACCAGAAATTCATGAACTCAACACCTTAATCCTTCAAATTTTCAATCGCATGAGAACCTTCGGCAATCCTCGTCAATATTCCTTCTTCCACATAGATTCCTTCTATTTCCCTCATAATTGATGAACAAGCAAAACCCCCTAACTTGTAGAGGAGTAAATAAATCTTCTTGTGTCCTTTGAAACCTTGAAAATTCAAACAATTACACAACCTACAATTGTCCTTTGAAACCTTGAAAAATTCAGCTTGAATTGATTCACAAAGAATTATAAAGGAAGCGTATTCTTATGTTTTTGAGAGAAGGAGAGTAGAGTGAAAATTAATGAATGAATTCAGCCATTAGAAATAATTAGGGGATGTTATATTTTTAGGTGGATGGTTTTAGAACAAAGGAAAACTGATTTTTAGTGGGAAAAAAAAACAGTATGAATTGATTCAAATAAAGTGTCAATCGATTCAGGGACTACAATGCGTTATGGGAATCGTTTGAAGATTGAATCGATTAGGATGAAGATTGAATCGATTCGATGAACTTTCTATGAAGAATGAGTCGATTCAAATTGTCTCCTACATGATTTGAATCGATTCTAAAGTGCCCCAAAACTCCCTTTTTGCACTGAATCGATTCAAGCTGTCCTTTGTGAGATTTTAATCAATTCACAAGTGTAAAGGTGCATAAAAATAGTTTAAAACACACGTTAAGACCCTACACTTTGTAAAATATGATTTCCACCTCAAAGTTGATTCATAACATACATGAGTTCTGCAAAAGGTTTATGCATGCAAAATATGTTTATGCAAGGTGAGAATAAGTCAAAAACTAATAAGTCAAAAACTATTCTAGAGAAGGAGACATCAGTCAAAACCTAAGATAAAGTATTAGAAACTACAATATCGCTCCAAGGTCTCTTTCTCTTTTTTGTTCTCATACCAAACAAGGTGGATTTCACTTCCTATGATTATTTATCACGTTTCCACTTGCTTAGAATCCTTGAAATTCTAACTGGTTACATGAAAAATAATGTGCTGTAATCCTTCCCTATGGAACTATTACTTCAGAGTTATTTTATTTTATTTTATCTTTTTTCATTTTATCTAAACACAATATTAGATATAGTTAACAAAAGAGTACGCACTACTATGCTATACATGCAGTAATATTAAAGACTATACACAGAAAAGTTGCGTACTTGGAATTTTTTCTTATTTATGAGCAGAGAAGGTCACAGTGCAAGGATGCACATAACAATTATTTGACATTCATAACTAGTATACTATGAAAGTAGCGATTTTCTATCAAAGTCCTCAACTATGTTTCTCAACAGAAAAGAAAAAAAAGGTATCAAAAGTAATCAGTTAGAAATGTTGGAAGGGCCATTCCATAGGGATTGCATAGTTCCATGATACATCGGCAATGGCCTCTCTTCTGATGATACCAAGTTAGGTAATCTGCTTATATTAGAAGAGCACAAGTAAGTGTTACTGTTGTTGTCAATGTCAAAAACCCCTGCAATCCCCTCTTGAGGGTATTTCAATTCAACTTCTTCGTCTTCATTAGATGAATTTAGATTTCTCTGCATTAGTTCTCTAAACATTGAGGATTTTAGTAGAAGTCCTAATGCTGTTGGTGAATCTGGTTTGCTGCAAGGACTTATAGGGGTCATCAAAGAGTTGAAAGACGGTTGCTTCTTCGTATTTTCAACTTGCAAAAGCTTTTTTGGATTTATTTTAGAGTTTGATGCATCCATGTTTCCTCTTGTTTGAATAAAATTTGTGGCTGCAAAGGTTTGAGGTTCAGTGTTTGATTTTTGTTCTTGAGAAGTTGTAGGATTAGGTCCTGGCCTTAACCATCTTATGTAGGTGCTCAAGTCAAAGTTTGTAACTGCATTTATGCCTCGGTATTCAATTGCTGCGATATCGTATGCGCGAGCCGCCTCTTCTTGTGTACCTTTATAGATATAGCCATTGATCACATCAGTTATATGAGAACCTTAATTTACTATAGTGAAAAAAGAAAAAAAAAATTGCATTTCAAGTGTTAGATTGAGATCAAACAACTCATTTTACGATTTGACCAAATGTGGTTTAAAATACAAACATCGAATAACGGTTATATGTTGACTATAGTGACTTCATGGTGTTTTGGTCGAATCAAATCCATATCCTATGTCTAGATATACTTCAAAAGAGACCATGAGACTAAGTTAACGGCGTGGAAAACTCACCGTAAGTCCCGAGGTAGAGGTACTTGTTGCCGAACACTCTTCCGATTCTTGCTTCCCATCTTCCATTGTGATGGTGCCTGAAGTAAGTTTTCATATTTACAACTTAGCATTGTGCAATTTTTTTTTGTTAGGACAACAGGCAGATTTCGATTGCACGAGATAGAAAATAATTTACCTTGCTACTCCTCTATATTTTGATACACCTCTAGAAAAGCCACTACTCCTCCTATAGTAAAAAATGAAAAGGATATATAACTTGAAAGGTATCAAAAAATTTAATGACTTATTTCTTGAAGAAAATGGATTTACCTTCTCAATGAAGCAAGATACTCTTCTTTAGTCATATTTATCATTATCTCAATTTCTTTCTCATAGTCAGGTACCTGCAAAAACATGACAGTTTGAGGTATGGGCAACAATTTCAAAATAAAAAACCAGTGAATAGAAAATACTAACAAAACAACTAATATATCAACATTTTACTATAAACAGGATTGTAAAATAAAACACTATAGTTGAAGTACTAGAGACTAACATACAGGAAAATTTGTAAACGTCGACGTTCCCCAGTATTTGAGTGCAGCCAAATCATAAGCTCTAGCAGCAGCTTCTTCATCGTTATAAGCACCTGATAAAAACCAAAAGTGAAACAAAAGGTCAATTTCTACTCAGTTAAATTAAGAGAAACTATTGTTGGAATGAAATAGTTGAAGTACTTACCCAGATATACTGCTCAATATCAACAAAGCAGCAAATCCACATTCACAAACAGAACCACATGCAATGAACAAGGTATTAGCAAATAAAACAACTCAATAAATGGAAAATATTAATAAACTAGTAGCAAAGATCACATGCAAGAGCATCAAATGACAAGAAATGTTAAGAGTCTCACGTTCAATATCATATGACATATGATAAGAAAATGTGTTCATAAGTTGGGGAAAGTCCTTAACTTATAAACCAGTTTTGTAAGGGTTAAGTTCGGCCAAACCAAATTCGAAGAGAAAATAGAGCAGTGAAATTTTATCACAGGTTATTAAGGGCCAATTTGGTGATAATTAAAATCTTTTTAAAACTCTTTTCTAGCCAATGAATGTGAAGTAAACAATGTATTAAAAATCTACCTTGCTTTCCTTTTTTCTTTTGAGTAGGATTCCATGTCCCTTTATCCCATAAATGAGCTTCATACCTTCCAGTCCACCTATGCCTGCATCACATGAATATCCATAATAAGCTTCAAATCAGAAAACAACCACCAACAACTTTTGAAGCACAAACACAGACGCAAACACTACCAGATATGACATTGATACTAACATTGGTATGTCGCCATTGATAATGATTTGAAAAATATAATTAACTGTAATCATAATAAGTGTTGGTGTCAGACAACGAACAACAAACCTTCTATCACAAGTGTCGGTGTTACAGAGCTAACAATGAAAGAAAAGAAAAAACAAAACAAAATGTTTATGAACATCATAAGTATCACATGCCTGCTAACACCCCTAAACCTCGAGCTTCTCTTCACAGTGGTTGCAGTGGATTGACCACTCAGTGGCTTCTCTATTTCTGATACATCGCCTTGTTGTTCATTGCCACCTAACACCGATGAATCTCTTCGTCGCCTTTTGACAGATTTAGTAGTTACAACAGAATCAGCATCCAGCAAGAGCAATCTATGACTTCTTGGACTTAGTTCAGATTTCACATTGGAAAGCTCCTCCATGATCAATACTCTTCTCTTTCTTCGCAGTTAAGTTAATAGACAAATACTTCAACTTACTGAAAACAATATTTGTAAATGGTTCAAGCTGTGACTTCACTTTTATAAGCTACAACAAGTTTGTTACATGCTTATGTTGTCTTTTTGCTGTTTTAACTTGTTTTGGGAATAAAGACAGAATTGTCGATAATAACAATACCATAAAACAAATGTAACTTTGCCAACATTACAAAAAACCAAGAATCTGCAGCAAAGAGCTTGTTATTATTTGAGCTATAAAACATAGTTAACTTATCCATTTTAATGTAAGACAATGTTTGTTTGAGAACTATCCAGAACTTTGCTTTGGTATAATCAAAGTCTACAAAAGTTTACTTTATTTGTAATTTGGTCACTTCCATATGCGTTATATAGAATTATTTAAGTTAGATCAACCATGACTATAGTGAGGATTTTACCATGTAACCCCTAAATGATTAATATCCTCTTGAAATAATTCTCTTTATCAATTCTAGCTTAATGACGGACACTTACATTAAAGTGGAAATATAAATTATTTCTTCATCTTTTTTTTTTACTCAATTATTTCTTCATCTTAAAGTGTAAACTTGAAATAATATCAATTATTAATAAATTTAAAATGGAAATATGGGTCGGGCACTTCCCGTGAACTTAACTTAGTTGAGAGAGACAATGCATAATATATGTAGGGGCTGAGGTTCGAACCTAGACACTCCACTTATTCAACTTAAGGATGAATTTCTAGTCACTAGACTACTTGACAAAAAAAAATATAGGTCGGGTTTCTTATCATTATTTTTTCATATCTCGGATGAAAAACATACTTGGTCAATGCATTTTATAAAGTGTGTCAAAATAACACCTCTCATTTATTATCAATTTTCTTAATTATGATTTAAGTAAATAGAACGATGTATAATTTGTTTACCATTTGCCCCTAATAAGGAATCAACAAAATGGGAAGTGATTCGGCTTCTCTATTAATGAAGTTGGCAATATTGAAAACTCACTTGGAAGTGATGGAAGGAAGGGTTTAACATTAAGAAAATGAGACAAAAGAGATTGTCATGTTATGAAGGATGAATCCAAATTGTTTATTTAGAATTTTTTGTCTTTGGGGATACCACATACAAGCTATTTTGGCGTCTGCGATATAAGTGTGAAACATAATGTGTCAATAACGAATTTTGTTAAAGTAAATGCCTCGAATATGTCGTCCATAAAGAGATGTTGCAAAATATCCAATTTGTGCCAACCAACTTGTATGTGGCAGAAAACAGAGTTTAATCCCTATGCGGAGCTTTATATAATTCCTATGGAATGGAATATGGAATAAAGTACATGGCCTAAAAAGGTATAATCAATAAGGTGAATTTGGGTATAGAAAATGTTTACTCTCTCTTATTCTAATAGTAATAACTTTTTCTTGGAAAACTACAATTATTTATTCAAAATTTTTTTATTTAATATTAAATTAATGTACAAATTCCAATGGAAAATTCTATTTTAAACTTTTGCACATGATAGAAAAGCTATTTCTAATTATATTGTCGATTATAAAATATTACATCTTGACATTACTTTCTTCATATATATATATGAAATGAAAAAAAAAATTATATATGAAATGAAAAAAAAAATTATATGAATTGGATCTTTACAAAAGAGAATGTTATTTGAACAATAATTTTTTTTGAACAAAATATAGGACAACCAAAGTATACAAAGAAATATATTGACACAAAAAATAGGTGGCGTCTAAGGTGAACCATCAAACAACTGGTTCACCGATGGACCACTTTTGTGCACCATTAGATTTATTGCAAAGATAATTAAAGGTTGAGATGACTTAGAAAAAAAGTGAGAACACATGTATATTTTCACACACAATACCTAGCCCCATCCACCTCCTTTCTCCCCTTCTCACAACCACAACCTCTCCTCTATTAAAAGGTCCATTAAAAGATATAGCATTACCCCTTAATTATCATTCAATATAGCAATGATTTGTTAATCAAATAAAAACCATCTTGTTTTTTTTTTCAATTGGGATGATTAGGAAAGAAAAAATCTCCAGAACCGAAACACTTAAAGGATACATTGGAACTTCTTTCACTGCAACAGTTTCACACATGCCCTATTTTTATTGTTTTTTGTGAAAAATGAGAAATTAGAAGTTGGTTGTAAATTGTTTTTTGCGTATTTTCAATTACTATGTTTGAAGCTTATGTTTGAGGCTTGAGAGTGGGGATCTAGATTTATGATTTAGATGAGATTATTGTTGTGGATTTTTCTGGCTTTGACGAAAATAAGAAGTAATTAGAATTATAAGCATGAATTCTACAGGATTCCAGAATGAGCCATGGTTGTCCACCGGTGGAGGAGGTGGGAGGAAAGTGGCGGAGGTGGTGGACATTTCAATGTCTGAAGTGGGTGCATACATCATCATGAATAAAATGGGAGGAAAAGAAAAAAATAGTTTATTTAAGACCAGAAATAAAATAAAATCATAAAAAAGGTGTGATCTAGTGTGTAATAGCATATGTGCACTTGATTGATCTAATGACTCTGAATAGTTGTTTAGAGTGGTTCACCAGTGAGGAATTTAATAGAACCCTCACCCTAGAATCCACCCAAAAAATAAAGCAATTCTTTCAAAAACAAAATAAAGCAATAGAAAAAAAAAGAAAGAAGTAAAAACACATTGTAAATATGGAAGAGAAAATTGTTAAAAAAGTTGTCACAAAATAGTTGTTCAAGGTTCTTTATAATTTGGACCATTTTTTCCATCCTCAAATTAGAAGATTGCACCAAATCTTATCATAGTCCATCAACACCAAATCAAACTCATCAACACTTTTTCTTGTTCCTCTCTCTCACCCGGTGTGATATCTTCGGCCACCACAACTGTCTTGCTCCTCGCAATTACTACATGACTTTAAATGGTTCAAACCTTTTAATTTAGCTTCCTCACAATATTTTTTGATTTGGATCTCAATCGAACTAGAAAACACTTGATGATATTCAATGTGAGGAATTGAGGAGTATCTCACTATTAAACAATTGGCAACTTGGCATCAACATTTTTTTTTCCATCTATTCTTTGAAATGTAGATATAATTGTTTACTATATTGCACTCACACTTCTAATTGAAAGCGTGTTCTGATGTTCGACATGTGTCGTGTCCGATATAGACACGACACCGAAACTTGCGATTACATTGAATTATGTCATTTTCTCAACAAACAAAAAAAAATCGTTGTCGGCATGTTCGTGTCAATGTCGTGTCATGTATCCATGCTTCGAAGATTGTTTAGTGATTTTAATACACTAACAATGATTAACGAGATCTACTCTGATTTAGCATTTTAAGAAGAAAGGAGTTTCCAATTAGATACATTGTGTAGAGGACACATATATTCTCAACAAAAAAGAGTTAATATTTATAAATTTTCTGAAAATCAAAATTCAATTGTGAACGCATGCCACTTGTATTAATTAATGGAGAAAAACGAGATGGAAGAGCAATTAAAAAAAATGGTGTTTGTACTACTCTGGGTGTAGTTTATTTGCACTTATTGCAAGACATTTTGAGAGCATCACCCTTCTTTGAGTACCCAGAGATGGGAAAGAAGAAGAAGAGAAAGCGAAAATTGGGCTACATAGATGAGAAGAGGAAGAAGGGAGAAATAATTTAGTGTTAACGGTCTATCTTAAGATCCAATAGAATTTTAAATCTAGAAAATGGAAATTGTGGTCTAGTATGAACCAATACTTTCATTGGTGCATGCAAAACCACATTGTTGTTCAAATATAATTTATCTTTACATGATATATAAAATGACGATCATTTTTCTTTAATAACAACCGGTCATGATAAGAGGGAAGAGAAGTCTATATTTTAACATAAGAGAGGATGAGTGCTTAATTCAAGCATTTTGAAGGGAGAAAAGTGTAATTTACTCTATTTAATATGTAAAAATACATTACCTTTTATTTTTTTTATTCATCAATAAAATTATTTTATCATGTGTCTTTCTTTTATATTATAATTGTCCATGTTTCCTATCTCAGAAAGGCAAATATATGTCTTATATTTTTATGTTTTTTTTTTAAGAAGCTAAATTAGCCTACTCAAATTGACACCGGAGGGAATCAAACTTGAGACTTTAAAGGAGGAGCACACTTCCAGGTCCCAAGTCAATACCACCAGGCCAACCCAAGTGAGTTCTTATATTTTTATGTTTATTAGTGATAAATATATGTATCCTATTTTTATGAATTAGTGAAAAATATAGTTCTTTCATTTTTTTTATATTTAATAATGAAAAATATTTGCCTGTTTTTTTATGTATCAACCACAAATATGTGTCCGGTATTTTTTTATTATCAGTGGTAATTATGTTTCTCGTGATTTTTTTAATTTATCAGTGCCAAATATTAGTCTCGTTTTTTTAATTTATTAATGATAAATATTTGTCTTTTTTTATTTTTTACTCTTCACTAATAAATATTTGTTGTGCATTTTATTCATGTATCCTTGGTTTACTCGTATTTTTTTATATTTATCGGAGGCAAATGTTTGTCTAATTTATTAGTGAAATTTATTGTTTATAATTGATTATTAAGCAGAGTAACATATCTTAGAGTTATTCGTTGATTCAAGGTATCCTATCTTATTTTTATTTTGATTAAGTGGTGTAAGAAATTGATATTCAACATTTTCTGTAATTAGGATGAAATTTTAATTTTTTTTTTGTTAAGGGAAGTTGAAGTTAATGGAAATTAATGAAATTAAAATATTGTAATTCAACATTTACTTATTTATTAATTTGAATTTATGAAATGAAATTAATGTTATATTCCCTATTTCATTGTTTATACTTTTTTAATGTTTTGTATGTAAGAACATTTCAAATTTAGTTTTAAATTTTCACAAAATATATTTTTTATATGTAAGAAGAAATGTCATCAATTGAGATTATGATTATTCGATCAATGCAAAATATATCCTATAAATAAAAAGGTATTATATAATTTTTAAAAAACATCTATTTTTCCAGATTTAATAAATTAATATTCTAATTTTGTATTTTGAAAATATTTTATTTTATATAATTCTTTATTTAGACAATCCTTCTAAATTTTGTTGTTAAATGTAATGATAAAATTTAAAAATTAAGATTTTATTTGATTTGGTTCGACCTAGTTCAGTAAAAACTAAAAAGCTCAACTCCCATTTATTTACCTGTTGATTATTTCTTGCCCCATGATTAATTAACAAAAGATGCATGCATGCTAATTGAGCACCATTAAAGATAGTCAATTGATTTTTCAGCCTTTAATTGCATAATAATTAAATTGCAAATCCAAAGATGTGATTTTTTCGTGTATCATTATTGAATTATTATTCATCACTTTCAGCATATACGGTGATCCCTTTAATCACACACATACTACAAGATCTATTTTATTTCATAATGATAATTGTGCATACAATAATAAGACGTCATTTACGCAAAAAAAATCCCAAAATTATAAAATAAAGAACAACACTCATGTATATATGATGAATCGATAATTATAACATGTAAATCTAATTAAAACTGGTACATATCTGTGTGTTCAATAAAAACGGGTGTAACTGCGAAGAGTTTCTTTCTAGCGAGACAATGAGGGCGGTTAACGGTTGGATCGAAGCAAGGAACGACGTTATCCAAATTCTGTGGTGATGGAGAAGAGGAAGGAGGAGAAATTGGTGTTGTTGGTGTGAGTTCTAATAAGTTCATTTGATTTTGCAGTTTCCTGCTGGATTTGATTTTCTTGGAGTCCCTCAATTTTTTTGCAAGGGCTCCTGGCTTTAGATAACGACGTGGGGATGGAGAGGATGATTTTGGTAATTTGGGGCCTCTTCTCATTGTCATGGCTGAGAGAGATTATGGTGGAGAGAGAGAGAGTGAGAGTGATGAATGAATAGTTGTGTTTGTGTGAGTATGAGTGAAAGGGTAGAAGGGTTTTTAAAAGAGATAGTTTGTGTAGGATGGTCGGTAGCGGGAGACAACGGTTCGTTTTGGCGGGAGGTAGGATATAATATTATCACGTGTGGAGTAAAACTAGTAGTGTTTGTCACTTAATTCCACGTGCATGTGTAAGATTTACCATTTTTGGCTAAATCATTCTTAACCGTAAAAAACCTAAAGCTAACGAGAATACTAATGAGTGCGTGGTGACAATTATTTTCGTCCTAGACATATAACGAGTAGACATAATAGACCTTTACTCTATCAAAGTTTTAAAATTTTGTTTGATATTGTGTACTTTGTTAGTCAAATTAGTCTTTGTTGTTAAAATAATCCATCAATGATAACTCTTTTCGTATTGACTCACATGACAGTAAGTATTTATAAAGACTGATATGACAATAAATAAGTATACTGAGGGATATAAATGAAACATTTTAGCGTAAAGGACTACTTTGACACATTGCATAATCAGATACTATTTTCAAATTTTGATACATTGAGAGACTATTGTAGACATGACAACAAACCCCGCCCCAGCCAGACCCGACCGCCCCACCCCAAATTTAACGGGGAAAAGCCGATTTAACCGGGTGCGGGTGTGGGGGAAATTTGGAGTTTTAGTACGGGGTCGGTGCCGGGTGCGGGGGATGCTTACACCCGCCCCGCACCCGCTTTTTAAAATTTTCTTTATTAAATTTTATAATCTTATTTCCATAAGCACCAACCTATTTTAATATATTATTACTCTTTAGAAACATATTTATTATAATTATTTTGCACTTTTGAAAAAAGTTTATTAGATAAATAATCATTAATATAATTATTGTGTTTTTGTTGCTATGAAAAAATAAAAAAATATACATTTTTTAAATATTTTATAAAAAATAAAGTTTTCGCGGGTGGGGGTGGGGACGGGGCCGGGAGACCCGTCCCCATTGGGGGCGGGGTTGGGTGTTCAATTTTTACCCCCGATATAATTTGGGGACGGGGGCGGGTGCATGGAAGCGGGGGCGGGGACGAGGATACTCAAACCCGCCCCCGATCCGCCCCGTTGCCATGTCTAAACTATTGTGGTTACTGGTTACACATTCAGGGACTAAATTGACTATATATCCCTACTAACAAATAGGGGTATACAAAGAATATGCAATCCAAACCCGACCTTTACATTAGATCCAACCAATATTTAGACTCAAACCCATCGATAAAACCGATCAACCCCGATGAGGTTTGAGTTGGGTTGTCTCAATCAATATTGTGACCTAAAGCAAACTCTAAAAATGGGGCCTTTTATAATTATTATTTTATATGCAAATATTGTTTTTTGAGCTTTTTACATACAAAATTGTTTATTAAATTATCATAATCAATTTTATTTTACATTTATATCTTATTAATTTTATATAAGCAAAAGTTACGGTAATTGTTAACATTATTCTGTGAAGAACACAAGCATGTAGAAAAGAATAAATTCTTTGAACATGTAACTAAATATGTCATTTTGTGAATCATTTTCTAGTTGTATATATGGTGTGAATCACAAACGTTTTAAAAAAAAATTGTGCTGTCTCTGTCTAATTACTAGTACTAATAGTACATATATACTTGTTAAAAATAAAAAAAATAAAAATTGGGGCCTAAGGCAAGGGTTTTACTTGCCTTATGATTGAGACAACCCTGCGTTTGAGTTTAACAAGGACAGAACAATATGGAGATAAGATCGGGTTTGTCTCACTACTAGAAAAAGCAAAATTAGCGAGGGAAATTAGTGACGGAAAAAATGAAATTCCTCACAAATTCCTTGGTCGCAAAATTTAGTGACGGAATTAGAGAGGGATTTCACGTTTTCCCTCACTAAATATCCCTCACTAATTTTTATTTTTTTAGTA
>Ga0228710_1007914_pt1 | contig 15487 bp, 4 predicted proteins | sample MedpolnodulmetaG_FD_177995 | JGI IMG/M metagenome (GOLD analysis project Ga0228710, IMG submission 177995) | Root nodule microbial communities from Medicago polymorpha collected in Santa Monica, California, United States - pink nodules | ecosystem: Host-associated > Plants > Roots > Nodule... | reverse complement strand
CCAATCAATGTAAGCTTTAAGGAACTCTAAAAGAAATCATAAGAGAAACGAATGATTATAAGAGTGAAGGAAACACAAGAGAAACCAATCAATGTAAGATTTAAGGAACCTTAATGCTTAATGAAACTTTTGTTTAACATATGTGATTTCTACATTTGATCTTACTGAACCTTTTTCATTGTACCACATCATATATTTATTTTCTAATAAACTAATCGAGTTTATTTTATCTTTACAAATTTTTTTCAATTAAGATGTTTCTACCACCACATTCTACATTTTCTCAACATAATTATCTCCTATTAATATTCATGAACACCTAACAAATTATTTTACCACATTTTAATTAATGATTGTGATATGTACAATAAGGAAAAACTTTTAGGGGGTGTTAATAATACGTTTTAATTCAGGCTTCATAAATTTTGGTTTGGATCTTACAGGCCCGTAACTATTCACCCATAAAAGGCTGATGGCCCATCAAATAAATTTACATTAAACCAACATTAGGTGGGGTCCGAATTTTTGAAGTATTTGTATAACCAAAAAGTGAACAAAAGGTTACAAGTAACAAATCTGAACCATTGAATATATATATATATATATATATATATATATATATATATATATAAATATATATATATATATATATATATATATATATATATTAATATATCTATGGCTGAAACACAACTTTCCCATCATAGGAAAGCTTTCCACTTTCCCATCACAAATGCCACCTAATTATTGACCACATAATATGATATTGTACTCACTTACAAGAATAGCCATTAACCAAATATTCATGGGACTGATGAATATGCATCGCAAGAACATAATTGATGGTTCTTATAAAATTAATTATACAAACACTTTCAAAACCCATATGAATCACAGTATAAATAGCTATACGTTTCTTTCAAAATCAAAAGCGATAACAACATCGATTGAATCAAAATTCAATTTCACAGGCATAATAAAAAACAATGTCGTACTGCTTGAAAAGCACGGCGACTTTTATAACAAAATAAACAACGTAACCACAATTAAATCACGAATTTAGGACCTAAAAATAATGAATTCAACGACAATAATATACCTAAAATCAAAGTAGCAATTAGAGCACAAATTTAACATAAATTCATTAAAAGATCATGAAAACAAGAAAGAAAAACACAACCCTTCACTACCCACATGAGTACACAACCCTTATGATGAATAAAACTCCTCCCTTACCTCTAATTTTGCGAAATTGATGATTTCCTACGGTGAAAGCTTTCTCTAGGTTCTTCTCGATATGCCTCCTTGTCTCTTCTCTCTACAACCCCTAGTTTTTCTTTTGCAGATTTGTTTCTCTCTATCTCGGCAACCCTTCTTTTCTAATTCTCTTATCTATTTATAAGCTCCAATTGAGTTTGTTACAAATCTTTTTAGATTACTATATTGTTACTAAACTTTTCGGATTACTATTTGCACCTCTAGATGTTGTTACTATTCTTTCTGTAACTACACCACCTTGCTATTCACATCTCCCTCTGCTTAGATCTTTAAAACAATACTCAACTCACTAACTACATCTCTTTTCTATCTAATTTTACTAATTCACCTCCGTTCGCACTCTATTTTCGTATTCTCTCTAAAAACTCTATTTATTTGGTTTTTTTTTAAACATTATTTTCTCTAACTCTATTTAATTAAACTACTACCATTAATTAAAGCTCTAGTTTATATATGCTACCCTTATTAATTCAATGTCTCTATCCCAATTAACTAAACAACCTCACCCAAACATGTTAAAATGGATTTAATTCAAATAAAAATAATAAAAAAATAATAATGTCAAACAATCAACGCTGCTACTACTAATAATAATATTAATATTATCTAATAAGTATATTACTAAAATAATATTAAAAATCGGGGTGTTACACCTTGCCTCCCTTACGCGCCGAGTATTAGAGGTTGAACCTTCTGTAACATGCACACAAAACAATCAGCACAGAAAAGTACAGAACAGACGGTCAAAAACAATACTGGGTGTTTTCAGAATTAATTTTTCGGATTGCAACAATCCAGTCTGAAAAACGTATTCCAGATTGCTTCAGTACACAGGAAAAAAAACGAACCAAATCACTTGCATGCATACAGAAATTGAACTAACCTTCTATGTGATGTTTGTCAAGGATTGAAATGCGGTCCGTTTGCGCAAGATTTCACCGATTTTGTGAAGATTTTTGCAGTTCGGATTTTGGGATTAGAGGTTGAGAGAGAGAGTAAGTGACAAGTGAAACTGTAAAAATGGGGGGTGAACACCCTTTTATACTTCAAATGAGTCCGTAATATGTAATCCAGACCAGAAGTTAATTGTTGGGAATATGTATTCTGAAGGGCAATTTAGTCATTTTTGCAGGGCACGTGTGAACGGCACGGGGTGGAAAAAGTAATACTCATAAAAAAATGGAGTATCCAGAAACACTGCCAAAAACAAGAAGGTGAAAAAATAAGAAGAGGGTTCATTCGAATTCTAATTTCTAAAGTAGAAGCGATTCTATTTCACGCAACGGAGGAGTGAGAAATCACAACCTTCATCAACGCAAACGAAAACACTCCAAAACCCTTCAACTCCGTTAGGTAAACTTCACCGTCAAATTTCACTCTCTTCGTTGATTTTTCTTCTCTTTAGTGCTTAGTTCTTATGAATTTTGTAGAAATTTTGAAGAAATTGTAATTTTTGTTGCTTATTTTCGAAATTTAGGGTTTATTAACCGATTTTGTTGCGTTTTTTGTTGAATGTTGATGTGAAACAGTGATGGATGATGCTTTTGCAAACGCTTCAGCGATTACAGACCAAAGGCAAAAGATAGAGAAGTATAAGCAAATTCTTTCTGCTGTCATTTCATCAAATGACATTCTTCAAGCTAGGAAGTTCATAGATCACAGTTAATAATTCTCTTTTTACTCAACCTAGGGTTTATTCATTTAATTTTTAATTTTTTTAGTTAAATTGGATTTTTTTTTTATAATTTTAATATATTTTTTTAGTTTAGTTTTTTAATAGGTTTTAAATATAATTTTAGTCCCTGCAATTACAACGTTTTTTGGTTTTAGTCTCTGCAAATTAAAAAACGGTTGCTTTTAGTCCCTGACGTCAGTTTATTGGGTCACATAGCATGACTTTATTGCGTCATAGACTAAGAACGTTTGACGTCATAGACTAAGAACAACAATTTTTGAATTTGCAAGGACTAAACCTGACGTCAGCTTATTGGGCCACATGGCATGATTACCGGTAATATATGAGGTGACTTTATTCGGAAAAGACTAATCATACTTATGGCGTGATTTTATTCGGAAAAGATTAATCATATTTAAACCTATTTTCCTTAGTTTTTATTAATATATGAGGTTGTTGAAGTTTGAATTTTGTGTTTCAGTGTTATCCGATGATGTTCCTTTAGTAGTGTCGCGTCAGCTTCTACAGAGTTTTGCTGAAGAGTTGGGAAGGTTGGCACCTGAGACACAGAAAGAGATTGCTCATTACATACTTGCTCAGATTCAGCCTCGAGTTGTGTCGTTTGAAGAACAGGTTTAAATTTTGTCTATTCTGTTTTGCGGCTAAATGATTGTAATGTTTTGTTTTGGTAAATAGGAGAAGTTAACTTGAATGCTGCTTTCTTAACCATGGTAGGAAATATATAACAACGAGAGAGAAAAAAAAAACTAAGATGAAACACAATTCAACATTAGGCGTAGATATCATATGATATAGACATAGGGATATAGCAGAATTTGAAAACTATGGGCCATGCGGTATGACACAGCCATAACTATAATACGACAAATAAATTGGATATAATATTAAAACTAACATCTTAAGAAAGCATGAAATTTTGTGAACATGATACACCGTTCCCATTTATTTTGTAGTTACAATGGAAGTGACAAAATTGTAAAAGCCACTAACTGTTCTAAGTGTCAGAAGTTTGTTAAAAGAATGCATGTCCGGCTCCGATATGGGTTATTGGTTAGCATGCACATGGATACAATTTTGAAGCGCGTGTGCTTTATTACGTCTCAGTTTGATGATAGTTAATTGAGCAATTATTTTAACTTCATAGGTATTTATTACTTATTTGGGGGATTAAATTCTCCTATACAAATAATATGCTGGCTTTGTAGTCGATAGCTGCCTCTATAGCAGTGTTGCACATCAGCCCTCGGGACATGTGAAACTCTGTTGCATTGCTTTTGAGTAGTAGCTGTAGCGTCCGCTACTACAATGAAGCTCATGTGAAAACCTGAATATCACCTTAACTTGTTGCTTTCTGTTCAGTTTTTTTTTAGAATTTTTGGTCATTTCACCCAAAAAGTTATTCTGATTTGAATATTGGTAACGATAAACTTTGATTATTAGTTATGACTTATGAATATACATTTAATTTTTGCGTGTACTATTTATGAGCTATAGTAGAAAAGTTGGTAGAAAATAGGCATGATAGGATTAGGAATGACACCATTAGGGAGAGAGTGGGGGTAGCACCTATAGTAGAAAAGTTGGTAGAAAATAGGCTTAGATGGTTTGGACATGTAGAGAGAAGACTCGTAGATGCCGTTGTTAGAAGAGTAGATCAAATGGAGGAGAGTCAGGTTAAAAGAGGTAGGGGAAGACCTAAGAAAACCATTAGAAAGGATTTAGAGGTCAATGAGTTGAATCCAAATATGGTTTTTGATAGAACACTATGGCGTCATTTGATCCATGTAGCCGACCCCACTTAGTGGGATAAGGCTTGGTTGTTGTTGTTGTTGTTGTTGTATTTACGAGCTTTTATATGTGTATGATAGTATGTTATAAATTTCTTGTACTGCATCTCTAAAGTCTAAGCTTTGACGTCAGTGTTATACCTTTACCCACTATATAACGGTAGCATGTTGGTGTCGGCTGCAATCCGTCTTTGAATACATAGTATTTCCAACATTATTATTATCGTATTTGATAGGACTATAAATTGTAGAAAGGTGGAAGTGTGAAAGAATTCACAATTGCAAATTTTGTTTTGTATTCCGAGACTTCATCTAAAAAGTATTTTTGTTACTATGTCAAGCATTAGGGTTTTCTATGCGTAGAGATGTTGATTGAAAAAGTATTCAGATCTCTCATCACATTATGTATCTTCGTTTAAATCAATTATTGAATTCATGTCTAAGTATGCATTTTTTCATGCTGATTGTCACTTGTTGTTTTGTTATAGGTTTTGGTTATTAGAGAGAAATTGGCTGAGCTTTATGAATCTGAGGAGCAATGGTCAAAAGCTGCCCAGATGCTCAGTGGTATTGACCTAGATTCAGGAATGAGGTCTCAGAATTTCCAACCATATTTACCTGTTTGCCTAAATTATTATAAATCTACCAAAATTTGAAAATGTCTCTTTCTTATTCTTAATTTTATTTTGATTTTTTTATCAGGGTAATTGATGATACATTCAGGTTATCAAAGTGTGTTCAAATTGCTTGTTTATACCTTGAGGTATTTACTTTATTTTCTGCAAGGAAATCCATATTTGATTGATGTCGGTTCTTAGACCATATTGGGAGATATAACTTGCCACAATGTCTAAATTGAATCACGTATGCTGGTTCCACATCTTTAATATGAATATAATTTTATATCTGAAATGGTAACTTTTCACATGTCACGTACAAAGTCATTGGTTTTAATTTCAGAATCATAAAGGTTATTTGAAATAATTTTTTTCGTATTTGCCAGGATGATGATGCTGTCAATGCTGAAGCTTTCATTAATAAAGCATCATTCTTGGTTAGCAATAGCCAGCATGAAGTATTGAATTTGAAGTACAAGGTTTGAAAATGATAGCTTCTGAAGGGTGACTGAAGTTAAATATGCATAAATGAACCTTATCTTACCTGTTTATCCTTGTATTCTATTTTTTTTTCAGGTTTGCTATGCTAGGATCTTAGATCTGAAGAGGAAGTTCTTGGAAGCTGCCTTGCGATATTACGACATATCTCAAATTGAGAAAAGGAAAATAGGGGATGAGTATGTATCCTCCTGCATGTTACTTTTTCCCTCTTAAGTTTTCATGACCATTTTAGAACATCTACTCTGTAAGATCATATCTCTGTTTTTTCCCTGTGGTGACAAGAGTCTCTTTTGTTTTAGATTCTAGAACTGAGCTGGATACTATCATTGAATTCCGAATCCTTGCTGTTTTTAAGAAGACAAGATGTCAAATTACAAACAGTTAGAACAAAGCATGTTAAGAACAGAATTTATAGGATAGTTATTAATTCCTCTGCAGAATTATCTTTAAACACAGGATGCAACTTTATATAGCAATCACAAACCAGTACCACCCAATTAATAATTTCCTCCCCCAGCTTTTCCCTTGCCTCTCCCTTTTTATTTCTAACATAAACACACCATAACTGACAATAATATAATGCAACTGCTACACTAACTGCTACAGTTATTTCTTATCCTCTCCTCTTGTATTTTATCTGATACGATGTCTTAACAGAAACACTATATAACGCTTGATAGACTGCTAAGTGTAACTGATATTGGTGTTAGAATCAGTGTTGCCGAATATCGGCCATGACGGGTATCTGTCCGCAATGATATATATTGGCCGATGTTGCGGGTTTATCCATCATAATCAAATATGACGGCGTCACGAAGCGGATTATGTAATGGTTTGGGCGAGAGGGATGAGACTTCGGCCTCTTGAATAAAAAGAAGATAAATTTGAAGATTTTTCTACTCACTTTTGAGTTTCATTTGCCTTATATACTGCCCTGGCCAAAATAACTAAAATGCCATCCCCTTTTCTAGTTATTACAAAATGGCCACTAGCAGAGAATTTGACTTCTATCCTTCCTCTTACTTGAATTGACCAACATATTCTCTCTTAATTATTTTTTTGGTCTTGAATTAAGATGATTCTCATTAATTATCTCTTTCCATTAATAGTTATAATCGGGTTGTAACATTTTACCCCCTTAAAAGAATTTCGTCCTCAAAATTCATACTTCACTTGACAACACTGGTTAGAATTCAAGAACATTTTAATATTGTAAACGTTGGTGCTTGTGTTTTCAATATGTAGTTTTGGTCAACTTCAACTCATTTGTTTATTTTGTGAATTAGATACAAGAATTTTGCTGTTTTTTTCAGCCTTGGTAATTAATTAGTCACTAGATTTCTCATGATAGTAGTCTCATGCTGCTTTGGATTTATTACAATGAATCTAATTCCAAAACTAAAGAATTGATTTGGTCCGAGTCGAAGCCAGTAATTTTATAATTTATTCGATGTCCATTGGATTTGGATCCTCATGTTGAAATTCAATATGAGGGGGTTATTATGGCGATCTCTCCATTAAAATTTATTGGATCCCGCAACTTAAAAAAATATACAAGGGGATTTTTATGGTCACATCACCAACATAACTCTCTTGTGTTGAATTCCAAAATGATAGGATACAAATCCCTGTCCACTGTGAGGCAATACCTACATATTGTGATTCACAATCTATGTTTCAAATGTGGTATTTTATCTTTTAGAGTAGCATAAAATGTGAGTGAGGGCGTAATGACTGTAATATTTATGCATGCGATGAACCTTTGCCTTCAATTGGGTTGGGCATATTGGGCAGGAATGAACTCATATCATTTATTCACAAGATTTGTGCATCTGTTGAAGGCAGTATATGTTCAGGGCTTTTTGAAAAATCTGAAATGGATATAGCAAATGATAAGCTATGGCATGCACACAATATAAACTCATAATTGTCGCATTAGACTTCATAGAAAGCATCTAACATCCCAACTTGTATCTATCTGCTAAGGAGGTGAACAATGTTGTATTGAGTCTCAACCTCATTGCCCAGAATGACCAAGTTTGTAAAAAAACCTAGTTCTACTAAGCTAAATCCAGCTCAAATGAAAGGAATCTCATATCCCCCTCTGTAGTAATTTTGAACCTTGTGATTTGCCAATGTGTACATCGACTTCTAACATGTTATGTTGTTTTTGTGGGCTGAGATGTGAACTTCTTGATTTATGGGTTTGTTAGTTTGTCCATAAATTATGAATTGTGATGGTGCATTTTTATAATCTGGTCTGGCAGAGTTACTTATAAAATATCTGTTTTTTCTTTTGAATTGAAGAGGGCTGAAGCCCATAAAATATCTAAAATTTGAACTCATACATTTAATTGTGTTTAGGTACTATGCTAGATTTTTTTTAACATATGTTTATATTGACTAAACTCTTATGAATCGTGAGTTACAAATTATATTTTGAATGCTGTGGTTTTTAGTCAGTTATCACATATGCACTTTATATTACAGGGAAATTAATGAGGAAGCGCTTGGGCAAGCTTTATCTGCTGCCGTTACGTGCACAATATTGGCAGGTGCAGGGCCTCAACGTTCTCGTGTTCTTGCCACACTGTACAAGGTAAAGATTCAATCATCAAATAATTTTCAAATGTGAAATCATTAAATCTTGTCGCATTAATTTTTGTGGACTTGGTTGGATTAGGATGAGCGTTGTTCAAAGTTGAAGATCTATCCCATACTGCAGAAGGTTTCTCTCCCCACCTTTCCTTTTCCTCTTTGTCTGCCTCATTTGACTTTCCACACTGGTCATATAATGTGATTCCTTATATATCAGGTGTATTTGGAAAGAATTCTTCGAAAGCCTGAAATTGATGCTTTTGCAGAAGAATTGAAACCACATCAGGTTATTAAAGTTTGTGTTGTATCTTCATATTTTTGGTTGCCATGATGGGTATGTTTCAACTTTTTCTTTTCCACAGAAAGCCCTTCTTCCAGACAATTTCACTGTGCTGGACCGAGCTATGATTGAGCATAATCTTCTGAGTGCAAGCAAACTTTATACAAATATCAGGTATGAGAAATTGAATTATCAGTTTATTGTTTCTGAACGGTTGATTATTTAATATTTACACTGGTTATTTTATGCTCCTAATCTGTGTGTTTGCCTCTCTTGTAGCTTTGATGAGTTAGGCACACTGTTGGGAATCCCACCTCCCAAGGTACATAATTTCATGTCCAAAGTCATACTTATTTTTCAGTGAAGAGAAGTACATCTTATAGAAAGAACAGATCTGTCAATTGAATTCAGCATTTCATATTTCTATTATATATTCCTTATTTGTTTTTGAGGGAGTATTCCCTATTTGTTGTGAAGCTTTATTTAAATTAATCATCATATTTAAATAAGAAAAAAAATTGAAAGGTGTGGCATAGTGATAATAGCTTTTATATAAATTACTAAACATGAACGTTCCTGAGGAGGGAAATCCTGCTGGCAATGATTTTCTTATGTTCATTCAATGTCCGTCCTACAGCTTGTAAGATTTTATTTGTTTTGATTTTTTCTCCCACAATTATTTTACTTTCAGGCTGAGAAGATAGCATCAAGAATGATTTATGAGGATAGGATGAAGGGATCTATCGATCAGGTATAAATGTTAAATAACCATTACAACCTCTTAGTTCATAAAAGTACTCTGATGAGACTCCTGTTGGGGACTAGGAAGTGATGATCAAATTTTTAATGATTTATTTCAGGTTGAAGCTATCATACATTTTGATGATGACACTGAAGAGTTGCAAAGATGGGACCAGCAGGTAATTTTTTCATATACATCCAATATCTCTGAATGCTCCACTCTTAAGTGGGTTAAATAAAATAATATGGGTTTCAACTTCTGTTTCTTTTTCTTTTTTGACTCAACGATGTCTGTTAATATTTGTGTTATTTAAAATCAGTTTTTATTTAAAGTTTTATAATATGACATACAACTATATACTTTTAAAAGGTAAAACTTTAAAATCGTGAAGTGCAAATTCTTTTGGATTGAATGTTTTCTTGATCAATGAATATCTCAAAAATGGAGTTTTTTTTTGAATTTATGTTTCTAATATAATCAATTCATATGGGAGCGTAAAAAAACTAAACATGTTAAAATTATTGCACAATTGTTATGTTACATTATGCGACCCTTGTTTATGGGCACCCGTGCATGCGAGGATCATATCGTCTTTGATCATGAGTATTGTGTTAGTTCTAAATCCATCTTCAATCTCTCCAAAAACTTAATGATGGTTTGCTCTTGCAGATTGTTGGTCTATGTCAAGCTCTAAATGATGTTTTGGATAGCATGGGCAAGAAGGGCATTCCTGTTCCTGTTTGACTTGGATTATTGCCAATTTCTTTGTCTATACATTCTTCCTGAATCATCCTTCTTTTGGTTGATTTTTTTTTGTTGTGAACTTCACTATACATACATATTGATTTTGTCATATATTATTAGATTCTAGGTTCGATTTATCCAATGGTTGCACTTTTTTTAATTCTGAAGTTCATTGCGATTGTGGATATAAGTTCCATTATGTTTTACCCGTGGACAAATAACCGTCTAATGAAAGAATATGAAGGATGTGTAAATGAAATAGCTCATATTATTTCTTAACCCTGCGAGAAATTTTACATAAAACTTGGTTAGCTTGTGGTTAAGTTAGCTTTTGGTCATTTTCAAGTCAATATTGTCACTCATCATCTTGCTATTTGTTAGTCAGTATCACATAGTTTCTAGTTACTCTTGCATGCATTGCTGCCTTAGAAGAACGTAGCGCACACAGCGTATTCTAAAGCGTTTAGATTTGGACGAGTCAAACCTTTGGATATTATATTATTAGAATTTAATATGTAGTGGTTATCGCCTAACTTAGAAGATTATCGTCCTAACCATCTAAATGAGAAAGCTCTTGTGAAATGTAAATCATCATTCATAATTGATTGATGCTAATATATTATGATGTAAATGACTCTTCTATTTTTCATTGGATTTAGTGCATTGGTTCTGATATGAAACTAATTGGTAAGCTGCAAGATATCTCAACCCTCTCTTGCTCTAATCTTGATTCACCTTGCAACACCCTCTTTGCAAACTAAAATCCACTTGTAACTTGGTACAACTTTATCGTATCGGTAACAAGTGATAACGAATTTGACAAGTGTATTGAATCGTACAAGTAATAAAGTAGACAATTAACCGTAATCGTTGTTTTCTACTAAACAATTAAAGCAATACTTAATAAAAACTGGAAAATTGGGGGCATTCAAGAGTTTGGTTTGCAGTTGAAAATAGAAGATAATTCTAAACAAGATGGCGAGCCATTGGGATTTCTTGAAACCCCACAATGACGTTGTCTAGTGCCTAATCTAATTCACAATTCGAGGTTTATGTTCACATTGTTTAACATAATAGATCAAGTCCTACTACAGTACAAGACCTCGTTTATCTAATATAAAACTCTAATTTCTTTGGTGAAACACATTATCAAAAGCGTTAAGGAACGTTAAACGAAGCCACACTAACTAATTTCCTATCTCTGGTAAATTACCTTACCAATAATATATCTAGACCAGATTACAAAACCTAGGGCTAAAGTAATGTCATTAGCAATAATATATTCAGACCAAATTACAAAACAAAGCCACACTAATTAAGAAGGGTTTACTTGAATTTTGAGAAGCGCACAAAAGGAAAGGGTAGTGAAGATGGATGTAAAGATGTGTGTGCATTGGAAAAATGTAATGTCTGTTGTGTCATCAGAAAGATCCCTTGCACATAGACTTGTGCTGCATTGCTTTTTAACATTTTTTCTTATTTGATTTATGCATCGTCGTATTTTTTGAAAACATATTAGAATAAATGCAAAGCTTTTTCGATGTAGGTCGGTAGACTAATGGTTAGATGAAACAATTATGATATCCCTTACTCTAAAAGCTTATTAGGTCTTGCAACCATTTTACCTAATTTTTTCCTCCAAAAAACCTTCATTAATTGCTAATAGTCACTAAACCCTATAAAATTTCCCCCCTTTTTTATGCCCAATTTGAAATTCAATTATGAAGACATTCAATAGAACCTTTCATGCTGAATTTTGAGAACATTTCACGTGGAATTTGACATTACTATTGTAAGTGACATTTTATAAGTTTATAATCTGTTTCTATTCTGTTTTTATGGTTTTTGCAGCAGAGTATGCAAGTTCTTCCGACTGCTCCAGCATTCCAAATGGTGCTTCTACTTTCTTTTTTCTCACATAGTTTCAGCACTCAGTTATTAAGGAGTTGACAACCTCTGATGTTGTTTTTGGCTATTTGGTAAGATATATATTTAATTGGTTTTGTGGAAGATGTCTTGTAGAAGCTGTCTTGGTTTGGTTTTTTGTCAGACTGCATTGCCTGTTGACGAAACATAATTAACTGTCGTGGATTACTTGGGTTATAGTTGAAAATGTGATTTCAAATTCTAAGTACATGTTAGGTTCAGTGAATTTGATGGTGAGTTTGGCATAATCACAATGGTTACCGCAATTTAGGCAATACATTTTAGAGTTTCGATAAAATCATGGTGCCACCAAATTCAGAGCTTCACTACCAATCACAAAGACTGGTCTCATTTCTTTCTCTACCAAGTTTATTAAGGTCTAAAGTCTAATATTATACTGATAAGAAAGGAAAAATGGGACGTTTTGTAAGAAGCAAAAGAAATAGGGTTCATTGAGACTGCATTATGATTGTCTGAAAATGGCATTTTGCAGTTTGTGGTGGTCCTAAACGAAGGTTTAAGCCCTATGCAACAGATGTCAACAAAAAAGAAAATGAAACAGATGTTAGAAAGGCAAGAAAAGCTGAGCTCCAAAGAGATGAAACAACTGGGTAAATGAGCCATAGTCATTTTCTTTTTACCTTGCATAGTTTGTGGACTCTCACCAATTATTTCTGTTTTTGACATAATTTATTATGCTGATTTCAACAGGAAATCACTTCCTATTGCAGTTGCCGTGGGAGTTGTAGTTCTTGCAGGATTATACTTCTATCCCAACATCACTTTTTAGCAGAATGTTTGATTCATTATGTTTTACATCAGAAAATCAGACCTTTAATGCATTCATGTTCTTTTGTTTATTTGGTTCGTCAACAATTTTACACAATTCCCTTTAGTTCCATCTGTTCAATTTCCATCTGAATTGGTTACTATTATAAATTTGTCCAATTGTAAAATAAGTATAATGTTAATTTGGTGTAATGTTATTTTGAAGCAATTTTGATAAATTAATGTGTAATATAAGTGGCTCTTGGGTCATGTATTAGTATAATAGGGTGTCTAATGCTGTTGATTTTAATGAGGCTATATAAGAGTTGGAGTTTGAGCTTTTAGAAGAAATAATATTTAAATAAAAATCAATTTTTAGATGAAATTTTTCCATAAAAGTTGTTTTAAAAAATTTCATTGATATTGATATGTTCTATACTTTTTGCTTTTAAAAAAATGTTCTATATTTTAATTTTTTGTGTGAAAGTAATTTTTCTTGCATTATCACGTGAAAAAGTCTGATTGCTTTTATTAGTACTTTAAATTTTTATTCTAATTTAATTTTAATCTAACCTGTGATTAGTATTACATAATGAATAAATCAATTGTTGCATGAGACACAAATAAAAGTATACACAAAATCGGTACATTAATAATGATAAAAGTTGAATCAACCGATTCTGATAGATACCATTCATAATCCCCAAAGGTACTAGATAAATGTCGTCGTAATATCACTAATCTAATAAATTTTTATCATTTGATAAATTTCACTACAGTTTTTTATTACAGTATAATTCATTGGTGACTATTTTAATCGATAGGACCCGTGCGGCGCGTGGGTCGTCAATCCAGTTGATTTGTAAACATACAAAATTGTGGGAGGGAATTCTGATTCAAATTTTTAAATTTGAATGAACATTGATCGTGTATGAAGGCTTCTTGCATAGGTAAATACATCATTAACCAATAAAATTAGGAGTGAGTAAATTAGAACACAAGTAATCACAAAAAATTAAATTAAATTAACATATATATAGAGTGAGTGAATTAGAACACAATAAGCGGCCATACATGTACACTATAAAGTACAATATCATTTTACTTTTTCTCCTGCACTTTTTTTTAAGACTCTTGTTATGACTTTAGGTAGTACTAATTCATCATAAAATCAACGCATGGTAGTAGATTTACTTCAACGGATGTGAGTCGGGTGTCTAAAAAGTATTTTTGTTACCATGTTAAGCATTAGAGTTTTCTATACGTAGAGATGTTGATTGAAAAAGTATTCAGATCTCTCATCATATTATGTATCTTTGTTTAAATCAATTATGTAATTCATGTCTAAGTATGCATTTTTCCATGCTGATTGTCACTTGTTGTTTTGTTATAGGTTTTGGTTATTAGAGAGAAATTGGCTGAGCTTTATGAATCTGAGGAGCAATGGTCAAAAGCTGCTCAGATGCTCAGTGGTATTGACATGTTTGCCTAAATTATTATAAATCTGCCAAAATTTGAAAATGTCTATCTTTCTTATGCTTAATTTTATTTTGATTTTTTTTATCAGGGCAATTGATGATACATTCAGGTTATGAAAGTGTGTTCAAATTGCTTTTTTATACCTTGAGGTATTTACTTTATTTTGTGAAAGGAAATCCATATTTGATTGATGTAGGTTCTTAGACCATATTGGGAGATATAACTTGCCACAAAGATCATATGTATATGTCTAAATTGAATCACATATCCTGGTTCCACATCCGAGTTTTGCTTATCTAATTAAATCGCAGCCACACAGTCATCGAACCGCATTTAGCTTATCTAATTAGATAAGTTAAACTCGGATCGATGTCATGGTGTTCTTTTTGGTTGAGATTTAAATCAAACGCGGATGTTGATACCTTTACCCACAATACCAGTATAGCGTTCTTGGTGTCAGCCACAATCCGCCATCCGACACTATTTTTATGATGTTTGATACGACTGTATAAATTGTAGAAAGGTGGTGGTGTGACATACTTCAGAATCACAAATTTTGTTTTGTATTCCGAGACTTCATCTAAAAAGTATTTCTGTTACAATGTCAATCACAAATTTTATGCTCCTAATATGTCTGTAGCTTTGATGAGTTAGGCACACTGTTGGGAATCCCACCTCCCAAGGTATCAAATTTCATGTCAAAAGAGCAGTACATCTTATAGAAAGAACAAATTTGTCAATTGAATTCAGTATTTCATATTTCTAATATATATTCCTTATTTGTTTTTGAGGGAGTAGGGATGGCAATGGGTACCTATTGGGTAGGGTACCATAGTCCCCATCCCCGTATCCGCATTTTAAAAAAATCCCCATACCCGAGCCCATACCCTCGTGGGCAATAAGTTTGGTGCCCGTCCCCATACCCTATGGGTATCTAAATGCCTGTACCCGAACCCATTACCCGCACTTTCACAACAAAAAGATAATAAATAATAAAAAATATCACAATATAATTAAAATATGATATGAAATATTCTAAATCAACATATCAAATATTACGCATCATATTAT
>Ga0228710_1007906_pt1 | contig 15499 bp, 9 predicted proteins | sample MedpolnodulmetaG_FD_177995 | JGI IMG/M metagenome (GOLD analysis project Ga0228710, IMG submission 177995) | Root nodule microbial communities from Medicago polymorpha collected in Santa Monica, California, United States - pink nodules | ecosystem: Host-associated > Plants > Roots > Nodule... | reverse complement strand
GACAAAATTTATAAAAAAAAAAAAAAAAAGAAAAATCGTCAAAAATGATTTTGAATTGCCTAAAATAATTTTTTGACAGTTTTTCTTGAAAAGCTCTTTATCATATGAAAAGGAACTTGAAAAGCTCTTTATCATATGAAAAGGAAACCATGCTAGTAAATTAGAGAGGATCAAAGATAATTTTTCGAGCAAAGGCAAACTTAGGCCATTTTATAAATAATTAAAGCGTACAAATAAGGGGGACAAGTGAACAACATGGAAGATATGGGATTAGTGTGAGATAAGGAGGCTTTAGCTATAATATGGACAACCTTATTTGCTTGTTTCCTAACATGATTCCCAACAAAACTATTTCTAGTTAATAAAAGGTCCGTACATCTAGCAAAGATGTCTCCAATCTCAATTTGTTAACAATAATTTTGTAGTCAAATTCGAAAATTATGGATGGCATGTCTTGAGCAATAGCAAACTCGATGGCCTCGTATAAACCCAAAGCTTCAGGCAAGGGGCAAGAGTTAGGATCGAAATTCGACACTCCTGAGACAAGGTTACCTGATGAGTTATGAAAGCGAAATCCATAACATTTGATTGTGTTGTTGTTGAAGAGTGCACAATCAACATTACATTCAGGTGTGTAAGTTGCGGTTTGAACCATGAAAGCACATGTTGCACATTCTGACCTCGATTCTTATGTTGTTGCATACAATGCCATTGAGAGTATCTTTCGCTCGTCGCACAATGATTGGAGATGGAGAATCCGAATTCTCCACAACTTAAAGTTACAGTTTTTCCACAATCTCCCTAGCATCGTTGACACCATAGATTGTTGTTCAGAAATCAACATATCAAAAGAATCAAATAAGAGTGAAGTAAAATTGTTAGCGATGAGCAGCAAGTTGCAGATTATGGGGTCTAAGTTGCACCAATTCCCAAGAATTTTGAACTTTTGCGCAGACAAAGAAGATGTGAATTTGAGTTTTCGCCATCTCTTCATAATGCACACAATTATCAGCGCAAGGTATTCCTCTCTAAATCAGCCGAGAACGTGTGGGGACTAGGGAGGCAGTCATGAGCTATCCCCAAAGAAAAGAGCAAACATTGGATGGGACTCTTTGCTTCCAAATGGTACCCCAATTCTGATCCGGGCCAGCTTTGCTATTTGTCGCATAGGCTACCAGCGACATACAATGAGAGTATGATGATTTCACGGTGTAAGTACCATCAACATTGAGCTTCCAAACATAAGAATATGTAAGTGATTTGTTTTGGAGGGGAGTAAATAGAATTGATGTAGTATCTTGGTGGTTTAATGTGGAATGAATCAAATTGAAGTTTCAAGATGTCAAGTCAGGTTGGACCTAGTCCTGGACAAGGAGATCTTCCATGTGAGGGGAAGGTGTAGTGGACGGTTTTAGAGTAGGGAGGGATCATATCCATGGGACCAAACATTTATAGGTGTAATGGAAGGTTATCCTTATTCCAAGACTTTAAATCTTCAATACAGTAACCGATTTTAGCAACAATATTATTAGTAGGACAATAACCCCAATTATTTGTGACATTGTGCACTAAATCCGGTTCGAGCATCTAAGAATTGTTGAGGCAGATATTATTGTGGGGGTGTTTGCCATGGTACCGGTTCTAGCTGGAGGAGTATAGGTGTTTTGTCGGACATGGGAGCTACAAGAGTTTGTAGAGTAGCATGCGAAAATACTTCCTGCCATGGGACGATTCACAATACTCTTAAACCAAGTATATTGATATTCAATGAGGGGAAGGTCATAAAGGCCACATTCATTTACGAAATCTTATAATCTGCGAATAAGCCAAGGAGATCGATAAGACTCTAATACACCATGAGCCTTGCGACTGATTTCGGAGGGAGCATAAAAGTTCCCAACAGTTACATCGTCTTCCACAATTCGGGTAACCAAAAATGTTGTTATATGTCTCACATTGGATAAAAGAGTAGAGGTTGAACACCTTATAAGTAAGAGGACTCATAAACTCATAGCCTTAAGGTTTTGGATAAGAGTGTGGTGTCTCTCTTGCTTGTGCGGTTGTTCTAGTCTCGATGTGGACGGTCCCTCAGGCTTCCCCCAGTGACCCAATCAGTGGTATCAGAGCCCCGTTCGGCGAAGGGTACGACCGAGGCAGCCAGTCCGTTTGCGCAGAAAGCAGTTATATGTCCCACATCGGATAAAAGAGTAAAGGTTGAACACCTTATAAGTAAGAGGACTCATAAACCCCCTTAAGGTTTTGGATAAGAGTGTGGTGTCTCTCTTGCTTGTGTGGTTGTTCTAGCCTCGATGTAGACGGTTCCCCTGACTCCCCTCATGATCCAACAGTGAGGTGCCAAGTAGCTTTGATAGGATTTTGAGTGGGACATATTTATAAAGTTGCATGACGCACAGACAAGGTATTTTATACAGGAACTGCCTTGACGTTTCCTAGGCCAAAGTAGTTCCAAGCTATTACATTCATGACTCCCGACAGGCCCGGGAGCCAGGCTCTGCCGATAAAAAAAATGATCAACCACAGTTGAAGGTTTGCTTTGCACTACTTCCATTGGTGTTGGCTGGCTGATGCTTTTCCCATGTGGCAAGGGAGTAATGGACTCTGTTGGACGCTCCTTAGATGAGTCAGCCCTTGACCACTCTCTGTTATTAAGATTTAAGAATTACTACCTCATTTTCCTTGTAATTCTAGCACATTAATACTGCTTGATTTCCTCATTAAATCTAGGTTTTTCAACAAATCAGCAAGAGTAACCATTTTTGCATATGATGATTTATTGATTGACCGTTACTGTTTCCTGTTGCATCTGAAACGGTTCCGACTACCCTTATCGAGGATGATGGTGGTGACCACTCCTGGCCTTCCTCCCTAAGCTACACTCTGTCCGGATTCTTTTGATTGTCAACACAAATTTCAGGTCCCTAGTGACAGTGACGGATACCATCTTCTAATACAATGGCGTAAAGTTTGTCATAGTAATCTTCTATGTAACCTGATGTAAAAATGGTGAAATTAAGTGTAAAGACCAATGACATATTTAAGTAAAAAAAATTATCGTCAATTTCTTGGTCTAACTTAATCCTTTATGGGTTGCATGAAGATATTTTAATTGGTTCAATACTTTATATAAATAAAATTAAAAATATTATAGATCAATATTTATTAAGCTTATTTAAAATTAAAATATTTATTATAACTTTTTAAGAAATGCTTTTCGTAATAATACGAAATCCAACAAACTTTCTGTTTATTTAAATTGGTTTAATCCATAGTCAAGTTTTAAAATCTAATCCCAAGAATTAGTGCGTATCTCAAGTCCTTATAATAGTGTACTAAGACCAAATCAAGCGAAAGAATGCTCCCAACATAGCAAATTACTAGGACACAGATAATCAAAATACTAAAATAATATGTATTGTTGAAGGAATTATTTGTTATAGTTTTGACTTCTTCTCTCGTCTTATCTTATTAGCAAATGTTGATGTTAGAAAAACAGTCATAATTTTGGTCATATAATATTGGCTTAATTTTGGCTTAATTGCATGTTTGATCTCTTATGTTTATTTTAGTTTTTAAGTTGGTCCCTTATGTTTTAAAAGTTTCAAGTTGGTCCAAAACGTGACTCACGTTGGAATAAGTTAGTCCCTTCTGTCACTTAACGTTTAAACTCAATATCATGCCGCAAAAAGGACTAACTTATTCCAACGTGAGTAACGTTTTGGACCAACTTGAAACTTTTAAAACGCAAGAGATCAACTTGAAACTTTTAAAATATAAGGGACCAACTTAAAAACTAAAATAAACATAAGGGATCAAACATACAATTAAGCCTATAATATTTATAGAAATAAACGTGAGCTCAAGTGTATATCATTAACATGCATGCCTAAACCTTAAGATACACACATTTAGAGATGGGTGCTGGAGTATTAGTTTCTTCAACAAATGGAAGACAATATGAGGGGAAGGTCACCCCATTTGTGTTTGTCACATGTTTGGTTGCAGCCATGGGTGGTCTTCTTTTTGGTTATGATCTTGGTATTACAGGAGGAGTGACTTCCATGGAACCATTTTTGGTTAAATTCTTCCCTAGTGTTTACAAGAAAATGAAAGATGAATCTAGGCATGATAGCAATTATTGCAAATTTGACAACCAACTCCTTACTTTGTTCACATCTTCCTTGTATATCGCGGCGTTAATAGCGTCTTTCTTTGCTTCCACTACTACAAGAGTGTTTGGACGCAAGATCTCAATGTTTGCAGGTGGCTTGTTTTTCCTTGTTGGTGCGTTGCTGAATGGTTTTGCCGTCAATGTTGGAATGCTTATCATCGGTCGCATATTGCTTGGTTTTGGTGTAGGATATTGTAATCAGGTATAAATTGATATCATTCTTGTTCTTTCATGTTTTGATGTATAAAAGGTTGAGAATATTTCAAGACTGGTTGAATTTGATTTTGTTTGTTGCTCCTGAATAGTCTGTTCCAGTGTATTTGTCTGAAATGGCTCCGACAAAGATGAGAGGTGCGCTTAACATTGGATTCTCAATGATGTGTACAATTGGCATCCTGGTTGCAAATCTTATTAACTACAGGACTTCCAATCTTGAGAGTGGATGGAGAATTTCTTTGGGTCTTGGTGCCGTTCCGGCAGTCATGTTGTGCATAGGATCTTTTTTCTTAGGTGACACACCAAACTCTTTGATCGAAAGAGGCCAAACAGAAGGAGCTAAGGCAATGTTGCAAAAGATTCGTGGCATCGATAATGTTGATGAGGAGTTTCAAGATCTAATTGATGCTAGCGAGGAAGCCAAAAAGGTAGAGCACCCATGGAAAAATATTACACAAACAAGATACAGGCCTCAACTCACTTTTTGTTCTCTCATTCCATTCTTTCAACAACTCACTGGCATCAATGTTATCATGTTTTATGCACCTGTCCTTTTCAAAACTCTAGGCTTTGGAAATGATGCTTCTCTCATGTCTGCAGTAATTAGCGGAGGTGTTAACGTTGTTGCTACTTTAATTTCCATCTATACCGTGGACAAGTTTGGACGAAGAACTTTGTTCCTTGAAGGTGGTATCCAAATGTTTATTTGCCAGGTGAAAACTTCAATTTAACCATAATTAATTAAGCCTTAAAAATTATTATACATATGTCGTTTCCAAGCATAAATAATATAAAGGATATAATCATTGATTGTAGATTGCCGTTGGAAGCATGATTGCTATCAAACTTGGAGTTAGCGGTGAAGGCTCGTTTACAAAAACCGAAGCTGATCTTCTCTTAGTCTTTATATGTCTATATGTTGCGGCATTTGCATGGTCTTGGGGTGCGTTGGGATGGCTAGTTCCTAGTGAAATATGCTCTCTCGAGGTTCGATCTGCAGGTCAAGCTACCAATGTTGCAGTGAACATGTTGTTCACCTTTATCATTGCTCAAGTTTTTCTTACCATGCTTTGTCACTTGAAGTTTGGACTTTTCTTCTTCTTTGCTGGCTTTGTGCTCATCATGTCAATTTTCGTTGCCTTGTTTCTTCCTGAGACAAACAATGTTCCCATTGAAGAAATGAATAAAGTGTGGAAGTCTCATTGGTTTTGGAAAAAGTTTGTTTCTAATGTTGTCACTGATCATGGCCAAAAGGCTATAGCTTGATTTTATTTTATGAAAATGCCCATGGCATAGACCGATTAATGTGTGATATAATATTCTTCATATAGTTTTATCTTGGTATAGTTTGTGGTTAAACATTTTTTTTTATAATTGCGTTCATTTAAGATTAGTCTTCAATAAATAGATGTTTTAATAAACTGTACTCATAGTTTTAAGATAAAGTTAGTTTCCCTCAAGTTATTACTTTGATGGAAAACTCATTATCTAATAACAAAATACTTCTATAAAATTCATTGAAATATTTGTAAGTTTTAATACACAAAGTAAACAATCGTTTGGTAGGTGAGATCTAAGTGAATTAGTTTATGACATACTCTATGTTGACGATGTAACTTACTTTTTTCACACTCATGTTGGATTTGCTTAGTGCACTGGATAACTACGGATGGAGGATTTTCAATTTCCAATTTTTAAATCACACCCCACAGTCCACAATGATATTGTAACTGTCATTCCAAATATAATTAAACTTGTTATTAAGGCAGGGCATCTCTTGTCACCTTTTATGTTTTCAAGTGAAACAGAAGAGTTTAACTAGTTTTTTTTTATTTAGGTTATAAAATTGGTAAAAAAATCTGGTTTTCAAGTGGAGGATGATGATGCGTTTAAAGTTACTCATTTTCAATTTTCAGACGATACTTTGTTCATTGTTAGAAAGAGTTGATATCATATTTGTTAAATGAAGACCGCTCTTTTGCTTTTTGAACTCATTTCTAGGTTGAAGGTGAACTTACATAAACATTTATTAATTGATATTAACGTTGATAGCTCTTGGTTGAATGAGACTAATTTAATGTTGGGGATGCCAATTGGCGATAAGCCTCGTAAATAATCGGTTTGGAATCTTACGATTAGTCGTATAAGAGACAAATTGTCTTCTTGGAAGTTTGGCAATTCATCTGTAGGAGGTCGTTTTATTCTTTTAAAAGTCGTTTTAACCACATTTATGGTGTACATCATCTCCTTCCTTTAGGTACCATCTTGAAATTTGAGTCTTTATTTAAATGTTTTTCATGGGGCGGGGTGGGGATGAGTCTCATAAAATAAATTGAGTTCGTTGGAAAAAAATGTATTTACTAAAAGATAATAGATGGTTTGAGTGAAAAATTTAAGAGTTTTTAATTAAGCTTTCTTAAGAACAAAAACATAGAGGCGAGTCGGCAAATACTCTATATTATCCAGCTCACAAATTTTTAAAGATGTCAACCGAAAAGATGAGTCATATCTCACTCATAAAAAAAACAAAATTGATCGGACCTTCGGCCAATAAACCACTTCCACGAGGTGGGACTCAAAAATAACTTCGCCCAAAAAAATGAAATTTTGGGACGTCATAAAGATTGTGTAAGGGCTCTATTGATGTATAAAGAACATGACATTCCATGCCTCATTTTTATAAACCATCCAAATAATGTGATAAGTATTAACCAATACATTTTTTAAAAAGTACTTGGGATTAATATTCCCATTCTTATTTTTTGAGAAAGTATTTTTTTTTAAAACCTTTTTTTGAGAATAACCACGTGGCATTTCTTATCCACGTGGCACTTTTGTTCCTTTCTCTCACACTTTCTATTTTTTACTCGCAACTGCATTTGCATTTCACTTCAATTTCAATCTCACTTTGTCATTTTCCGCGCTCTATTTAATGCAAAATGAGAACACGAAAACCGTTTCATTTCATTTCATTTCTTTCTCTCTCCATAACCGTTTTTCTCTCCTCTTCTTCTTTCATTCCATCGTTTTCGCTTTTCTTCTCAAATCTTCTCCGATTTTCGCTCTCATCACTTTGCTATTGCAGGTTCGTTTTCGTTTACTTGTTCCTCAAGGTTTTCCGATTACATTGTTGATTCTAGTTTAATTTATCATTTAAGCAAGCGATTTTTTCATGCTTGATTCGTTATATTGTCATGCACTTGATTCAACAAGTAATTTTGTTGTTCATTATAGTTGAATTTATTGTTTAAGTGATTTTTTCGTGATTAATTTGTTCTAGTTTTAGACATTCGATTAAGCAATTGATTTGATTGTGCTTAATTTGTCCTGTGATATAACGGGAATGTTAGATGCATTCCATTCAGAATATTAGATATTTGATTAGATGCTAGAATCAACAATATGTTTCCTGAATATTGATACTAATATATTGTTGATTTTAGTTTAGCTTATCATTTAAGCTAGTGATTTGTTCTAGTTGTATACAAAACAAGATATGATGAGAATATTAGATACTTCAGATTATTACTTATGAGATTGATTCAATTGAGAAATTGAGTTTTCGGTTCAGGTGTTAATTTGTTTGAACCGTATCATACTATGTTTCTGTTTGTACCTTATAATAGTTCTTTCACGCTCAATATAAGGTTTCAAGAATCTTGTTACAGCATTATTATAACATAGTGTTGATTAAGTTACGTTTATCGCTCAAACAAGTGATTTTTCGTGCTTATAATCTGTTCTAATTTTATGTAGAATGAGACGTGGCGAGAATTTTAGATACATTCATTTAAATTATTAGATACTTATGAGATTAATTCGATTGAGAACTTGAATATTCAGTTCAGGTGTTTGTTTGAACATTAGTATGTTGCGTTTCTGTTTGTGTCTTATAATAATTCTTTCATGCTCAAGCCAAGGTTAATTGTTTGATTTCCTGTTTATTATGCCGTTATCCAATATCTTTATCTTATAACATGAAACTAGTGCTTCCATGATTCATCAAGAATGTGTGATTGTGTTTGTTACCATTTTGTAATCTCTCTAGATGGATCAATGATCTTGTGCCTCTTAAGTCCTGAATAACGATAGGTCTGCATTGTACTAAAGAAAAAAGTATAGGTCTGTATGATTTACTTCATGCGGTTTTTATTACAATCAGAATCACAATTCTTCCATATTTCGACTCGATGTAGTACGGTGATGTGTTCTTCAATATCTCTATGTAGATTTTGGACATACATTATGTTGTGCTTGAGTGCTTCCTTTTGAGGAAGCTTTTATTGAAAGTTAAGGAAATTGATCAATGTTACTGTATATCATCTAAAACTTAACTTTCATTAATGCCTTGTCGTATTTACCAAATTCACTTTTAATTCTGGAATATAATTATTTGTCGTTTTTGTTTTGTTGATGATGAAATCTAACAGGACCTAATCAGTTGCATTCATAATTTTCAATGGACAAAATCTCAGTGGAATCTCCTGGCAGCAAAAGTGCCAAAACTAAAACTGATACAAAAAAGCAGATCTTCTGTAACCGGCCACTGAATATGAGGAACGTTAATGCTGTGGGATTTGACATGGATTATACCTTGGCGCAATACAAGCCTGAAACTTTTGAATCCCTTACTTATAAACACACAGTCCGAAAGCTGGTTCATAATTTGAAATATCCTGTTGAGGTTTGTCCGGTTAATCTTGTACTAATTCTACCATATTTAATTTTGTTTTTCCTCATGCTAGTGATGATAGAAGCAGTGTTGTATTTATTCAATTTATGTTCATCAACTCTTTCTCGAGATGACATTGGCTACATAAATCAAACAACTTCGAAATATTCTGTCATGAATAATGTCTGACAACAAACCATTTAAATTTATGGTCTATAGTTTTCCTTGGTGTCCTTTTGTTTAAAACTAAATCAAATATCCTCCTCCCCAATACTCATATGGGTGTGCTCCATATATGTTCAATCACCCTTAGATGAGACTCTACTATATTTTTCTCCAATGGATATGCTACCTGAACTGTCTTCCATAACTTTCATTTTGAATCAAACCTTTGCAGTGTTACCAATTATCTATCAAAATTTGTATCTCTGCGACAATGAGCTTCCTTGTTTGCTATTAATTTCGTAACAATCCCATACAATAGAAAACATCAGCCATTTTTTTCCATTCACCCTGCTTGAATATTGTTCAATTATGAAGGATGAAATTTGTTTCGCTAAATGAACTTTTTTCCCTGCAGCTACTGAATTGGAGTTTTAATCCGAGCTACATGGTTAGAGGTTTGGTTCTTGACAAAAAGAGAGGCAACATCTTGAAGGTCAAGACCAAAAAAATGTTTTATACCTCTCCATAATTACCATGGAAATAAGATATAAGAAATTGCATGGATTTCTTCTAATATCCTTTTTTGCCTTTGTACTGCTTCATGTATTTAGATGGATTGCCACAAATATGTGAAAATAGCTTATCATGGTTTTGAAGAGTTGTCAAAAGAACGGAAAGTTGAGGCCTACGGAAAGTTTTTAGTATCTAATTCTTTTGATGAGCCAGAATATGCTCTAATCGACACACTCTTTTCACTTGCCGAAGCCTACTTATTTGCGCAACTGGTTGATTTTAGTGACAGAAATCCTGGAAGTCTACCGTCTGATGAGTAAGTCCTGTAACTGCTTGCATGACTCTTATTTTATCAAGTTTACATGCATGCGTCTTTCAAGATCAATGGCATACTAGGACAGAGGTATTTGTTATTTTTATTGCTTGGCAATAGAATTCAATCTTGGTTGACTTATAAAAAAAGTATTATTATCAGTTTTCATGTTTAATGATGTATTACCTTCAAGTCAAAGGTGGGCTTCTTTATTTTTGAACATCAATGGAGCAGTAATAGTTTACAATGAATCTTGATTTCAACATCCCTCTAAGGTATTAAAGCTTATGGTTGCGTGCTGCTAAACTTGTTTGTTTCTGCAAGAGTACGGGACACTGAATAACCGGTGAATATTAGTAAGGTTAAATAAACGTGTATTGGGCAGTGGACAAACCATTTTTTTATTTTCAAATGGTTCAAGTCATAGGTGGTGTAAAGCAGAAATGACCGAGCATTTTAAATATTGTTTATGAGCTGTCATTCCAGTTATGCTTGTCTCTACAAAGATGTTCGGAATGCAGTAGATATGTGCCACCGAGATGGAACCTTGAAGCAAAAGCTTGCAGAAGATCCCAAGAGGTATAGATGTAAAGTCACTGCTACATCATAATGAAAAATGGACAAACAATTAGTGTTATTTAAATATCATGGTTAGTGCATACCACTGATTTTATGTTAAATTTATGTGGTGAAGTTTCATATACCTCTGGATTTGTGATGAAATTATCTGACTTGTCATATTCCTTCCGAAATTTAAAATATTTTAGGTATATCCATGAAGACGAGTCAATAGTTCCCATGCTTAAAATGCTTAAAGAATCTGGACGAGCTACATTTTTGGTGACAAACAGGTAGTGATGATTTCTCTAAAGAAGAACAGTATAAAAGTAAATTACAGCATGTTCTTTACTGTCATTTCTATGTGGCAAGTCCACACTGTCATTTCTCTAAAATTATTCATGTTCTTTATTGTACAAGCTTTTTGGAATAGTAGGTTCTTGACATAGTATCTAAGCCTCCATATCTTCTAAATTAAAAGTTTAATTACAGCACAAGGTATTGCATGCTTCAACCTAAAAGTAGAAATTAATGTTACAAATCATTCATGTGCCTTCACCCAACAGTTTAAGCTTTTGCAAAAGCCAGTTCATGATAAGGAAATCTGCATTGAAAAGATTGTTTGCAGTTTATTATGCATTAATCTTATTGACCTGATCAAAGATATAATTTAAATACACTTGTACTGTGGTTTCTTTCTCTACAAACAATTATCTAAAATTTTAAAGATTCCTCTCTATTTTTTACAGTTTATGGGACTACACAAGTGTTGTCATGAATTTCATCTGTGGATCCGGTGGGGTGAATGACAGTACTAATTTTGACTGGCTTGAATACTTTGATGTTGTCATCACTGGCAGGTCATCGTTCTTATCTGAAAATCTGCAACTACAGCTGATTTTATTTTTTATCATCACTCTGCTTAAAGTAACTTCTCATGTAGCACTATTAAATTGTGCCCTATGTTTTCCTTAATGCTCAAACACTATTATTACAAGCAACTAGGAGGTCTTGCAATCACTTAGTTGGGTCCTTTTGATGTTCAGTAAAATGGCTTCTGCAGTGTCTTTTATCCCAAACATACATGTTTATATTGTAATTTTCATTATGTAGTATCAGTTTTATACTGTAATTCTCATGATGTCATGTAGTGCTTAGGTCAGTTTTTTTTTTTTTTTTAACAAGTCAAAATGATACACACACACACACACACACCACGAAAACGGTTCCACCTAGGACAAGAGGAACTCAAGAGTTTTACAGCAAAACACTAGGCTTCAGTCAGTTTATGTATTTATCAGAAACAACAAAACATAAATTGGTGTAATTTGACCCGGTTCTTGTGCTGGAATGTTAAATTTTTGGGTATTATGCGGAATGAAGTCAAGTAAATTATAGATTTCCTTGCTGACCTGATCAACTTTACCAACTATCATTCATGCAGTGCAAAGCCAAGTTTTTTTCAGGAGGATAATCATGCTAACCTGTTTGAGGTTGAGCCTGAGAGTGGAGTGCTCCGTAATACAAATAATGGCTCTCCTCTGCCTCAGGTCACAACAGCACATCAAATACTTGTATTAATTTCTTCAGTGATCTTGCTCTGAAATTTGTCTGTTTTTGCGCGTCTTCTTAAAGGTGGGTAATTTCGCAGCAAGGATTTCAACAAAAGACAAGAACAATGCTCATAAGGTTTTCCAGGTATATTAATATTTACTTATAGTTGTAGGTCATTTTATTAAATTTATATCTCAATATTTTTTACTATATATAGTGATTCCATTTTAGGGTGGCAATGTCAGTCATCTGTATCCTCTACTTAAAATAGAAACAAGTTCACAGGTATTCATTTTCTTTTATGAAAATATATATCGGTTGCTTATATAAATGGCAGTAATTTTTATTGTGAATTGTGTTCCTGATTTAAAGAGCATATTACTTATGTAGGAAACATGGTAGGTGCCATTTTATGAATTCTAAGTTGCGACATTTACAGAAGCTTTCTGTGAAACTGGTAATACTTGCAGATACTATATGTTGGGGATCATATCTATGGAGATATACTGAGCAGCAAAAAAACTCTTGGTATATTAATCAAGACTCTTCTATTATATAGATTAGATTTTTTCATCATTTGGTCAAAGCTCAAATACTTTCTGCGGAAACCCAAATTTCCTTTCTTTTAAAACCGTGTATATTTATTGTTTCTTCAAATGATCTGAACTTGATTATTGTCCAATATGTTCATGAGCAGGTTGGAGAACCATGTTGGTTATCCCAGAACTTGAGAAGGAGGTTCAACTCCTCTGGGAATTGAGGGATGATCATAAGGTGCTTATTAGTTTTATCATTTTTATCTTCGGTCAATAAAATAGTGTGGCATTTTAAAAATGTAAAATGAAACCATAGAGTATAGGCTTAATTCACACACAAAATATCACACGGTCTTCCGGCAATTTTAATTAAGTTTTCTTTTGTGATTTGCCAGACTCAAACACCACCAAACAAGCTAAGTAGACATTTTGGGTGATAACAATTATTATATAAGTTGTCTTGTTTGCAGAAACTTAGATCTCTGAGGAGCGATCGTGATGACATTGAGAAAGAAATGCATTTGAATCAGTCTCTCAAGTAAGTGTAAATCCGGATGTTGTTAGTGATGTCTTACTATCTGATTGAATTCTTAGCAGTAGTCTACAATTTTTCAGATCAGCTAGTCCAGATGATGATACCAAGCAGAAGTTCAGTTCAAAAATTCAGCAATTGGAGGTAGATCTTTTCGGTTCATTCTCTGTTTCTCTCATGTTATATGCATAGTGGCACTTGTTTTTGAGTAGCTAATAGTTATTTTAACAGAATGAAAGAGAGAAAGTGAGATCAGATCATCAAGAAGCCCTAAGAAAACTACACCAAGAGGTAGAAAACCTGTAACTTTTTCAATCACTAGTTCTTGTTCTACACGACAGAGTACTCACATTATATTATTTAAAATAAACCATTGCAGTTTCACGAGACATGGGGACAACTGATGAAGACTGGTTATCAGAACTCGCGCTTTGCTCATCAGGTAAAAACCAACATTCTTTGGTACTGCACACCATTATTATTGCTGTTTATTTTCAAACTTTTATAGCCATTCCGTTAGGAGATTGTACTAATGTGAAATAGGATACCAACCAATGCTAAATTGTGCCTCAAAGTGTGAGTGTGCTTGTATATTACATAATTTTTTTTCCATTTAGAAACTTCTAAAATGGATGAATATTATTCTGTCCAGATCATAATAAGTAAATAAAATTGACCTCACTGAATTGTCATTAAGTTAATGAAATTGTGTTATGCACATGATGCAGGTTAAGAGATTTGCCTGCCTTTATACAAGCCAAGTATCTAACTTGGGTTCGTTCTCTCCGGAAAAATACTATACACCCAGTGAAGATTTAATGCAACATGAATATAGCAGTTTTGAAAGCTGAGCTCTGCAACTGTCTGTCTGGTTTTATGCCCCCTTGACTCTCCATATCTGTTGTTAGTAAAGTCAGTCTGTACATGAGAATTTGAACTCTATTATGAGGGTAAAAAGTTGATGCTTATTAGATTTTAGTTTTTTGGATACTTCACTTGAATGTAAGTAATAAAAACTGCATTTACAGACTTTATTCGGTTTTGTCATCTTTGGGTACTATGTTGATACTACTTGAATGTCAATGATAGTGATTGTGCTAACTAAGTTTCCTTGGTTTTATTATTTGCGCTTGTTAAGGTGGTAGGTGAGACTTTCTGCAAGACTTGTGTGTGTGATGAACAAATAATTGCTTCCTTTTCTCGATCTTGAATGTCACGTAGAAGAAGTTCAATTATAATGTCCAATGCTATTGTGTAACTAATATTGTGTTTGTTGTTTCTCTAATCGGTTTTTCAAGTGGATTTTCGCTAATACCATGTTGATATCATTAAATATTTACTTGGTTTGACTGAATAGTGAAACTTTCAAGTAATGCTGCAATCACCTGTAAATTGATTTTGTCATGCTTAGGTTCAGACTCTTAGTTATGTAAATGCCAATCTTTCTACACGTGAGGTTTATAGGATAAGATCATGGAAGAAAATGAACAATGAGTACACCAAATTGATTTTGGCAGTCTTAGTTTCGGTTACATCGTGTAAATCCTATGTATGAGGATTATGGGATAGGATCGTTGAAGAGACTGGACAATGAGCACACATATTTGTGCTGACATGCTTAATGGAAACTATACTAGCATTAACTACTCATAACTGAAGCCAAACAATGAGTTGGGGTCATCTTCACTTTTCAAAAGGATTAGAGATTTGGAAAAAGAAAGTCACAAATAGTAGTAGTACAATAGAAATACTAGTTTTAGCTAGAACAATAAAAATATATTTACCAAAGGACAACGTTTACTTATGTTTATATTATGTTTAAATTACACTCCCCTCCCCTCAAAGATGCTTGAATTACACTTCCCTCCCCTCTTATGTTAAAATATACACTCCCCTCCCCTCTTATTCAAAACATATTGGAAAACTTTTCACTCCCCTCCCCTAAGAGAAGCTTGAATTACATTCCCCTCCCCTCTTGTGTTAAAATCTACATTTTACTCCCTCAATATTTTCTTTTTATTTCTAATAATCTAGCAAAAAAATTATAATTTAACACACTTCGGAAAAAATAGTATTGAGGGTCTATTTTAATATAATAAAAAATTGAATAGATATTTTTCGATCTTTTATTCACAATTTCATTAACATGTAGTTTTAAACCCTATTATAAAATATGAAACAAGCCAAAATAAAATTAAAACATGTGAAAAATTACTAAAGACAATAAAGCATGGTTATTTAAATGTTAATT
>Ga0228710_1007903_pt1 | contig 15505 bp, 9 predicted proteins | sample MedpolnodulmetaG_FD_177995 | JGI IMG/M metagenome (GOLD analysis project Ga0228710, IMG submission 177995) | Root nodule microbial communities from Medicago polymorpha collected in Santa Monica, California, United States - pink nodules | ecosystem: Host-associated > Plants > Roots > Nodule... | reverse complement strand
TTCAGAGGCAGTTCTTCAGATGCTTTAAGCTTCAAATTAAATTTCTTTGCTCTTGAACTTGTTCAATCAGAATCTTTAAGAATAGTACTCTGAATATGGATCCTGCACAATTGAACAAATTGTTTAGCATATCCAATTGATTATTTTTAATACCTTGTTATTGTCAAAACTCAATAGGTGACTTGTGAAACACCCTTGTTCCAACATAATATTACAGATGAGTGGCAGTGGAGGCTTGATCCTAGCGGCGTTTATTCAGGCAGGGGCGTGTATGCTTTGCTAATTAGTCAGGGGAGTCATGGTTTGGATGCTACTTTAGATTTAAGGCTTAATTGCAGTTTTAGCCCCCTAACTTTCTCAAAGTTGCGATTTTGGCCCCCTAAGAAAAAAACTACAAAACAACCCCCTAAGTTTTGCAACTGTAGCAGTTTTGGCCCCCCAAGGCAAAAAAATTTTTTAAAAAAAAACACGTGGCACCCACTTAGGGTGCCACGTCAGCGTAGACCGAGTCAATATCAGTTTTGGGGGCCAAAACTGTTACAGTTGCAAAACTTAGGGGGCTGTTTTGTAGTTTTTTTTTCTTAGGGGGCCAAAATCGCAACTTTGGAAAAGTTAGGGGGCTAAAACTGCAATTAAGCCTAGATTTAATTTGGCACAAACAGGTTCCCATGAAAGTTTCTATTTTGGCGTGAAGAATTTTGCGGAATAAGTTGCCTACAAAGGTTCATGTGGTAACTCGCGACATTATTTCTCAAGACTTGCAATTATGCGTGACAGGTTGTGGAGCATCAGAGACGGCTCATCATGTTTTTCTATCATGTCCTTCTCTTGCTTCTCTTTGAAGTCTTGTTAGATTGTGGATTGGTGTGGCATATGCCGACCCTGATCATTTACAGGACCATTTTGTTCATTCTTCAGGTGGTTTACGAGCGCGTCGCTCCTATATGCAGCTTCTTTGAATTTGTTGTGTTTGGATTTTATGGACTGAGCGTAACAATATATTATTCAAGAACAAGGAAAACTCCGTTCACCAGCTGTTAGATAAAGTTAAATTACATTCTTATTAGTGGGTGAAAGCTTATAATGCAGATATTGGTTTAAACTTTCATATATTGTGATCGAACCCATTTGTTTGTTATGTATAGACTAATTCTTTTTTGTTTCCTTTGATTTCGACTGCTATATATGTAATCTTTTGAGATTCTTGTTGGCACACCGTGTACTTACAAGAACTCCCTGTTGGTATTAATATGTTTTATTTTTTCTTGTTAAAAAAAATTATGTAGTGAGTCGTCACAAAACCTTTAGTTTCTTTTCCTTCATCCATTTGACCCTAAATCACCCCTCTTACTCGTTTTTCTCTTTCCCTTTTATTGAAATAAATGATTTTCACATCTATTTTGTTGTTTCGTTTGTGATTTCTTCGTTTTAGTGCGACATTGTCTTGTTTGTCGTCTTTGTGCGGTGTTGTTTGTTTTTCTTGTTTCGTTCATGTATTTGTTCGGTTTGGATTGTCAGATCAACTTAGATCCAGTGCATCGCGTCGTCAACGTTGCATATCAGAAGACATGAGTATTCCGGAGACTTGAATATAGTCATATGTGTTGGCTTTTTTATTTTGTCGTTTTATGCTATTGGCATGAATAATGTGAGTTTGTTCGCAGATTCATCATTTTTGTTTTTAACGAATTTACATTGTATCGATGTACTCTATCAATTTGAATGAATATCGTTTATTTATTTTTGTCAAAAAAAAATTATGTATCAATTTTGGAGATCTACGGTGGGCAAGATAATACAGCAGTCAATAATTCAAACAAACCGTATAGAACTAAATTTCGGCGTTGTCAGACATACATACGACTTTGGGGCATGAAATTGTGAAAACATCTATATCCACCAAAAATTGAATAACATTGGGAAGATTCCTTGTTAAGATTCTAAATTCTAAGGACACATGTGGGCCGTCTGCAATGGCTGTTACATTTTTTATTTAATTATTATTATTATTGTTATTATTATTTCTCTCCTTTATAATTTCAAAACAACATTTATTGTTTTTTTACACTAACATACATTTAGATATTGCATTTCAATTATCTAATTTCCTTAAAAAAAAAATCTAATTATTTTACTAATTGTAATTAATAAACATATTTTATTCTCGTGAGCTTATCTCAGTTGGTAGGGGTATTGCATATTATATGCAAAGGCTGGGGTCCGAACCCCGAACACCTCACTTCCCCCACAATTAAATTGTGTGAACTCTAACCACTAGGCTACTTGACAAAAAAAGTATATTTTAGTATGAATGCATAGAGTTTCGGTACATTGATTTGTAGCACTAGTACTATCTAATTAAGTATAGTAAGTTACTATGAATTTTTTAAATAAAAACTGTTTTTTTGGTCTAGTAGTCTAGTGGCTAGAGTTCACACAATCTAATAAAAGACTTTTTTTTATTAGATGTAAGTATTTTTAACTATTTAGCACCGTCTTTGATCCCGTATTCAAAACCTCTTAATATTTAATTAGTTAAATTAATTAATTAATTAGTTTCTATTCACTTTTCTTTCATTTTTTTTCTTTTTATATCGTTGTTATTTTGCAAGAGATGCTCTCTTTCTTTAAGTTTCAAAGAGATTTTCTACAAATTTATTTGCACCATCGAAGATTTTTCCTTTATCTTTTATATCTCCTACTTTAACATTTTTTTTCGATTTTCACCTACTTATTTTGGTTCTCCATTTCCAAGAAGTTATAGAGGAATTTGTGCGAATGAATTTACAAAATTACTACAAACATGTACGCAAGCACCAATTTAGAGTTTGCAACATGTCAAAAGAATTATGTAACTACGATTTGAACTTTGAAAATAATCCCCCTTTATAGTATAATATTTGAATATGAATTATGAAATTGCGCCGTATTGAGTTTTCTTTTTTATTTTCTGTAAAAAAAAACTATTTTTTTACTGCTATGCATTTTAAAATTTTCATATTTAGATTTTTGCATTTCCGAAAAACAAAAGAGCTAGACATGCGTATAGAAGAAAATACAGCAATGACTGACCGACCAAAATAGAAAGTTCTACTAGCTTCTTATTTAACGATTATGAAATGTGATAATTTGCAACAGGACACTATGAAATAAATACAATTTATAATATGTTATAGAAAAGTTTAGTAGGCAGAAAATTCCTCAAAAAAAAAATGTTATAGAAAAGTTTACGAGGATTTTTATTATTAAAAAAGAAAAAGTTGGTGCGAAGAGGAAGACAAGAGTTGCAGCAGTGCACAGTACTTAGTGGCAAACTAGAGCAAACTAACTACCTACACCTCTCTCTTAATCTCTCTCTCTGTTGGGTTCACCTACCCTTTTCCTTAATCCCCTTTTAACACCTTAGATTTTTTTTCTGTTCTTTTATTTACATTTATTCAAGTTTCATTGTTTGTGCAGTTGTGTTGGATCTTGCGCTCTTCAACCGTCAGTAAAAATGGGACTTTGTCTGAGCTGTCACCGTCAAGCTGCAACTGAAAGCACTGCCACTGGTACGCTATGCTCTTCAACTTCCTTCCTCTTTTGTTTACCATTTCGTTTGAGTTTGAGTTGCTTTGATGTTTATTGCTGATGTGTATTCTCAACTTTGGTTGAGTGTCTGTATGTGTAAATACGTTTGACTAGATATTTGTTATAACTTACATCTAAACAAATAATACCGAATCAGATTACCATAATAGAAACTGAATCAGACTTCGATGATTTTACTTAAAATCAAACCTTATTATGTCGCTAACATCAGAACCTATTGAATTCAACGCATTAAACTCTGTCATTGGAGAAACAATTCCTCAAAACAATGACGGAAGGAGAGCAAGCTATACTGAGGGCAGGGCACGTTTCATCTTTATTTAATTTTTTAATAAATTAAATGAGGTGTATTGTTTTTATTGGTTGTTCGTAAACGTGACATGTTACTTACGTTCTTATCTAAGAATTTATAGGCTGGCAAAAGACTTTGTTTTTGAAATGATAAATATTTTTTTAATAAATAATAATAATAAATGAAAAATAAATTGATGTGCGATGATGGAAAGACATATGGAGTCGTGTGATGTTACCGAGGAGGGACAGAGTAGTGATCGGAGAGGTGAAGTGTCAACTAATTCAACTATCTCAAAGAAATAATACCCCATTCCAAAAGGAAAAATAAAAGTAAATTTTCATAATTCAATAATAATTACTTCCTCCGTATTTTATTGTTCCCTCCGTCTTATAATATATGATTTAGTTGACAATATGCATTGTTAACTAGACATACTTTGACTATATTTTTTTTAGGCAAGAAACAAAAATATATTAAATGAAAATAGAGAGATACAGAGACTGGGGGGCATTAGGCCTGACCCAGGTACAACCCAAATGAGAATAATACAATACAATATAAACCAGGTAGCCCTACCTTAAATAATCCTAACAGAAAGAACACTTTTCACGAACGCAACCCAGCATACTCCCGTACAAGCACGAAACCAGATTACAAAAAATATGAAGAATGACCATCTATAGAATTACAAAAGGTTTAGAATTGGCGAATGGATCGACCACCAACACAGTATCAAGATCCACGTACCAGCAATCCCCTGAACAAAGCAGCAAGTATAATAGCTCTTTCGAGCATAACAGTCTGATAACAGTCACATTGACTGAGATGGATAAGAGGTCAAAACCGGAGAGAAGGTAACCCTGAAAACTTGAGTCCTGCAGATCTCAACAGACCTGAAACATCAGAGAGTCAAGCACAGAAACACCAACTCAACCGATTGCGAAGAACCCAAACAACCCTTTTGGGTTAAAAGAACCAAACCCTTTCGGGTTTACGAAACCGAACCACCACAAAAAGGCCATAACAACCACCACCCGAAGTCTCTGATCTGAAACACAGAAGCAAACAATACGAACAAGCAAAAAACAATACGGATAAACAGCTAGAAATTAAAAACAAACACTAGATCAATGATACAAAACACCAAATTCGGACAAAACGAAACAAGAGGTGATGGCGCTGCCATCCACCTCACCGTTGAAGCGACACCATCAACAAACAGGATCCAATCGATGGTGCAAACATGGACAAGCACAACTGGAACAACCTTTGAACGAGGTGAGGACCGAACAAAGGCAAAACAGGCGCTGATCTGAAGACTGAGAACCACCTCCAAAGCAAAGGACGCCGCTTAAAAGAAACCGGAGGAAGGGCTTGCCGCAACACCAAACGACCGGAAAAGGGTGGTGCAGAGAAGAAAGAATCTCATCGCACCACCGTGAACGGGTTTTACATCTTACTGGGTAGGATTTGGATGAAAGGGAAAAGACGATGGGTAGAAGTGTTTAGAGAGAAGTCAGAGGAAGTCAAAGTTTAAACTTTGACGATATTTTTATACTAATATACAAATATATAATATCATATAATATGTTGAATTCGTCTCGATGAATATTTTTAAAATATTCGTTTTTCATAATTTTTTTTAATAGATAATTAAAGATAAAAAAATATGCATTAATATGTGTGACAGAGTCAATTGTGTCACTTAATATTGGACGGATTAGTACTTCCTTCCTCTTATGTAACTTATTCTTTTTGTTTCTACATGTTGTATAAGTTATTTTTTTTTTATCATTTTACACAAATTAAAAAATATAATTAATTTCTAATAAAAATATAAAAATGGTTTATTAAAATAAACTGATAATTATACCAAGACTAAGAAGAAGAAAAATGGGACATTTAATGTTTTTATGAGACATAGTACTTTCTTTTCTCTTTTAATTTTTTTCCCTCTTCTTTAAATTTTATATTCAAATTTAAATTATCCCTCTTCTAATCTAATTAAATATAATATCTCATTTTCTCTTTGCCAATTAATATTTTCTTCATCTCCTTTTTTTTTGTCAATAAAAGGAATTTTTCCATCTCTTTATTTAATATTTTCTTCATATTTTCATTATCATCAAATAATGTCCAACATTTTATCAATTTTTTTTACTATAATAACATATACCGTTATTGTGCATGACCGGTGTAAATTTAGATAACTTGATTTTAATTTATATCATTGTACACTGAAAAATAATTTAAAAAATATACGATAAATATAAAGATGGCATAAGAAAAAATTAGCATGTATATATAAGCACATTAAGTTCACAACGAGCATGCCGCAACTATATTGTGTAGAAATACTACATTCTGAGTTTTTAAAATCGTATCATATCGAATTTATCATCTTGAGACATACAATTTTTTCCCACATATACAATCATATAAATGCACAAAAAAGTATATAAAATTTGCAACTAGTTTTGTGCAAATATTTAACAAATTTTTTCTTATAAAATAAACGAATATTTTATAGAAATACTACATTAATGTTAGACTTAATAGAAGTTTTGGTCACTTAAGTATTAAGAAGTTGTGATTTTGGCCCCCTAACAAAATAAAATACAGTCCAGCCCTCTAAGTATTGTCCCTTTTACAGTTTTGGCCCCTAAACCAATTTTGACCAAGTCGATGCTGACGTGGGCGCTACTGTGTAATTATTTATTTTTTAATTATTAAAAAAATAAAAATAATTTTTTATTTTATTTTTTCAAACAAGAAATATTAAAAAAAATTAAAAATTAAAAAATTACACACGTGGCGCACACGTAAGCATTGACTTGGTCAAAATTGGCATGGGGGACCAAAACTGCAAAAGAGACAGTACTTACGGGGCTGGATTGTATTGTATTTTGTTAGGGGGTCAAAATCGCAACTTCCTAATACTTAGGGGGCCAAAACTGCTATTAAGCCTTAATGTTAATATTTTGAAAATACATAATATTTTTTAAAATTTTGTCATATTGACTCTAGAATTTGGTTTCCGCTTAGGGATGACAATTGAACCTAGACTTAATGGGCACCCGCAAAAAATACTCACAATAGGCAGGATAAAACCTCGCATTCATGGATATTGGATTGGACCTGGGTAACTACCTGCACATTTAAATGGATATGGAACGAGTAAGGGCACTATAATACCCGAATACATATTTTTATATAGTATAATATAAAAAAACAGTAATTTATTTCTCCTAAAAAAAGTTTCTGTAATCAATTTTTTTTTGATAAAAAATAATTAATTATCTATTTAAACTTAAACCTATAGAGAATACGGGCTCACGAGTTACTGACTTATGATTTAAATCAGTTTAATGTTTATTGTAATATATACTTTTTACAAGTATTTTGGATGATTTTTATTGGGATAAATCTGATGATTTGTTATGAGTTGATTTGAAGGATTTTGAATCATATTTTATGTCCATTGTGATATTTTTTGGTGTTGTCTTGTTTGTATCATTAGTTAACTATGGATACATATGGTTCAAAATTTAAGAATTGTTGTATTATCTCTAAATTATTTGTAAATTGTAACATTTTTTTTTGTCTTTTCGATGTTAAAGTGCGTGTAATGGATGCGGGTACGAGAATTTAGTAACCCATGGGGTATAGGGACAGTAGTAAAGTTGTTGCCCATGAGAGTATAGACTCGGGTACGAGCATTTTTTTTTTTACAAATATGGGTATGGAGATGAACACTGAAGTACATAAAATCTTAAACGAGTGCGGTGTTAATATTTAATGAATTTTTACATATAAAAGAAATAAATATTTTATGAAAATACTACATTAATACTACTAATAAAATCCATAGAATCCCTGTGAGCTTAGCTCAGATGGTAGGGATATTGCATATTATATGTAGAGGTCGGGGTTCGAACTCCGGACGCCCCACTTCTCCACATTTAATTGTGTGAGCTCTAGCCACTAGGCTACTTGACCAAAAAAAATCCGTTTCAGTGAGCTTAACTTAGTTGACAGGAACAATGCATAATATATGTAGGGGTCATATTCGAAGACACCCCAACAATCAATTCATTGTCATATGCCGATTTGATAGTTTGGAATTAGAGAAAGCCTTGCTAAAATAAGCTATCGAGGGCTTTGATTGCATTAACACCGCACCAACCCCTCCTCCCGACGTACATCATCCGGTCACTATTATAAGTAAAATTTTAGATTTTATGTTCATTTAATTAATGATGTATGTGATCTATATCAAAGACCACATACATCATTTATTGAATGAATCTAAAGAATCAATTTTTCCTTATAACAGTGATTAGAGGGTGTATCCCATTCTATTTTGAAAGGAATATCGAAATTAGGGAGGGCTAGGACCAGGGGCGGAGCCACACACAAGGTTGTGTGGGCTCCTGCCTGCACTAAATTTTCAATTTTTTCTTAATACTACTGATAGTTTTAATCTAATAAAAAATGATGATAGGTGCTAATAGATTTAATCTAATGAAAAATGATGATAGATGGCTTATCATCGACATAACTAATGGGTATTATTTCCCTGTATGAAACGATTTAATCTCCTATATGAAGAGCTTAAGGAAGTTAATGTCACTTCCTTTATTTTTTATTTTTTTTAATTATATTTTAATTTTAATTAATATCAATATTAGCAAGGTGATAGCGTAGCTAGATCATACAAATTGCGAACTCAACGTAAAATTGGGAGGGGGACTACGAAATCGTAAAGATGATAAATTTAGAGGCCAAAATTGCTATAAAAAATTTGGGAGGATGAAATCAGACAATTAACAAATTTGTGTTGTTAAAAGTGCAATTAAACCTAGTTACTTATATAGAGAGGGGGATTTTTTTATTTTTTTTTACAAAGAGATATATTCCCTCAAAAAAAAAAGAGGTGTGTGTTTTTTTGTCAAGTGTTCTAGTGGCTAGAAATATAAGGTGAATAAGTTGGTGTGTGGGGTTCGAATTCCGACCCCTGCATATGTTATACATTGTCTCTATCAACTGAACTAAACTTAGGACGAGATGTGTTTTTATTGAGATTGAAAATGAGAATATTATTCAATATTTTTAAAAAATGGCAAATCGTAAAGAACAATTGTGATGTATATTTCTAATTTAATAAATGAAATGTAGTAATATATATTTGATGCTACAAATTATATACTATGCCCCCATTGTTCAAATTTTCTGGCTCCGCTACTGGCTAGGACAGGTGCATATGTGACTGCTAGCTTTAACTTGCTCAAAGGCTGCAGCTGCTGCCTCATTCCATCTAAAACCTTCCTTTTTCGTCAAATCAGTCAAAGGCTTTGCAATATTACCATAATTGGCAATAAACTTATAATACCCTGTCAATCCCAAAAAACCACGCACCCCTTTGACATTCTCAAGAACTGGCCACTGCATCACACTACTCACTTTGGAGGGATCCCCCGACACCCCTTTGTTGGAAATGACATGTCCTAGGTACTCCACCCTTTGTTGACCCAAAGCACATTTTTTGTTTGTTAGCTACAAATCGATGCTGTTGTAGTGTATTTAGTACGATGTCTAAATGAGGCAAATGTATTTTTCAAGTAGAATTGAGAAAAGCATGAACACTCTTTTTTTACCACTCTCTTTAATATCCACTCTCTTATTGGGTGAAACTTATGTAGATCTCACCGTTTTATGAGAAATCGATTTTCAACAAATGATAATCCTATTGATTTCATCCGATAAAAGAGTGTGAGAGAGAGTGTCCATAACACTCTTCATTAGCATTATACATAAAATGTCGTCAAAGAACACTAGCTTCCACAAATCACATTTTTATTCCTCACTTAACAACTTCTACCTTTACAAACCTTGATCCTCCTATACATGATAATCATATTTTACCACATCAACCTATATTACCTCATCCTCCTGCCCCACCTATAAACTTTCCCTCACCTATCCATTCCACACCTGACACTGCACTTTCTTCGTCACCTACAACTTCCACACTTGATAAACCATAGGCCTCCCTCCGGTGAGAAATACCTCCCATGTGATTGTTCTACAACATGGTGAGGGGCCGGTGAGTGTGCGCCCTTATCGGTACCCTCATCATCAAAAGGACGAAATAGAGAGACAGATTCAAGGTTTGTTGCAACAAGGGGTCATCCGTACTAGCACTAGTGCCTTCTCAAGTCCTATGATATTGGGCAAGAAGAAAGATAATCCGTGAAGGATGTGTGTGGATTTTCGTGCTGTCCCATTCCGGTAGTAGATGAATCACTTGATGAGTTATATAGTTCTAGTCACTTTTCTAAGCTAGATTTAAAGTCGGACTGCCACCAAATCCGAATGAAGGAAATCGACATCCACAAGACAGGGTTTCAGACCCATGAGGGTCACTATGAATATTTGGTTATGTCTTTCGGTCTTACTAAGAGCATCAACAATGGTAGAAAACTAATAATGACTTCTTAAATGGATCTCATTTATTTATAATTTTTTAATAAAAGTACTTATTAATGATCAAATGGCTCCAATGGTAATACACTAATTGGGATTTCAATGGAGAGTTCATAAATAGGTCTTACTATGTGCATATGTATTATGTCATTTGTGTGTGCATTTAAAAAGAAATTAAAAAAAAAATAAAGATAGCCAAGATAACATGAATTTGAAATGTGAGACCAACTTATGCATATTTTATTTCTTCTTTTGATTGTGGAACTCTTTAGTTGCTGAGGAGAGAAAAAAGTCTTTATATAGTTACTGGCATGTACCCACTTTTTCTTCCTCCAATAGGGTCTTTAACTGGTTGAAATCCTTGTTAAGTAAATGACTCTTCATTGGAGATGCTCTAACGCTCCAACGACCTTCCAATTAGGAACGCTTTAAGCTACCTTCCAAGCTTTAGTGTATTTGCTCAATTTTAATGACATGCATATGTTTTGATTCTCAATTTAGATATTTTATAATAAATAAAAACAATATTTTATTTAGTTATACTTTTTATTTTATTTTATTTAGTTATACTAAATAAATTAATATATACGTTTTGCTAATATGTTTTGTCTAACGATATTGGGTCCTATAGTAATAGTACTTTCATAACGTGGTATTCGTGAGCCTCAACCTTGAATCTTTTCTCCCTATAGATGCCAAATTCGATGCATTTCATTGTATAAACACACTTGAAGATGTCGCTTGATAGCTCAATTTGTATTACTTTTCATGTGATATTCATGAATGTTTTAATTAACTGGCAGGCTTAAATCCAAACAATAAGGTTTCCGCTGTATCAGTGCCTAAGACTACTGCAAGTGAGGGTGAGATCTTGCAGTTGTCCAATTTAAAGAGGTATACCTATACAGAACTTGGGACAGCCACCGGAAATTTCCATTCAGATAATGTGTTAGGAAAAGGTGGTTTTGGACCTGTTTTTAAGGGTTGTATTGATGAGAATTCATTGGCAGTTGCCAAACCTGGCACTGGCATGGTTATTGCTGTCAAAAGACTTCATCAAAGTAGTTCCCAAGGTTACAAGGAGTGGTTGGTGAGTTTCTTCTAAACTCACTGAATTAGAATGCATCCCTGCATTTAAAATCTTTTACAGTTTCAATAATACTATATGTTAGTTAGTAATTAGTTATGATTGGAAAACTAAGAAGGTTTATTTTTGGGTGTGCATACAATACAAGTTTGTCTTACTATGTTTCTGTTTTCACTTCTAGGCAGAAGTCAACTACCTTGGAAGGTTTTCTCATCCTCATTTAGTGAGATTGATTGGTTATTGCCTTGAAGATGAACGCCACCTTCTCGTCTATGAATTTATGCCCTTTGGAAGCTTGGAGGATCACTTGTTTGGGAGTGAGCTATCATTCACCTCCCATCTTTTCCCTTAGTTTTTAACTTCGGTAGAAGTTTATTTAACATTGGCAATATTGTCGAAACAGGAGGCTCGTCTTTTCAACCTCTCTCTTGGAGCCTCCTTTTGAAGGTTGCTCTTGCTGCTGCCAAAGGGCTTGCATTTCTGCACAGTGCTGAACCCATAGTGATACATAGAGATTTTAAGGCTTCAAATGTGCTGTTGGATTCTGTATGTAGAATTGGACTTTTAGTCTTTTGCTTTTGATAAATATGAAAGAAATAGGATTGATAAATGTAAGAGATTATTTGGATAACATGTCTGATACATATTTCTGGATTTGTTTGCAGGATTATAATGCAAAAATTTCTGATTTTGGGCTGGCAAGGGATGGTCCAACAGGTGACAAAAGTCACGTCTCCACCGGGATAATGGGAACCAATGGATATGTAGATCCTGAATATGAAGAATCAGGTATTTTCCGGTTCATGTTCCCAAACCATAATTTTGTTTCACGTTGTAGTGGCCTTGCTTAAAACTAATTTATCTTTATTCTTTGCGAGGCTTGAATTTTTTTCAAGATTAAGGTTAATAGCTAAAAACATTGTTACTGTAGGCCATCTTACTACTAAGAGTGATGTCTATAGTTTTGGAGTTGTCCTGCTTGAAATGATATGTGGTAGGAGGGTAATTGACAGGAGTAAACCATTTGGTGAACACAACTTGGTCAGATGGGCTAAACCTTACCTCTCTAACAAACGCAAGGTTAAACAGGTGTTAGACAGACAGCTTGAAGGGCAGTACTCAGCAGATGAGGCCTGCAAGGTAGCCGCGCTTGCTTTGAGATGTCTATCAAAAATATCCAAGCCCAGGCCTAACATGAATGAAGTTGCTAGCACGTTGGAGCAGCTGGTGCGCGACCTTCAAACTATGCAGAACTGATTGTCTTGCAGGCAAGTTATAAATAGAACCATGCATGATTTGCTGGTGGATCTATACCATGAAGACAAGCACCTTTATAGCTAATATATTTTAGAATAAAGATTCTCGTAACATTTCTACGTGTATTCCAAGTTCTATCAAGTGTTAGTAACCAGTAAAAGTAGCTGGGAGATAGCCAGGTAAGTACTATTGTATAATTGCTACTATGTTTGCTCATTTTTGTTATAGTCTGTATTCGGGTGGTGTGGTTTCTCCTAAACTATTTTGTAACACATGATTGTTATGCTATAGTACTAAATGCATTTGAAGGCTGATATGCTAGCTATATTATGTCACTATGAATTCTTTCATGCTTGCTTTCATGTATACAAAATTCTGACTATACAAGATATTTTTTCTTATCTTTTAATAATATTATTAAAAAAAGTTAATAGTGATTAAAATCATTTTAAATAATAATAATAATTTTGTTCTTATACAAAAAAAATTTAAAAGAAAAGAGTATATTTTAGAATAATTTATATTACACTTTTGAAAACATAAATTTTACAAATTGAGTGAGATAAAAGTTACTATCATACAATGAAATATTTTATGCTTTAAGAGCAATTTAAAGGACTATTGAGCAACCATCTATAAATAATGAAGTTTGAAAATGTAGAATATCCAAATGATGTAAAAAGATGTGAGTTCAGCTCTTTACCCAAACATTTCTGCTCATTTCCAAAGTAAATATCTAAAATGCCCTTACGTGACTTAAGTCATGCTAGTGTAAAATTTACGTGAGTTAAAATATGCTACGTGAGTTAACTCACGCTAGTGTTAATTTACAAATACTGGAGTGTGAGTTAACTCACACTACATAATATGCAATTTTTTTTTCGAAATTAAATAATTATTCAAATGGTAATATAAATAATATCAATGCTAATAATATAAATGCTAATATAAATTCTCAACAATTACATAATAAAACCTCATTTTATTAATACTTTGATACAATTACATAATACATAATTTGATACATTTTATTGGAATAAAGTAAATATGCTTCTTAGAGGTAAAAATATATCAACTTAGGGGTAACAAAGGATCAAGGTCGGTGGCAAAAGAGACCAGCCTTCTTGGGGCAAAAAGACATTATCCCTTCGAGATAAGTGTAAATGTGATTCTTTTTATACCCCAAGAAAGAGTCTTTTTACCCACGGTAAAAAGATTACCGGGATAAAAAGAAGCAAATTTACATTTACCCCGAGGATTGACCTCTTTGTGCCCCAAGCCGGTTGGTCTATTTTACTCCCATTCCTTGACCCTTTTTTACCACTAAGTTGGCCCCCACAATAGCTAAAAAAAACTAAAACTATAAAGGTGAAAGAGTGAGGAGGAGAAAAGAATGTATGGTGTGAGAAAATAGTGAGTTTTGGATGGTATTTATAGGGAGAAATGGGTAGCATAGGTTTTATTGGTACTAAATGCAGTCAAAACATTAAAAAAAACGTGTAAAAATGAGTTAAATTGAAGGTTCAATAACTGACCAACTTCAAAAAAAAAAGTGTTCTTGAACAAATTCCACCAGCCAACTTAGCGTGAGTTAAGTCACGCTAGTGTTAACCTTGGCGTGAGTTAAAGTCACGCTACTGTGGCCGGTTATTCCACACTTTTGTTAATTTTTGCACTTGTCTTATGATTGCGTATTTAATTAATAAATTCCAATAAAGTAAATAAATAAATTAGAATAAATTCAGCGTTAATTCGAATAAAAATTGTGTATTCAATAAATTCGAATAAAAGTTACATTATATTACATTCGGGAATTCAGCGTAAATTTGAATAAAAATTGCGTATTGAATAAATTCGAATAAAAGTTACATTACATTCGGGAATGTTCCTTCCAAGTACAACAATTATCTTACCACTGAATGAGCTAAATTTAAACTTGCTAAACAACAGCTCTCAAGCATTCATCCGAAAGTTTTATTGTTTCATTCAAAAGATTAAATTCTTGTTAGTTTGGTTTAGATGATGGTATTCAAGTGCCAAAAGAATGAGGTCCAGTCCTTGACACTTCAATACCTTCATCTAAACCAAACTAGCACGAATTTAATCTTTTGAATGAAACAATAACACTTCCGGGTGAATGCTTGGAAACTGTCGTTTAACAAGTTTGAATTACCCCATTCAGAGAAAGACAATTGTTGTAGTTAGAAGGTGCATTCCTACCTAATCACGATCTTCTGGCGGAATCAAACTTTTGATGATATCTTCAGTTGATCTTAGCAATGTTACACACATATCGATCCACTGGAACATGTTGTGCTCCCAAAACATGTTCGTCACGTTTTCGTCGTTCGTTAATTCCACCCAATTGAATGATAATCTCCCCTCGTCGAGCGTTGGACGTTTATACCGAACGTATTCCACCCTTCTTGTGTCTCCGGGGTTGACTCCTTGGCTGAATTCATTCAGTTCATCCTTGAGACCTCTTAACGTTACACCAAGGCACCAAACCTTCAACCTCTGAGGTTCTCCGCCGTTGAATTCTGCATGTACGTCGATCCACCCGACCATTGCTTCAAATCTACACAGTAAGAAATTAAAAACAATCAATGAAAAACTCATTCAAACATTTCATCAAACACTTGGAGTGCAAATTATACATAAACCCTAAAAATGATAACTACAACATAAACATGCAAACATCTAAACAATTAAGCAATATAAGTGATTTACATGTAACATTGTATGATTTCTTAGCAAAAAAATCAAAATTTAAACTAAACCCTAAAACT
>Ga0228710_1007902_pt1 | contig 15507 bp, 10 predicted proteins | sample MedpolnodulmetaG_FD_177995 | JGI IMG/M metagenome (GOLD analysis project Ga0228710, IMG submission 177995) | Root nodule microbial communities from Medicago polymorpha collected in Santa Monica, California, United States - pink nodules | ecosystem: Host-associated > Plants > Roots > Nodule... | reverse complement strand
CAGCAAGCGTAGCAACAGAGTAGTAAAGCATCATGAAGACATCAATTTAATGGAAAGGTAATGATTATTGCATTGGATTGAAATTGTAAAGTAACAATGTACTTGGTAACAGGTTTTGAACCAAAAATGTAAACTAAGAAGTAATGCAGATTACAAAGAAAACTGTTTCTCTAAGTCTATGCTTTCTGAACTTTTTCCAACCCTTTTTCTCTCTTCTTTGGACCTATTTATAGGCCAAGAAAGCTCTTCAACGTGTTCTGATCGTGCACTGCAGATGGAGAGAGTGGGAGGGAAACTGGGCAAAACTGCTTCAGATCGTGGGGGAGACTGATTCTTCCGAACCCGTGACGGGCGTCACAGGGTGTGACGGTCTGCACGTCACGGGTGCTGACGGCCTGTGATGCTGGTTACGGCTGGGTCGTGTTGAAGGGTGACGGTCAACCCGTCACAGAGTGTGACGGCCGTCACCCTGAAGCTTGACAATTCGGGACTTGTTCCTTTCTTCGTTTTCTCGCCGAATTTCGCCGTTTCTGCGCATGGAGGCCTCTATTGCTGTGTACCTGAAACATAACCAAACAACCAGCATAACATAGGCAAAAACAAGAGAATCTAGGCCTAAACTACACACAAAACGAGCTGAAATGGTGTTGGGTTTTGCTTGTTATCAGATGTAAGCCATTTAAAATGTAGTTATAACGATCCTCACCCGCATATACTCTCGCATAATCATCTCTATGATCTTTCAACTCTTTAATAAGATTGTGACGAGTCATGATATGACTTTCTTCAGTCAATCCCATGAACTCGGCTATAGCCTGAAAGCCACAATGTCCATTGCTTATAACATCCACCACTTTTTCAATAAATGGAACCATGAACTTTGGCATATAATCAAAAACTGGATTAGACGTTGGAACCGGAATAGGCTTAGGCTTTGGATACCGAGTAGGTGGTGGAAGTGATGTTTTACCAAGACAAACACCTTTTTTTTCTTTTAAATGATGAAGTTCTTGGTGATGGTGACGGTTGACTATCCGGATTTTAGGAATCAACAACCTCCCACGAAGAAGGGATTCGACTAGTCGATGTAATTTTTCCTTTAGACCTCGCAATGTCCACTTTTTTCTTGGCTCCCTTGGTTAGTACTTTTCGTGGCGGTGGAGACATCATGGTGGTTTCAGGAAATGCCAACTGCCGTAAAACCTCTTTGATTTCAAGCTTCATTTGGTAAGGGACTTTCTTGAGACGTTCTTAAATACTGTTCCACTCATCATCGACAGAAAAACCATCTTCATCACTTTCTTCACCCATATGTAACCTATGCAATTGATGGTGTATCTCATCCAATAAAATAGGCTTGTCTTCAATGATTTTATTAGCAATTTCACATGCACATGGAAGCCCGTAAGAAGTCCTTTGAACACAACCACAAATTTCTTTGTCCATGCACAATGTTCCCCTACAACGTGACTCTTCCAAATCAATGTTGATCAAAGCAAATCTAGACACATGACCACCTAAACCGGAGTACAAAGTGACATCTTTGAATCTATGTTCCAATACGTTAACACTCTGACAACATATTGTTTGTATAGCAGTGAACTGAAGAACCAACATGTCATGTATTTTCTCCCAACAAGTACCCAAATCATCCTTACTATTGTCCAAATATTTCTTTACTAAAGCATGAGCCGATTCTACCCAATTGGTGGTTCTGCAACCAAGATGCAACACATGGTCTGTCCATGCCCTCACTATTTTCTCCTTCACTTCATTCAAGATGGTCATGACATAATTTAGGAAAAGTGGGAAATCACTACAAGCATCTTGGAACTCCACTAATGCATTTGCATATAACTCTTGAGTGGGTGATTCAACCATAGCTTTCCATGCCCTCATTATCTTCTTGACAACATCGTGATTATTCAACTCTTTCCCATCCTTTTTTCCAAAGGATATTTACAATCTAAGATGCACCTTTGTTTAACATTTGCTTGCACATGAAAGTAACAATTCATTGCATAACTTTCGGGGAAAACATTTCCAACCGCTTTCGTCAAAGACATATCCTTGTCAGTCACAATCACCTGAGGCAAATTCATCTTTGACGTAAGAAGTTTACGCAACATGTTTAAAAGCCAAACAAAGTTTTCCTCTTTCTCATGTGTCACAAATCCAAACCCAACCGAATATGTCAAACATTGGCATCTTGTACATGTTGGTTTTGTAGGTGGAGTCCATAACCAAAATCATTGGAAAATTGTTAAACAACTTAAAGTAAGATGTTGGATGAGCCCAAAAGATATCTTCAATTGTAGTACTTTCACTTTGTGTTCTTGAGAAATAAGTATAGTTGTCCTCTCCAACTTCGAGATTAGATATTGCAACGGCTTCTTATCACCTCTATTTTCCTTCCATATTTGTTGACGTTCATTGTACACTTGCTTGATATTTGTCATGCAATGTGGTCTTTTGTTCGTCAAATTTATCAAAATATTTCTTGGAAGCATCTTGCTCTTGGTCAAGTCACGTACAATCTTCTTGTCGTCCTCCTTTAATCTACTGGCAAGAATGTGTCCTTCTAAAGTCGGCTCCATCGCATGGTTGTGAACTCCATTAAGAATGTTCAATCCCCATTCCTTTGTTTGCCTACTAAGATATCCACTAACCATGAACAATTACCCACATTTTCTTGAGCCCGTTGACGCATGCTTCAGTTTTTTTTGAAACTTTGTGAGCTTCACACCTTTCACACACTAGTCGCAACATTGGATTGATCAAGCTTGATCTTTGTGTGACAATTGTAAATCATGCCTTATTTGCTTGACGACGTGCCCACTCAAGCAATTCTTCTCTATCTTTCCATTTAACGTCATCTGGAAAAAACCGAGCCGTGTCAACTTCATGGGCTTTTAGTGGGAGGACACCAAAGTCAACATATTTAGAAGCTTCAACATGAACGGAAGCTCCATCAATGTTTGGTTTGGCTTCAACCTTAGGCGTTTTGACATCTCCGAATTTTTCGACAAAATTTGGTTTTGTCTCTCCCGGATCATCTTCTGCGTTGTCAACCATTACTAAAATTAAACAAGACAAAATTATGAATTAGCAACTAACTAATGCATAAACATCAATGTCATAATGAATAAAAACAAAAAAAATAAAAAAAAACAAAGAAAAAAAATTGTGGAAAAATGGCAGTAGCTCCATTTTTCTGTGTTTTTCCAAATATTTCCCAAGTAATCCTCGGCACTTGACTGCCGAAATTTACTTCGGTAATTAACTACCGAAATTTGCTTCGGTAGTAAACTGCCAATGAATCCCATAATGGGTTTACGTAACCTGACGTAAAAACCTATAACAACAGCTAAAAATGAACGGATTAAAATGCTCAATAACTGTTTTTTTACGTCAAAAGTGTGTTGATACCTCCTATGCTTGATGCTTCAATGATTTTGGAGTAAGATTTGATGAAAAAAATATTGGATTTGGGGATTAGATGGAAGTAGTATGGAAGTTGATGATGAAATAGTGTGTAGGGGGAGCATGTGGCTGTTTCATTTGATGAAACATTTTCTCGACAGTTAACTGCCGAGGAAAACCTCGGCAGTTAACTGCAACCGGTTTTTGAATTCATCGGCAGTTAACTGCCCTTGTCGAGGGGCATTTTCATATTTTATACATATAGGTTAATCCACAAGTCCTAACTCAACTGACAAAATGTCGAAATTGTTAGGCCGGATGCCATGACTGGGGTTCGAACCTCGGTACCTCCACTTGTGTGTGTGAGTTTATAATGACTTTGTCATTTCGTCTATCTACCAAAAAAAAAAGTGTAGTTATTTATATATTACGCCAAATACCTCCCCGGGTCCTTTAAGTTTTATGTTTGTTTCAGATAGATCTTTTAAGTTTCTAAAGTTTCAGATAGGTCCTTTAAGTTTCAAGTTTTTTTTGGATAGGTCATTTAAGTTTCTAAGGTTTCAGATAGGTCCTTTAAATTTCGAGTTTGTTTCGGATAGGTCCTTTCTGTCAACCTCCGTTAAGCCAAAGTTGATCTGTCCATTAAGCCAAATCTGATCTGGTTGGGGAAAAAATTGACGCCAAGTGTCAGAGAGAACCACCTCACCCACTTAACGGACAAACCAGCTTTGGCTTAACGGACATAACAACTTTGGCTTAACAGAGGTTGACAGAAAGGACCTATCCAAAACAAACTCGAAACTTAAAGGACTTATCTGAAACCTTAGAAACTTAAAGGACCTATTCGAAATAAACGTGAAACTTAAAGGACCCAGGTAGGTATTTGACCTATATATTAAAAAAAAGCTAGACGGGTCACAGGTTAACTTGCGGATTTTAAACTACATAACCCACATACCAAAAATAAATTGATAAATTGACCAAAAAAAAAAAGATAAAAAAGGAGCATCATGTTACTTTGACATCAATGTGTCTTTTGTTACATGCTAGCACATTGTCTTAATTTATCAAAGTATCATTTGCAACATATCATCCGTTTGAAAAAGGAGCATATAACTAGGGTTGAGAATAGGGTAGGTCGAGTTAGACTTTGCAAGACCTAAGTCTGACCTGTCAATTTTTTTAAAAGCTTAAGTCTGGCCTGCGGCCTGTCATAGACTTATTTTGTTGGTCTGAGCCTAGCCTTCTGAAAGCTTGATACGGCTTGTTAGCTTGTTTAAAAGCATATTTGATATGAATATCTTTAAATAAGCAATGTGATCTAAGTTTAAATAGACTAACGAGCTAATATATCAATTAGATTATACTCTCTTTTGATAACCAATATGAGTTTTTAGGGAATTTGACTATATATTGTATCATATTTCAATTCTAGTTTATAATAATACGTTTAAATATGTAAAAATTAATGAATACTAATTAGCTTAAATTACTGAAAAAGTTAACAAATTTTTATTTTAATTTAAAGTACAAAATTAAATATAATAATAAATAATATTATTCATATTTACTTTCCTTCAACAAAAAAATTCATATTTACTTAAATAGGCCGGCCTAAGAGGCTTTTTGAATGGTTTGTGGCATGACCTTTTAAGTTAAATAGACTTCTAAAAAAGCCTAAACCTTATCTATTTAAGGAAAAAGCATGGTCTGGTCTGACCTGTTGTAGACTAAGTCGTAGGCCCCTGTAGACCGGTCTGACCTATTCCCATCCCTACATACAACTAGTCACGAATGATTAGATAATCAACATGAAGAACACACCTCCTACACATGAGATACATCTTATTTGTTCATACAAGAATAAAATCAATTGAACTATGACCTGGAGGTCTCACTCATTTGATCATTTGTCTCGCTTGTCCAACTACCACCGTTTGTTTAATCGACTAGATACATCACGTATTCATTAAATTTAAAAAGTGATTTTTTTTACTCATAGTAAAGATAGGAAGGAGTATTATTTTTTGCAATTGTTTTTTAAAAGATTAGTCATCTCATAGGAAAGAAAACAAGCAATTACTTGACTTGCTTCTTGTATTAGGGCACTTGTTAAGGATACAAAAATAAAAATAATTTATAAGTTTTATAGAGAAAATATTACTTTCTAAACTTTTAATGTGTTGAATGTATGATTTTAAAGACAAAAATTTTCTTTAGACTTCTTAAAAATGTTCTTATGACACTTGTTAACATTTCCCAACAAATAATAATCATTGTATGCGTGTGAAATTCAATTTGAATATGCATTTTTTTTTTATGTTAAATAAAATATGAAAAACTTCTACCAAAAATAAAATAAAATAAAATACAGAAACCTATATAACAATAAATAAAAAACAAAAAAGTCTCAACAAACTCACACAACATGACAGCTTTCTCCCTGTCTCTGACTTTGTTTGTTTCTCTCTTGTAAGGAAAACGAATCATTCTACATTTCTACGTTGACAAAACAAAGAGCAGTTGTTCCCAAAAACACAGAGTAGTTGCATGTCAATTTGTTCTTAGTCATTGATCCATTCAGTTTAAGAGAGCTAAAAGATCAACCATTGAAGACAGCTTTGGTCTCTGAAAGTGGTTTTTTCTTTTCTTCATGATTGGATCACAAACTACATATATGTTGTAAGTTACTTTTAATATTTGTTCATTTGCTTGTCTTTTAATCTTATATCTACAATAACATACATAGGGTTGTTTTGATTAATCAGGGTTCAATATTCTTGTGTTATTTCTCATTTGGCACGCAAGCCTCAACATTCTCCTCTATTTTTTCATCATTGAAATATGGAGGAATTTCCCAAGTTGGTAAGATTTTGCTTTCCTTGTTCTATTTTTCTTCATCAGATAACAATGTGTTGATTGTGAATTATTTGATTTATTTATTTTTTGTAGGATTTGTCATCTTGTTATTATGGTTGTGGAGATGCATTTGAAATGGAGCAGAAGAACACACCAGTTTCAGATCACATGAATGGATTTCAATATCCAACCGAGAAAGTCGATAGCTATGTGATTGACATGGATGCCTTCTCTTCCGGCATCAATAAAGATAGTAGTGCCAATGCTAATCCAAGAATTACGGTGTGACTCTCTTTTTTCATTGTATTTTTTCTTTAATATTTCACTATTTTATTACAAGACATAATTAATATTCTACATTTGGGCTAAGAGGTGTCAATTTTTTTTACTAAACCACCATTTTGATCTTGAAATTTTAAGTGCGTCGAATTTGAAACCTCAAATAAATGAAGTATCAAATTGCTTCACCAAATTCTATTAGAGGTGACCTATCTATTAAAGATAATGATGTATCACATTAAATGACATTGTGGCTTATCCGCATAGATGCCACGTCACAAAAACCTTAAAAACAAATTTGATGCTACCTAGTTAAAGGCTTAAATTTTTATGCTTATTAGACTTTTATCTTCAGAATCCTAAAACCAATTATTAACACTAATGAGGAGTCTACGATAAATATTTAAGTTTAGAATCGGTACGAAACCTACATTTATAGGGTTTAACGTGACATGACATCAATTTGGATACCAGTACCTCTAACATAGCTACTTGATGGAAAGAGCATTTTGGCTTATGTTAGTAAATTTGATGAAACAATTTGATATTTCGTAAATTTTGGGTCCCAAATTTTCAAATACATACAACTACATGACTCATAATAGTGGTTTACTTACCCTATCCTATTTTTATTATTTACAAAAGGAGTAACGTATAAGTTAAACATACTAATTTCACAAACAGATAAAATTGTTAAGAAAAAAACTTCAAAACTATATAGTATACATTATAAAACAAGTATATTATATTGTCGTCCAATCAAATTTTGATATCGTTTGATATATTTCATTCTAATTGAGAAAGGGTACCTTCATGTGAGGATCTTTTTTTGACCAAAACCTTCATGTGAAGATCTTATAACAACAAACAAGCATAAATAGGAGTTGACTTGGAAAAAACTTTCGTAGGTCATCCACAATGAAAACTCCATTTTTAGTTATAACTTTTTAATGATAGTATTCAATAAGCATTCAACCCATCATTTTCAGCCTCTCAAAAAATTTCAATAAATATGTTCCATTAATAACTTTACATTATCTATCAATAATGATCTGAGGTGAGGGTGACCCTGAGGATGGGTGGGAAGGGTGACAACCTAAGGCACCATATTTTAAGGTGTACCAAACTTATTATTTTTACTCAGTAGTTAATATTATGTAGATATATTTATTTTTAACCCCCTTTGATTAATTCTATTGAAAATATGTTTTTAGAGAATCTTGATTATGAATGAATCTTTTAGAAAGAAAAAAATGTAAGAAGAAACACATTCAAATAATTAAAAGAATACAACTTTATTGATTTGTCCGGGGCATAAAAAATCTTAGAACCGACCCTGATAACTATATATTATTACATTTCAATATTGTTATATATTAAAAAAAAGGCAGATCCTTAAAAGGGTGCTTTACAAAATCACTCTCCATAATAGAGTAGTTAATATATCTAATGTTTTAAAGTTTTTGATAAAAATGTGGTGTCTTGCTTTTGACGATCTTAAAACATTAATATGTTGTATCTCTGGACGCTTTCCCAAACTCATCAATAGTAAAGTCGCTGGATTTTCCCAAACATCCATAATAGATACTCTTATCTTTTGCTCAGGACATGTTTGGTATCAAGTCTTATAGAGCAAGACCCTTCAATTATTCCTACAAGGGTCTAGAATAACGGTCCTCTTCCTTTCTGGTGTTTGAAATGATTCTATCGTGACAAAAAACCTCAATGAAACCTTCACTTCACTTTAAAAGACTGTGAATAATTTCCATCAAAAAAGAAAGACTGTGAATAACTTACCACATTCATGCAACAAAATATGTTTAGCTCAAAATTTGCATGCAAAATGGGCCAACTTACTGTTGTCTTCTGCGTTTATTAGTTTGGTTATAATATACATATATAATTAAGGGTTTCACATTTTAATGTCATCATTATGTTAATATATTAATAGTATTCTGACCAGAAAGGGTTGCAGAGGAGCCTTTCCAGGAAAGGATCTCAGCGTGGGGTCGACAGGAAAGTGAATGGCCTTTCAATGCTTCAAGTTCATGATATTAATAAGGATGCCATCTCTGCTCTATGCTCACCACTAGGTACCATTTCCCTTGCAAAATCAAAATTTCATTCATAATTGATTTTTGGTTCTGCAATGGCAAAAACTTTTTTTTTATTAAAAACAGAATGTGACAAAGTTGTATGTAAAATGATTTATTTATGTTTAAATATATTCAAAAATGACTACAACAAAATTAAATTTGATTACATGTTTCAAATCAGTTGCGCCTTATCAAAAATTGAAACCAAACATACACTAAAATGCAAGGGACAAGGTGAGTGTCCTTTGATTTTAAGGTCTCACTCTAACCTAGTTTGATATATGTGTGGTATTATCATAATTGACATCCAATCAAGATTGTACTCACAATGTAATTAATAAAATTGTAAAGTACAATCAGGATGATAAAAATTGCTTTGCCCTACTCAAATTCGTCGGTAGGGGAAATTGAATAGTCAATATTTTGAACAACCTTGTGTTGTGAGCTAACAAATCCTTGTAACATATCTATATCCATTATATACACACTTCTTCGAAAAAATCCACTAAATTTTTTTATGTATGCAAAAAGATACATGTATGTAGTCTAAATTAGACGAAGAAGTATGTGTGTATCATTGAAGCGTTGTAGCTATTATGGCAGGGTCGTGTACGCCCACGGCAATGACAGCGGGGTCACCGGATCATTCCATCAACACACACAATCATCATCAGATTAACATCAATGGCACCACCACCAGTGAAAGCAGATTAACTCGCAGAAATAGTTTCATACGATCTTCTTCATGGACAGTTGATCCTAAAAGGGTTCTCATTTTCTTTGCCACCTTGTAAGATTAACCTAACATACACATTTTATTGTTGCATTAATTATTCTGGCTTCTATTTTCCATTTTTGGTTAATTATTTGATTCTCAAACAGGTCAAGCATGGGAACAATGTTGCTGATATACTTCACTCTCATTAGCAATAAGCAAAATGCAGATGAATATGTGGATATATGAAGTAGTGAGTGAAACCACCCACTTATTAGGTTCAGGATCTCACAATTTAGGAACAAGTTTGAAGAAGACACAATAGTAGCAACTGAACCTTTTATTATAGGAATTTGTAGCTCAAAAAATAGAAACAAATGAGACAGCATCCAAAAAGCATGTGAAAACCAGAATTCATAACAATTTTCTCTATTAATTTACGACTAACCAAATGGTACATTGACACAAATACTCTTCGTTGTTCCTCTGTATAATGATCTTTCAAGTCTCAAGTTCTCACATATAACATGACCCAAAAAGGTGTTTGAATACTATATAATGCTCTACATAGTTCCTTAGTTTATGGAATTCAGATTTCCTCCGGTTAGACTTAGAGGATCTCATATTCAAGCATTCGGGCATCAATATTTTATCATGATCGGTCCAAAAAATGTAGATTTTAATTTTATGATTTAAAATAAGAGCGGGATTCTAAATCGTCCGATCGAATGGCCATCAATGTTCCGACAACATGAACCTGTGGCATCTCCGAATGTAGGGGAGCCTGATCCTAATTTATGATAAACCTAGGTAGGCCTATTTTGGAACCTAACTTCTGAACATCATCACGAACTTGTTGTCTGTATTCTTTAAAGCTGAATTTGCGGTATACAGAGGGCTCTTTGCAACTCTCAATCATGGTGTCGTTTGAGGGGCATAAGAAATACGCAACAGAAAACCTTTCTACTCTTGGGTTTGTCACAACTCGATGCTCAACACTCTTATACACACCATTGCTCCAAGCCTTCATGCATTACATCATTAACAACATATATTAGTCTAATATTATTTAGAGAGAAAAAAACTAGAAGACCAAGCTAGAAATAATTAGGCTTAAATGTAGTATTCCTCTCCTGATTTTGTCGCATTTTTTATTTTGGTCACAACATTTCTAAATCCACCAATTTGATCCATCAGTTTTCAAGATATCTAACATTTTCTCCACTTATGAATTTGAGGTTGATTTTTATGATTTGACAATTGAATTATTTATTTTACAACTCAGTTGATAACATAGGAATAAATTATTTAGTGAAAATCCACCTAAATAGTGTTTTTCTTAAAATATGATTACTTTTGTGATATAAATTAATGTATATTTTGATGAAATGAAAATTAATCACTAGGAATTTATCTAGGGTGTTTCACGTCATCAACTAAGTTGCTACATAAACAGCTCACTTGTCACTTCATCAACATTCAATCTCAAAATATGTGTGGAAAAAGTCGACCATTTAAAAATAAAAAACTAGGGACTAAATAGTAAATGAAGCAAAATAGAGGAATCAAAATTCAAAACTGAATTTAAGTCAAATAATTTATATAAAGTATTTGAGTACCTGAAATAAGTCTCCAATGTTAATTATAAGTGCATCAGGGTTTGGTTTAACAGCGACCCATTTTCCATCTTTGACCAATTGTAAACCTCCAACTTGATCTTGATATAATATGGTAAGGAAGTCACTATCTGTATGTGGCATTAGGCCATGGATCCTAAAATCAATGGGACATGGAGGATATCTGTTCAATCTAAGATAACATGTGTTGGGCAAGCAATTCTCCTTAAAGAAAGATGATTGGTGACCCAATTTCTCTGCTAGGATATTAGCTAATATTTGTGCAAGGTTGGAAACTGTGCTAGCAAATTGTTCAATTATTGAACTGCAAACATATATGCATACATAAAAGTTAGTTTGGCTAATTGGTTTATAACATTTGTCTTTGGTATAACAACTAATAAGCAGAATGTTTCATAAAAAAAAAAATGTTAACTTGTGCCCTCAAGGCAGAGCACAAGTTAAGAAACCAAAGATATAAATATTTTGTTGAGAATTGTGCATTTAATATTCTAAAAATTTAAAATCTTATTTTTTTAAGACAAAATTTATGATTTAATTCTATTTTTAAATTCTTAACTTAGGGCACAAGTTAACACTATAAAAAAACAGAATATTAAAGAATACAATATATATGTATGTGCATACATGATAACGTTGCTTTTCTTCAATCATGACAAAACATCAATTTTACTTATTTTAAATCTAGGCTTTGCCGAGAACAAAAAAAATGTATACGAGAAAGAGCTATTGGTTTTTGAGAATGACATTTTCATTTATGAAAAGAGGGACCAAATGAAAATTGACGGACTAGTGATGAAAAAGTTGAAAGAAAAGGACAAGCTATCTCATAAATGTATCTAAGCTTGAGCCAAAGTAAGATGGTCCAAATAAAGGTGGGATTGGAAGGTGTCCCAATTGCATTGTTTCTGTCTTAAATCACTTCCTCATTTTATATCACGATTTTCTCTCCTATCCCTTTTTTTTATTTGGATCCACATTCTCCGAAAACAAATCAATATTTTAATATCATAGAAATCGAGACAACACATTTTTATCAAAAAGTTTAAAACATTAGATATATTAACTACTTCTTTAGTATATTCAACATCTACATATATGCGGAGAATGAAATTGTATTTAATAATTCATTCTCTTGACATGCATAACTAAACTCTATATATATAATTCCCTCTCCCAAAAAAGGAAAAAAATATAGGGTTAATAGTCATTTACCCCCTTATAATATAGGTCATTTTTGGGTTTGCTCCCTGTAAAAATTTTGTTTTGTTTTTCGTCCTTGTAAAATTATTTTTTTTCCAGATTACCCCCTAATAGGCCATTCAAAAACCAAAATTTTTGGAAAAATATTCTGAAAATGGCCTATTAAGGGGGTATTCTGGAAAAAAATAATTTTACAAGGACAAAAACCAAAACAAAATTTTTACAGGGAGTAAACCTAAAAATAACATATATTACAGGAGGTAAAACACTATTAACCCAAAAATATAATTAGAATTAGCAAAGTAGGACAAATATTCTTTAATTTAAAGTTTTAAAATCATCATTCATTTATTTTTTGTGTTTAGATAGTTTTTATCTATTAAAATATTTACATCGTTGAAACAAGTTATAAGCTGTTTTCAAAGCCATCGTTAAGAAGTTATGAAAATAAGCTCAAAATGACTTATTAACATGTCATAAGCTATTTATAGAAGTGAGTAGTAGTGATAACATACCTGAGATGAGTGTTTGATCCTAGAATATCGGTCAAAGGAATATGAAATGCTTCTGACCAAGATAACTGTTTAATGCATGTGGCAGTTGGTGTTCCCCAACGGTAACTACCAGCAGAGAAGTTCAAAAACTTTTCCTCTTTTGTTTTCTTATCAAATGGTTCTTTGAACACCTTCTTCTGCTCACACCTCAATCTCTTTAAAATGTCACTTGAAATTCCATGATTTACAACTTGAAAGAAACCCCATTCTTGTGAAGCCTTTGCTATCATACACTTGCACTCTTCTCTTGCCACCTCATCATCATCATTTAAACGGCTCAGATCAATCACTGGAAGCTCACATTCATTATCCACCATTAACTCATCATTAATAATGTTTTGGTCCTTGTTGAATAGGTTCTTGTATGTTTCTTCAAAGGGTGGGTCCGAATCAATCAATCCCATGCTGGTGAAAAATAAAAGGAGTGAAGGAATTGATTTCTTTGAAGAAACTATATACTAAACAGAAATGCAAAACAGATATGGACAATAAATTTTTTGTTCCTTTGTTTTTTCTGTTTATTTCATCTTTGATGAAAACGTTTTAGACCTTGGAAGACAAAGGTAGATTACATGTCTTGTTGAGACAACTTGATTGATTTTCACTTTATTAATTATACATTTTTCTACAAATATATTAAATATAATTGTAATAAAAATAACATAGATATAGATGTTTCCAACTAAAAAAAGCCACCCCTCCTAAATAATTTGATAATCTAATCATCTAAACCATATATAGTCACTAATTTTAAGAATTTCAGATTCACACGAGACAATTAACTTGCAAGGAAAATAGTTGTATTTAATGATAAATGTGTGTGTGGTGGCTAGCAATATATGCAATGTACGTATATATCTAGGACTAAGAAAATTGCGTCTATCTCCATATCCACATAGCCATATGTAAAAGCAACAAAGAAATTTGGACATAGCACGGTAACAAACAAACCTGTCTTTGTTTGTGTTTATGATCAATGAAGAGAAATTTAGATTTTTCGATAATATGTTAAATTCGTGGCTACTTCGAAGCGTCTAGATCCTTAAAGTATTTTTATACTTGGATTTGATTGCGTTAAACAACAATCGGATTTAAATGTGAAATGACATATAAAAAAAAAATGCTAACTAGTGACATCTGTTAAGGAATTATAAAAGAAAATATTGCTTTAAAAATTATGTATTATACTTTTTGAAAGTTTAAACTGTTATTTTCAATGTAAAATCTTGATTTTTCTTTTTACTTTTAGTTTCTTAACTAGTGCTTCAGATGCACCAATTAGCAAGACACTGAAAAAAGGTAAGAGGATGTCTAAGTATTTTATTTTAAAAACACACGTTCAGATAAAATGATGTTAGAATAATTTTTTATTAAATGTTTAAAACTATGTTCACTTCAATTTCAAAACCGTAAAATATGTTTTTATGTTTTTTATTTTAATTATAACATATCACAACCACCGGTGGTCATTGACTACCACTCTGACCACCGTTGACAACTACTCCAACCAATATCAACCACCACTCTGATCACCGATTAATACCACTACAACGACCTTGTGCCACTAGTTCGGCCTCCACCCCATACCACGGCTCATAAGAACAAACAACAATCTTTTGCCACCTCACTAGCCACCACTCTAACCACCGATCACCACTTCGACAATTATCACTTGCAATATTATTAAACAAATTTATTGTATTTTAATCATTTCGCTTTTTAAGATAAGAAAAACTATTTCTTAATATATTTTTTTCAATAAAAACAATTTTTTTAATATTGTGGTTTCAACAAAGGTAGTGTGATATTAATACCCAAAAAAAGGTAGTGTGATACATGTGAAGGAAAATTATTATTGTCAAGATAGTTTTCTAAATAGTTACTCGGCAGCTCACACAACATTTGTAAGTTCTTCTTGAAGTGTCAAAATTGGTTTTTTTTTCAAACTTAATTATTTTGTCATATTTAATTTAATTCGTTTTAACTTTTTTGTATTTGTTTGTTCTAGTAAAGAGTGTGTTTAACTAAAAAAACTAAAAGTATAACTCAACTTAAAATGGAAACTACGTTTGCCTTTGAAAATAAATAAAAAACTTTAAATTGACATGATAGTCGATCATATAATTCGGTCAATTGTGCATGCGTTGCAATATGTTTCAATTAATCAAACTTAGAACTATATCATACAATCCAATTTATAAGTTTATCTTTGACCGTATTACAAGGGGTTTTGTTACACGCACCCGCAACGGAACAACTTACCCATTATCAATAAACTGCGATGAGATATACTCAACACATTTATACAAATTAAAGCCGAGATATTGCATAATATATGCAAGGGCCGGTGTTCGAACCCCGAACATCCCACTTCTTTAAATTTAATGTGTGAGTTTCAGCCATTAGACTACTTGACCAAAAAACCCGAGAGAAATGGTACATATAAGACACAAATTGTGCTAAGTCATATAAAATATGTAGTTACGGCCGGGACCAATTAAATATTGTCAAAACCTTGTGAATGATAAGTTGACATCTGAATTAATTAAAGTTTTGTTATAAGGACAAGTTGAACCAATATATACTCCCTCCGTTTCAAAATACATGTCTAAGTCAAACATTTATGTCAATGCATAATTTTAACCGTTAATATTTTTAATTATCTAAAGTAAAAAATTATAAAAATTTAATATTTTGAAAATATTTGTCGAGACAAATCAAACAACATCTTACATGCTAAT
>Ga0228710_1007901_pt1 | contig 15511 bp, 12 predicted proteins | sample MedpolnodulmetaG_FD_177995 | JGI IMG/M metagenome (GOLD analysis project Ga0228710, IMG submission 177995) | Root nodule microbial communities from Medicago polymorpha collected in Santa Monica, California, United States - pink nodules | ecosystem: Host-associated > Plants > Roots > Nodule... | reverse complement strand
TCGGTGCTTTTCGGTGCCTTTGTCTCTATCTCTCTCCTAACCAATAATTCTCTCTCATCAAAATAATTTATTTTAATCATTCCATCATCACTCTCTTTCCTCTAAAATACACTAAAGTCACCAAAGTTACCCAAAACAAAGTCACTGAAGTCCCTACAACATGGATAGATTCATTGAGTTTGTGTGAGAAGTGTAGACCTTTTATGATGGTTGTTGCTGTTAGGTTAATCTGATCTAATAAAACAATCAAAATATATATTCACTAGACAAGAATACGGATATCTCCAGAAGCTAACCGTAGTGACAAGAATACAATATTCATGTATACTTCAAAATAAGTACAATATAACAATTCAATAATTGATATTTTTTTATATATTTTAATTAACCAAAGTAATCCATAAAATTCAACACTACCAGAATCTTGAGCTTACTACTACCACAAATATCATTTAAATTAAACATAAAATATAGAAGAAACTTTCTAGCAAATACTTAAAAACCTCTGATGACACAATCATTGTTGTTTGAAGTTGAGGGGTTTGAAAGAAACTTATTGTGGTTTGGTTAGGTTGCTTTCTTCTGAGAATGATATAGCAATAATAACAAAATAAAATAAAAAATCCTTTGGAGCATTTTCTACTGAATCAAGAAATTAGAGTCAAAGCATATTGCAACTTAAACAATATGTGTTGGCTATGCTTTGAGCCAATAAAATTGCTCTTCACCATTGGTACTTCTTAAATGCTTGTCTATTGAAAGAAAAAAAATTGTTTATGCCCCTATTACTTTGTCCCAAACAATCATCTAGGAGTCATTGGAATTTCAAACAAAAACTTAGGAACATACACAACAAATACAAAAAAATAAAAAGAAAACAGTTAATTTGATATCCACTAAACCTAAAAAGGGTAAAGAAAGGGTTTAAAACTCTAAATAGTCACTGTAATTAAGAAAAAGTTGTTAGGAATTAGTCATTTTCACTTACTGGTATGTTTTAATTAACCTTTCCATTTGGATAATGTGTTAGTGCTGTTAGGCCTAGTCAACATTGTTCCTACATTTGCAATTAGTTTAGAAAAGGAAATACATCTAATCTTTTGGTTTAGTATTTCAGTTCATACGTACATATATGTATATAGAACCAAATGATTCGTTCCTAGACCTAGTTAATCTCCAATCCTTTTGTTATTTATTTAAAGAAATTGTATATCTAGCTAGTGCAATTTATTAATAGAAAAATCAAAAGTTGAAAGATACTTGTCTACAAACATTCCTAAATAATTGTCCACCCCATTTGTCTTGCTAATGTGAACTAGGTATCTAAATTAGAGGATGTATAATTAAGCTAATTTTGGACTAGTTTGATGGTTGGTCTACCGTGAACTCTGGTATTAAATATATTTTTTAAAATCTCAACAAAGTTTACAATTTACAAGGAACTGATTTGATAACGTTGTGTTTTAAAAGAGGGATTTCACGGTCCTTTTTATATAAATATTAAAAAAAATAGTGTTTGGTGAGTATGCAGTATGTACAAATAACGTAACAAGTAAATTTTACTTTTTACATTATTATCGAATCATAAATATCGTAGCAAAGACCTTTTTGTTTAAATGATCGTAACAAAGACTTTGTGATATAGTATAATTGGATGATGATGTTAAACTCTTAAGCACTTTGAACACGGATTCAGATCCTTGCATGTATTTAAAAATTTGAGAGGGTTATGTAACTTATGTTAAGGATCTTACCATTAAAATCTATTGAGCTCTGACAACTTATAAAATTATAAATAGAGTTCAATGCATTTTAATGGTAAAATCATTATAATATGACCATCTCATGTTTTTTTTCTCACATGATATAATCAACGTGGTAGTAACAAATTAGTGGTTAGAATTTTATTGGGAAAAAAATTACACGAGTATATAAATTAAGCTCAGAAGAGTATTGTGTCCCATTGCCATTCTTACTACCACTTACGAAGTCATGGTATTTTTTTTTAACAACAAAATTTATTAAAAAACGAAATCTTTGTTCAAGACGAACATAACCTATAAATTACATGTGCCGTATATAGGTGAAACACTCAAAATAAACAGCATAAAAGAAATCCAAGCACACAACACCTAACCAAACCCCGCTTTCAACACTTATGAAGACAACAACCACCAAAATAAACCTCACCACCAAAATCAGACCCCGTCACAAACAACCACTGAAAACGAATCCATAGCCACATATCGCCACTACTCACCCCAAAACAGCACCCCTATAAGTCAAAACATCCTATGCACATCTTCATAACTGAGCCACACTAGAAAAAGTCCTTATCTAATACTCATACAACTTTCACCACTTTTCAACCTCCGTTCACTGAATGAACACCATAAATAGCCCAAAACAAAACTTGAATCAAAGAACTAACTCCCGATCTCTAATCAAAAGCGATCGGCCCACCAGACTCTAGAGCCAAATCAGTAAGGTCCTCCTCACCCTCGATCCACCGAAGAAGACACCATAACTAGCCAAACAAGGTTGCAACTAGACACCAACTCCTGATCTCAAAGCAAAATTAACCGGCCCATCAGAATCCAGGACAAAAACTTGAAGGCAATCAACAAGATTTAAGGTGGTGCAAACATAAAACATATCAGAAAGATGGTGGTGCGGAGGGCCTGTGCCACTCGTCGCACCACCGATACCAACATCTACATGGCTAGGTCTGAGATTTGGAAGAAGGGAGGTGTTTGTAGAGATAAGACATAAAAGTAGTGAGAAAACTCTTTATAAGTACTCATTCTACTCAATTAGTTGTATTTTGCGTGTAGAAAAAAAAACAATTGTGTAATATACACAAGTAAATTGGTCTTATACCATACACAAATGTGTTTTTTCTATTTAATCAATAAATCTCATCATATTTCATTTAGTCTAATAGAAAAATTCATTGATGAAATAGTGGAAATTCATATGCTAACTTAGCTCATTTGAATATTTTAGAATAGAGAAAAAAAACTACAAAAACAAAAATCCAAACAAGTCATATATGAGATTCCCAATCCCAATCAAACACGCTTAGCTTAACTGTCTTTATCTACAACAACAGTATCTCTTGTCTCATACTGTTCTTTTTTCCATTCTTGTTGTTCGTTATAACAACAATAACCATACCTTTCCCATTTCTCAAAACCTCCAAACCTTAAACTCCATTTTCACATTAGAGTGAACAAAAAAAAAACAAGTGTCTCTGAAATGGTTTCCAAGTTCAATGGTGGCGTTGACGATGGTGGAACCGGGCGTGGAACCAAGCCTATCTGAATTAACAACACAACCCATCTTTTGAAACTGTAAAAAGATCAAATTTTTAGTTTCAACTTGTTATGTTATGTTCATATTTTGCTGTTTAAAATCATGGGCTATCTTGGTTTCTTAGCTTGGCTCTATAAACTCTAATTCTAGCTTTTATGGGACCAACCTTCTTGGTGGTCCAAATGGTACAATCCCTTCCTCTGCAAGTTCATTTTTTTGCATAATTTTTTATATTTTTATTGAGGTTAGTGGATCATAAGTTTCTGTGTAAACTCATTATATTGTTAGATTTTTGGTATTTGACTGTGTTTTGAATTCATTACTGTTGTTTTCTATGGAACATGATTAAGTTCCAAGTACTTTCATATGAATTCTGAAGGTTTAATATTTATATAATCAAAAGGGCTATTTTGTATTATTTTTCACACAAGTATTAAATATCATTACTCTCCTTGGAAAGTTTTGATTTCTCTTCTGTGTTGTGTCAAGTGGCTGCTTTACCAACCGACTTTTTTGTTGGATGCTAGAAGCAGCTATATTGACTTGCACACATAGGAATCTTAATAAAGTGATTAGTTATTAATTTTTTAAAATGTTTTCTAGTTTAATTTAGTCAAAACATAGGGTTTCTTTCAGATTTTATTCTTTTATGTGGAAATAAAGATTTCAGTTCATGAAAAGTAGTTGAAAATGTTGTCAGCTTAGTTTATAGATATATGTTAATTTTGTTGTTTTCATTTGCTTTTTCTTAGTGAAAATGATTAGAGAAAATAATCACTTGTCTTCTTGTTGCAGGTTCAAAAGAAATGATCTGGTATTAAAAGCTCTTTCGACTTTTGGCAATTGCAGTCGTGTTTTGAATCGGACTTTCTTCTGTCAGAAAGTATATGTTTGATTTGTTTTCTGATGATATTCTTGATTTCAACTTCAAAACTTTGTTGATTCTGGATATCAATCAATCTCCGTTAATACCAGATAGATCTGGTAGAGTGTTTAGCTTCACCGTGGGGCAAATCTCCTTTGGCAATATAGTTTCTGAGTCTCAATCTTGGAAGAGGCAAATTTGTTAACTAGTATCTGGAAATTACTTATGTTTGAAGATTCACCTGTATCGGGCAAATCTCCTTTGGCAAAAGTTACTTAATTTTTTTTTGTGTTGATTCTTAGCATATCAAAATAGTAGTTTTCATCTTCTATGAAAGTATCACCTTTCTAAAGTTATTCCACACTTTCACTAGGAAAAATCTCCTTTGGCATCTTTTGATTATCTTAGTCGGTTTCCTCCAACTTGTTTAAATTTTCCTTCCAAAAAATCGCAAAAAACAAAAAAAACATCTGATAGTTGTAGCTCCTTGATACTAGTTTTGCAAACCTCTCTCTAGTTTCTTTCTGTGGAAATTCCAGTGCAAACTGGGCAAATCTCCTTTGGCAATTCAGAGTCGTAATAGACTCCAGTTATCCCTGTCCTGTCGGGCAAATCTCCTTTGGCATTTAATTTTCAGTTCAGTGGTGAAGGTATTCTTCCTTTTTAAGAAACTGGCTTTGTATCTGTGACAAGCATAGGTATCAATCAGACACATTTTGTATTGTATACAAATATCCTCTGAAGTCAGTATCGACTCATCTGTTGTTGATTGCAATACATACGGACTCTGGTGTTTAATGTTTCTATTAGCTTGGAAAGGTAAGGATCTTCTTGAATCCTTATTTATCGTTAATATTCCTTTACGGATTTGTTGAGATTTTGCTTCCGAACAATACTATAATTTCCTACTTTTATTGTGTCTTGAAGTTATTTTCTTGTAGCACTGATGTTAACTGTGACGCAAATTATGACAGGCATATAGTTGATGGAAGCTCAGATGACTGATTCTGACTGGGAGTCTTCCAGTGAGAGCAGCGGCAGTGATGATCAAGAGGATATTGATTTTCTCTATGGTGGCCAAGCTCAGAGCATATTATCAAGTTTAGAGGAAAGCATCGGTAGGATAAATGATTTCCTCTCATTCGAGAGAACATTTGCTTACGGCGATGTCGTGTGCTCCTTGTCAGACCCGTCTGGACAGATGGGGAGGGTCGTAAGTGTTGACATGTTAGTGGATTTGGAAAACATTCAAGGAAATGTATTAAAAAATGTGAACTCCAAGAAACTTCTGAAGATTCGTTCCACTTCGGAAGGTGATTGCGTAATTAAAGGGCCATGGCTTGGTCAGGTTCAAAGGGTGGTGGACAGATTAAGTGTATTGTTTGATGACGGGACTAAGTACGAGATCACTACATTGGAAAATGATAAGATTGTACCACAAAATCCTAATTTTCTTGAAGATTCACAGTATCCATACTATCCAGGGCAGAGAGTGAAGGTTAAGTCCTCGACCGCTTCCAAATCAGCTAGATGGCTATGTGACAATTGGAGAGACAATCATGATGAAGGAACTGTTTGTTCTGTGGAAGCAGGTTTGGTGTATGTTAATTGGCTTGCCTCGGTTCCTTTAGGTTCTAATTCAAATGTGAATACTCCTCCATGCTGGCAAGATTCCAAAAACTTGACCTTACTGTCATGTTTTTCGCATGCAAACTGGCAACTTGGTGACTGGTGTATGCTTCCAGTTGCAGACCAAAAGGAACAAGTTGAACAGATGATTCAAGATTCATCTGATAGTTATCTTCCTAATAAGCATAGTATGGCTAGAGAATGTAGGAGAAGAAACCTCAACTCTAGCATGGATGAATTGTTTATAATTGGGAAGATAAAGACCAAAGTTGATATTATATGGCAAAATGGGGAACATACTTTGGGCTCAGATCCGCAGAATTTAGTTCCTGTGAATGTCATAAACACTCATGAATTTTGGCCTCATCAGTTTGTGATGGAAAAAGGTACTTCTGATGATGATAAGTCTAGCAATCAAAGATGGGGTGTCATTCTATCGGTTGATGCAAAAGAGCATACGGTAAACGTACAATGGAGAACAGCTCCCACATCCAAGCCAGATGATTTGGCTGGAGAACCAACGACGGAAACTGTGAGTGCCTACGAACTTGTTGAGCACCCAGATTTTTCCTGTTGTTTTGGCGATATTGTGTTCAAGGCGGCTCAAAAACAGCCCGGTTACCTAGCTGAAAAATACAATGCAAATTCAATGAGTGACTTGAATGTGGAAGCTCCTCTGAAAAACCTGTACCAAATCAGTTATCCGAATAACTCGGTAGGTAACTGTCACCTGTCCTGTATTGGCAATGTTACTGGTTTCAAAGATGGTCATGTGGAGGTGAAATGGGCTACTGGTTTAATGACCAAGGTATGCCGAAAACTTTTTGTGAATATATTGCAGATGCTACTTTTTATATATAGTGATGTTACTCGTGAAGTTTATGATGCTACATTATTTTGAACAGGTTGCGCCCTATGAAATATTTCGGATTGGTAAACATGAAGCTTCGACTGCAACTCCTGTTTCTTATGAAACAAATATTGAGGAGTTGGCTGAAGAGATTACTGAACATGGAAGTCTACCTTCTGACCAGAAGGGAAAGGTAAGGGAAATAATATAACTTTTAAACTTGTCAAAAATAACATCTAAAAATAACATTTTTCAACGAGATTAGTTGTCGAGATTAACATAAGGATTGTCTAATCATAAGCTGAATCTCACTTTGATGATCAGGGCTTGTCAGATTGTAACAATGATAGAGATAAATGTGAAAAGCATCAAGGAGAGAGTAGTTTGTTTTCCCTGCCTCAAGCTGCCCTTGAACTTTTCTCTAGCATTAAAGCCGGCATTTTCCAAAAACTTGGCATGACATCATTTTATGGAGCTGTTTCCACAGTCCCTACATTTGAAGAGGGAAATGCGCCCGATTTTCTCGACAAGAAAGATTTGGAAACTTGTGGCCCTGAGACTGATTCACATCCTGCGAGCAGGTTGAAGTCTACTGAAGACTCAACTCCGTATTGTGAAGTTATTAGGATTCGTGAGAGGAGCGATGCTCCAGTTTCTTCAGACAGCAATGGTTCGGATCAGTTGAAGCGGTTTGATGTAATTGATACTTGTTCAGATCACCACTTTTTCAATGAGAGAAAAGGGTTGCCGATATCTCAGGTTATAAAATTGACACATCACTTAAGTAACATAATTATATTAAAAGCATTTTGGCTTACTTTTTTCCCTCTCCTTTGCTCCTTTGTAGGTTAAGAAAGATTGGGCAAAAAAGGTACAGCAAGAATGGAGCATCCTGGAGAAAAACCTTCCTGGTGCATACTTCTCACTTTATTTATTATAACTATCTCAGCCTAATTAAACCAACCAACTATCTCACTAAATAAGCAATGTTTATTGTCCATTAATATTTAATCTGAAAATAAGTAGCCTATTGAGTAAATAAATGTCCGAGTTAATTTACTTACAAGAAAGGGAAATCACTCAAAATATGCTGTCATATCCATCACAGTTTCTGCTAATTGACTTACAATCTTTATATGCTTAAACAGAAACTATTTATGTCCGTGTTTTCGAAGAAAGAATGGATCTCATGCGAGCAGCCATTGTTGGTGCGTCAGGGACACCTTATCATGACGGGTTGTTTTTCTTCGATATATGTTTCCCTCCCGAGTATCCCAATGAACCACCTGTAAGCTTTTGAATGTATTCTTTTGGGTTCTTTGTGAATTATATTAATTTTATGCTTCAACAATTTTTCATTCTATCATTATGGCCTTTGAAATCTCTTGCAGATGGTGCACTACATTTCTGGTGGATTAAGAATAAATCCTAATTTGTACGAGTCGGGCAAAGTGTGTCTGAGTCTCCTAAATACATGGACTGGTACCGCGACTGAAGTGTGGAACCCTGGAGCTTCCACAGTTCTTCAAGTCCTTCTCTCTCTGCAGGCTCTTGTCCTTAACGAAAAGCCTTATTTCAATGAAGCTGGATATGACCAACAAATTGGTAGAGCTGAAGGAGAGAAAAACTCTGTTAGTTACAATGAGAATGCTTTCCTCCTCACCTGCAAATCCATGTTGGGTCTACTAAGAAAGCCGCCGGAGGTAAAATAACCATACTTTTTTACTTTGATTTTGCCTTTATTATAACACTGGACTGCATGATTTCCTAGGAAACATTGACAATAACTCATTGCATGTCTTGGACTGTGTATCTCTATTTCATAGAGCGCAATTATTAATATTTTGTAGTTAGAAATGGAGATGCTAAACCCACTTGGGTTGGTCTGATGGTGTTGGCTTGGGACCTTGGAGAGTGATCCTCTCAAGGTCTCAGGTTCGATTTTCCCCGGTGCCAATTTCAGCGGGCAAGTATGGCTTCTAAAAAAAAGAAAAAAAATGTAGAGGCTATATTGAGATGTGTGCATGATCCTTGATTTCCAATTAACATTAGTTTCTTAAGTTTTCAGTTTTCATTCATAAATTTAAATTTACTGTAGTTGATTACACTGAGGCTATAATATTTTCAAGTATCCTCTATCCATTTCACAATAATGATCATCATGAGGTTTTTAGTTTCTTTCAAATTAATTTTCATTTTATTAAACTAAAAAGGCATTGATCAAATACTTTTTTTCGACTTTATCCTTGTCTTTTCGTATCCTCCCCAAGTAGAATAAGAGTAATATAGTCGAATACATTTACATTTACTTGTCATTGAGGATATTTAATGATTCTCTCAATCTTCACACGAAACAACTTTGAAATTGTAACTAAACTGATTGCAATTGCAGCATTTTGAGGCATTGGTGGAAGAACACTTTCGACAACGCTCAAAACATATACTCGTTGCTTGTAAGGCATATCTTGAAGGAGCTCCTATTGGAGGTGAAAAAAGTGAGCATGAAAACCGAAATGGAACTTCTACAGGATTCAAAATTATGCTTTCTAAACTCTTCCCTAAGCTTGTTGAGGCATTTTCTGATAAGGGAATTGACTGCTCCCAGTTTGTTGACATGCAAAAGTGAAAACTCGACGAAGTTGAGTTAACCATTAAGGTTGCTGGTTCCAACCTTATGTATGTGTAATATTAATTTGTTTTCATGTATCTGTATAATATGTCAAGTTAAGCTTGAAGAAAGAAGTTGTACTAAAAATAAAAACCTTGTGCTATGTTTGTATATCATATGCTTTGCATATGTGAAAATTTATAATGAGAATAAAAACAGTTTATTCTGTAAACAGTTTTATAATGCCTTTACAAATGAGAAATGATAAATGAACACAGAAAGTGACACCGACACCGTATTTCTATCCGGTCTGTGGTTCGATTTAGCAATTTTTAGCTTGCATTGGGGTTCTGTGCAAGACTCACACTGCCTTGTATCATCTCAGTTGTCGCATACGGTATCGGCAAAAATTGTGTTTAAAATGGCAGTGTTCATACGCTATATAATGCTTGTCCATACTGATTTGCTTGATTTTTCCTATGTTTGCAAGAATTACTTAATTTATGTGAATAATACTACTTCAGCCATCACTAATGTCAATAGCACAATATATATCATTATTATATTTTGAATAGCTTATGAGATGTTGATCAATGTGATGGACAAATATAAATAAACTTGGTTTTAACTAATAACGATGCATCAATATTGTGTTGAGAATGAAATGGTTGAATGCAAGTTATGTGGGAAGAAAATCAGGAAAAAGTTTTTTTCTTTTTTCTTTAGGAAAGGTATAAAATGAGTTTAAAGGATAAGCATATTTGATTTGTCCAGCAAACAGCATTAACGTGTACATTATTCACCGTCAAATTAATAATCTACCAAACATGGCATAATATATTTAGCAGAAAATTGAATCTCTGAAAAATTTGGTAGAGGTTTGATCTCAAACTAATATGTTATTTCTACCCAAAATATAATCTCAAAAATATCAAAGATTATCAATCGAATGATAGCAATTCTTTCGGTAAATTTCAAATCAAAACACCTCAAGTGATCAATCATTGATCTTCAGGTCATAAATGTTAGATAATAACAATAACCATTAGAAACGCACACATAAGTGGAAGAGCCGAAGTTCGATCCACGATCACTCAACCTAACAATTTTAATAGACTTGTGGACAAGCCATTGTAGTTTTTTTACTACTTTGTGTTTTCACTTTTCAAACAAGTCTTTAATTTAGAATAATGTCATAAAATGTGAAATAGGCCAAGTCTATGGTACACAAATGTAGTTTTACTGATAAATCTCACTATTAGATTAAATGAAATATGATAAGATTTAATGATCTAATTATGGAGATCGAGCTTGTACATTGTGCAATACCAATTTAACAAAAAGAAACAATGCATAGTTGTTAGATCAAGATCTTGATTCACATAATCAATCTGAATTCTGATTATTATAGTATGGAGATCCTTGCTAGCTGGAGATGATTTTGAAGTAAATAATTTAGTTATTAAATTATATGATTAAGAAAAGATGGTTTGATTAGTCCATGCTTTGGTTGAGTTGAGTCACTCTACTTGTTTCCTTCAATACAGTCTGGCTCACTCCAATGCTTCCTTCTTCCTCAAACACACGCTACCACTTCCAAAACGGAATGAGTTAATTAATATATACAAAAATATCAATCAATTATGATATTGATATTAATTGCAGTGTTATCACGCAGAAATACTATAACATAGTTCAAGTTCAAAAACCCCAAAACTTGAAATCATCAATGGAGTTTTCTTCAAATTCCTTATTCTTCATTTTCTTCTTTTTCTTCTCCTTTGTAGCTTCAAATCCTTCCGATTCATCTTTCAAAACAACCTATGATCATCTCTGCAACGACGTCGTTCCCGCATCCACAACGCCGCCTCATGCTGAAATCTCCTTCGATTTCGCAGAATCTCTCCGAATTCTGTCCGGTTACTTCTCCGGCGGCGATCCAATTTTCAACAATTCCGCCACCGAAAGCCTCTTCAACCACTTCACGTTTCGCGCCACCTCCGTCCAGAGGACCACCACCGACGACGTGTTTGAATTGCAGGCTCAAGTGTTTATCATGCAACAAAAAGAGGGCTTCGCTCATGATAGATCGCTGTATAGGGTGAAAGTTACGCAGCGGATGAAAGTTTCTCTCAGCGGGTTTTGGTCACGATCTTCTGGTAAGATTTGTATGTTTGGAACAGGTTCTTATGGTTTAAGAAATATGCAAAATGTTAATGTTGTTCTTAAGCTTCGTTATCCAAATAATGTTACGATTTTCGATAGTTTGATTACTGGAACTTTGGAAAGCTTTGATGAAATGAAGAATAGTTTGAATCATTTTGAACCCGTTTTGATATTGGCTTTGTCTCATAGTTCAAGTTACAATTTCACAATGATTGGGAAGGAAAATGGTAATGGTAATGGTAATTGTGTGGCGGGATCGAATGGGGTGAGTTTAAGCCTTGGGAATTTGAACCGAGGTGCTTGTTCTGTGTTTTTACGACGTACTGATAAGTTTCAACTTGATTATGGAAGTCAATGTAATAATTTTAGTTGTAATCCCCTTGGTGGTGCTGGTGGTGTTGACAAGTTGCCTGCTTTCATGCATTTTTCTGGTGTTCGGTGTGCAGAGAGGCAGAAGATTCAGATGTTGTTGGCTTTTCCTGACTCGGTTTACGGTGGCCATGCATTTCCCTTTCGTCCTAACACAACGTTGATATCTGAAGGACTGTGGGATGAGAAGGAGAATCGGTTATGTGGAGTTGCGTGCCGGATTTTGAACTTCACGGGAACTCCTTATGTTGGAGATTGCTCGATTAAGTTCACGTTATGGTTTCCTGCTGTGTTGTCTTTGAGAAACAGGAGTACTGTTTTGGGCCGGATACGGAGTGATAAACTTGTTGGTGAATCTGGCTACTTCAGTAGCATTGGATTTGAGGGTAGCTGGAAAGGATCAAGAGGTCTCACTGATTTACAATACAAGTATACTGAAATTGACAGAGTAAGAAAATCGTGTGGAGAAAGGGTGACTGCTAGAGGAAAAGGAAAGAAGTATCCAGATGGATATTCTTCTGATACATCATTTAGTTTGTCTGTAACAAACAGTAAAGGTCAAGTAGCTCAAGGTTACTCTTCACCACTGTTTGTTGGTGATCTACATTATAATGGGCAGCCTTATGGTGTTCCATTTGTGCCAATGAATGGAAACTTGAAAGCACACAATTTTCAATACAGCAATTCATTGAATGTCAGCTATAAGATTATCTTTAACCCTTCACCTGATTTTAAGTTTGGTAGTGAGGTCTCTGCAACACAAGTTAAAATTAGTGCAGAAGGATTGTACAATAGGAATACTGGAGTTATGTGTCTTGTAGGATGTCGGGATTTGAGGACAAATGGCAAAATACTGTTAAAGAATGAGTCTCTGGACTGTAAAATCATGGTTAATGTCCAGTTTCCTCCATTGAAAGCAAAAGGGGGTGAATTTATTAAAGGGACCATAGAAAGCATGCGACAAAAGGCAGACCCTTATTATTTTGAGCCCCTTCAGTTGTCTTCATATTCTCTATACAGAAACCAAGTAGATGCATCCATTTGGAGAATGGACTTTGAGATAATTATGGTATTGATATCAAACACGCTTTCTTGTGTGTTTGTAGGATTGCAACTCCTCCATGTGAAAAAGCACACAGAAGTACTTCCTCACATTTCCATTGTGATGCTTCTTGTTATTACTCTAGGTCACATGATTCCCCTGGTGCTGAACTTTGAAGCCCTATTCAAGGTGAATCATAATGGTGTGCAGAATGTTTTTCTTGGGAGTGGAGGGTGGCTTGAAGTGAATGAAGTAGTTGTGAGGATGGTGACAATGGTAGCTTTTCTTCTAGAGCTGCGTCTTCTACAATTGACCTGGTCTTCAAGACAGAGTGAGGAAAGCCAGACAGGTCTGTGGGCTTCCGAAAAATGGGTTCTTTATATGACTCTACCACTGTATTTTAGCGGTGGATTGACTGCATGGTTCGTGCACATATGGAAGAATTCTCGCCGGAAAAGCTCACGTCCATTCCATCTTTCACGCCACAGGTTTAGGTTTCCTCGTGGACATCCTTATCCACTTCCTTCGCTCTGGGAAGACTTCAAATCTTATGCTGGTTTACTCCTTGATGGATTTCTGCTCCCACAAACTCTGTTCAACATAGTGTCTAACTCAGAAGGGAAGGCTTTGGCGTCTTCATTTTATTTTGGAACAACCATTGTTCGTATACTGCCCCATGCATACGATCTCTATAGAGTTCACAGTTCTGCATGGTACCTTAATATATCATCCATATACGCAGACCATAGAATGGATTTTTATTCCACAGCTTGGGACATCATAATTCCAATCGGTGGTCTTTCATTTGCTGTCCTCATATACCTTCAACAAAGATTTGGAAGCCGCTGCATTCTTCCAAAGAGGTTTAGAAAAACTTCTGCCTATGAGAAAGTACCTGTTATTGGTAATGACGATTTGTGATGATAGCCTAATATTGATTACATTTTGTAAAATGATATTTTTTGTTGAGCATTAGAAGACACTTATTGCAATGGCAGATATACAGTTCACGATCAAAGAGTACAGAATTTTGCCCATATCAAGAAACCTTGTACTACCATTTAGCATCTTTTGTATAATCTCTTAAGTTTTGCCCAAAGCTCGCTGCTATGAGACAAAATGCTGTTCATTGTAGTATTTGGCAAGTTAAAAACTTGAGGTGCATTTGGCAAATTATCATTGTATTTGTGTTCATGGGGAATTTTTTAAGTTATAAATAATCACATATAGCTTTTTTCCGAAAAAATAAAACCATTTGCGTATAAATTACCAAGTATAATCTGCGGTTTTTGAAGTTTTTCCCTAAGTTCCCTGCTACGAGACAATGATGTTCATTTGTGTATTTGGCAAATTATCATTGTATTTGTTTTTTTAGGAAATTTTTCAAGCTATATAAAGCAATTGCGTGTAGCTTTTTCCAAAAATAAAATAAAATCAATTGCGTATAAGTATAGGTACCAAGTATATACTATCTGTCTCACAATATCTTTTTATCTTTCTTTTTTTAAATAATTGTCGCTTTAAAATACCAATGCAATATTTATTATTTTTTTCCATTATTATACCCTTATTTATTGAATTTCATCCAACTTAACTACTTCACTAACTACAATTAAGAGTGTTTTAGTAAATGACATTAATTTTACAATTGAAATCAACACAATTAATCATTTCCTTAGTAATCGTGCACAAATCTTAAACGACTATTGTTTAGAGACGGAGGGAGTATTATTATCTTTCTTTCTTTCAAAAAAAAAAGTATATACTATTATTTTATTTTTTTTGTCAAGTAGTTTAGTGGCTAGAATTCACCTTTTTCAAGGTAAATAAGTGGGGTGTCTGGAGTTTGAACCCTGATCCCTGCATATAACAATGCATGTCCCTGTCAACTGACTTATGCTCACGGGGACAGTATATACTATTATTTAATCCATCTTTTCAATTTTTATTTAAATAGTATGATAATTAGACAATTTTACATAAATAAGTAGACATTTGGCTTGATTCCTTAATAATAAGTTAATGATTCAATTGCTTAAAAAAAAATGCATATGATTGATTCCTCTGAATGACGCGGAAAGAGTAAATAACGTTCAGTTGACTTGAGATAATGAAAGCACACATACGGTTGCACGATGAAGAGACTCGGTAGTTGAAATATAAAGCAAATGGCCAATGAAACATCTATGATTCTATATGCAGCAACTTCTGAAAAAGGGGAACCATTGTCATGCTAAAGCTAAATTGAAGGATCAATAGGAATGTCAGAAGGTCATTACTGGCTACTCGGTAAGGTAGGAACCTATCTCAGATTGCAAAGAGAGGATATAAGTGAGGTATGGTTTAGAAGAAATATGAGAATGAGAGATGGATAGAAGTTGTGGCATTGCAAATATAGTCATGAAGGTGAAGAGGTTGTGATTTTGCCTACTTGATTTGTGTGATTCAGGTCCCACATCGGTCAACTAAGAAATTATGTCGATGTTTATAATAGAGCTGTGAGATGATAAAAATCACCGGATTTGGTAGCGCAAGCTTGTGACCCGAGTGGGGGTATTAAGGTGTTGGTAGTTGCTTGTGACATATATGCCTGTGCAATGAACATCTTGGTCGGCAGCAGGTAAAAAATAGGAGTGCACTAAGATGGAATTCTGATTTCCCTCAAAA
>Ga0228710_1007899_pt1 | contig 15513 bp, 11 predicted proteins | sample MedpolnodulmetaG_FD_177995 | JGI IMG/M metagenome (GOLD analysis project Ga0228710, IMG submission 177995) | Root nodule microbial communities from Medicago polymorpha collected in Santa Monica, California, United States - pink nodules | ecosystem: Host-associated > Plants > Roots > Nodule... | reverse complement strand
TATTTTATATATATATATATATATATATATATATATATATATATATATATATATACACCATTAAAAAAATAATATTATTTTTACATCTTTTTCATGTATAATAGAAATAAAAAATATTTTAACATAGACATTTTGTCTTACTAACTGCTATAGTATTTTTAGAACAGTCTCTGCACTTTTTTATTACATATGTTGCCTCTTGTAAAGCTCATGAACTCTCTAAGAAGTTGAGTACATAAAATACTGGGCCAACCCACATAAAATACGGGGTGCAAAATCACTCAAAAAAAAGAGGGGGTGCAAAATCGCACAATTAGCAAAAGACACGGGGAAAAGTGCAATTTAGCCTATGGTAAAGAGTTTTTTTTATTAAATATTGGAGTATATAACAAATTGTAGTGTACTTAGATATGCTAACATGAAAATAGTCTAGAGCAAGATTGTATTGGAAAGTGATTACGTTTAAAACAAAAAATTATGGAAAAGTGAGATCAAAGAGTCGGTTGTCGGCTGTTTTGAGATAAAAGACCCAAGAAAAGGTTTTACAAATTACAAGCTTAATGTTCCTTTCCTTATGCCATTCCTTGCTAAATAGAATATGCAACACATGTTTTGTATTACGGTAGATTTTCCAATTACGTTAAGTCATCAAGATTTTACAGAAGCTACTATTTCTGCAGAATCGCAATAGTTCACTGTAATTCTGTCGACTTATAGTTCATCGTAAATTGCTAACATTTTTTATTAAAAAGTCTTTAAAAACTTTAAAATAGAATTATCAATTTAATGCATGACTGATATCAGAGTGAGTTTATCAAAATCATAGTATTTCATCGTAATTTTGTAAAAAACTACAAAGTGTAACTTTTATAAAATCGTGTTATTTCAGTTTTTGAATTTACGGGGTGTTGACAAAGACAGTTTTCAAAATTGTTAATATTTCAAAATCTAGAAAATAAAAGGAGCGCTCTAAACTATTTTTATTTATCCATTGAAATTGTCTCACGCAAACTAATGTGATTGGTTTTTGTGTACCCTACAATTTATTGGACTAATTATTTCTCAAAAAAATTATTGGACTAATTTCAATGTCTCTTTCATCGTCTTAAACAAGATAATATTTTGTGTTAACTTTGGATTCTTACAAGGAATCAAAATTGAATGATATAGAGTTCGATTATGAGATAAATATAACGTGATTAAGAATTGTGTTATCTAAAAAGCTAACTTAAATTCTTTCAAATGGTTCGTTTTGGAATGATGTTTATTAACTCTTTGAGCCAAATTACTTTGTTATCAGACCGCTATATGTTGAGAAATAACAAAGCTGAAGAAGAAAATAAGCTCAATCACAACACAAGAATATAACGTGGAAATTTCAACAATGGAGAAAAAACCACAACTGCTGTCTAAACCGACAAGCAGAGAATTATTACTATGTGAAATTTTTAACAACACATAGACTTCTTTCGCTCTCACGCCAATGCCTCACTACAACAACACTCTCACAAACCAAATATTTAAACTAAGTCAGATATAAGCTTAAAGTGCTATTGACAGGTGCGTCTAAAACTAAAGAACATAGGTCCAATATATAGCTTTGGTCTTCCCCTTGTTTCACCACACAAGGCGATATGGAACTTCTCCAATAGCTAATATTTTTTAATCTCTATCTTTATTTAAGAAATTTGACAATCAAACCCAACAATAGAAATGTTGGATATATAAGAGAGGATACCCATATACGCGATGCCTTAAAATTTTGGATGTGTCTAAGTCTTTTAGTGGTCCTTGACGTTTAACCCATTACCGCTCTTGGCGCTCCATGGACTCTCCAACAAGTGGTACCAGAGCCATGGTTAGGCTCGGTGGGGGAGTGGGAGCGGGATCCTAATGTGGACCAGGCTAGTGACGTGGGCGACTCACTCTTGAGGGGGAGATTGTTGAAAATCAAATGTGAGTGATTATGTCCCACATAAAATGGAGGAAATGTTGGATATATAAGGGAGAAAACCAATGTATCTGATGCCTTAAAATTTTGGGTGGAAATATAGTGTCTAAGTCTCTTAATGATCTTGAGCGTTTCATTACCGCTTCCGACGCTCTCAGGATTCCCCCAACACTATATAATAATGTAAAAAATGCAAATAGAGAAAATATAATGTATAGAAAAATAGTTGAAAAGATACATCCCCAATCATGCTGATGGAGTGAATATATTATTATTTTATATACCACGAGAGGTAGTGTTTAGCACGTGGTGTATAATGAGTGACTCAAAAAGAAAGTTCTAAATTAAAATTCATTATTCAAATATCTTGTATAGTCCTATAAATAGTGAACACTTCCATAGAAGTGAGCAAGCCACAAGCATTTCTCTCATTGTCCAAATTAAAAAGTAGCAAAAATGTTTTCAGGAATTACAGGTATCATCAACAGGGGTGAAAAGCTGAAGGGAACTGTGGTGTTGATGCAAAAGAATGTGTTGGATGTCAATGAACTCACTTCAATTAAAAGTAACCCAGTTGGTGGTATAATTGGTGGTGCCATTGGTGGTGCCTTTGGTGCAGTTGGAACTATTCTTGACACTGCTACTGCCTTCTTAGGCCGTAATGTGGCTCTGAAATTGATTAGTGCTACAAGTGCTGATGGTAACAATAACCTCTCTCTCACTATATAGATATAATGTTTTTTTTTGAGGGATACATAGATATAATGTTAAATACTTGATCTTCATAATATATCTATAGTGATGAGTTTAATGAACTAAAATAGTAAGAGTTTGATTTTCATACACATATTCAAGAATAAATTGTTACATTTTAACTTTTAAGTTAACTATCATAAAATAAAACAACAAAATACATTTTTTATGCTAAAATGAACGTCATTTTAAATAACATTATTAGTTACTTTTTTTTTTTTAACTTTTTGTTAAAAAAAATACATTTTTTTCTTTTTAATTCTACCATCTAATTAGTAGAACTATGTTGTAACCCAAAATAATTAGTAGCACTATGTAGATCACTCTCAAATCATTATATTTTTATTAATAACGATGAACAAAGATGCAAGTCAAAAAAATAAAATAAAACTTTTGGTAAAATTAGTATTTTTTTTTAATCAAATAACCTAATAGTTAGAAATAAGACTATTGTATGTAATTTGTCTTATATTCATAAAGGAATTAATTTCCTAGTCCCCAGCTTATGAGCTCTAACTATGTCCTCCATCAGCATCAAACAACCCTTTAATTGATAATCAATTAACAATTATTAGAAAAAAATCCAAATTATTTCACTTATATCAGTACAACTCAGACTCAAGCCGGATCAATGAAAATAAATTTAGATTGAGTAGGGAAAAAATGAGCTATAAAAAACTTTAGATTTACAATAGCTATAACTAAGTTGTTAAATTGAGAATCATGATTTCAGTATTCATTTTGAATTTTGTGTAGGAAGTGGAAAAGGAAAAGTGGGAAAGCAAACATTCTTGGAAGGTGTTATTACCTCCATACCAACATTAGGAGACAAGCAAAATGCTTACAGTATTCATTTTGAATGGGGCAGTGACATGGGAATTCCAGGAGCATTCTATATTGAGAATTTTTTGCAACACGAGTTCTTCCTTGTCAGTTTGACACTTGAAGATGTTCCAAACCATGGAACCATCAACTTTGTTTGCAACTCTTGGGTTTACAATGACAAAAAGTACAAAAGTGACCGCATTTTTTTCGCTAACAAGGTAAAGAAAAACTCGTATTTATTTGACTAGTTAAGTATAAATTATTTCTCTAAACTTGACACTAGTAAGTAAATATAAATGTAGACCTACCTTCCAAGTGAAACACCGGCTCCATTGGTGTACTATAGACAAGAAGAGTTGAAGACTTTAAGAGGAGATGGAAAAGGAGAGCGCAAGGAATGGGAAAGGATCTATGATTACGATGTGTACAATGATTTGGGTGAGCCTGACTCGAAACCTACCTTGGGTCGTCCAGTTCTTGGAGGATCGAGCACCTTGCCTTACCCTCGAAGGGGGAGAACAGGCAGAAAACCAGCTAAAAAAGGTTAAACCTTCTGTTCTAAGTAAAATATTATGTCACTTTTCAATTTTTCTACTTAGATGTTTTCAATGGTAATGTAACTTGCGAGATAGGTAATGTTTTTCGCAATAGTGTTACATTAGAGTCGTTTAATGATTCCTTGAAATCTATCTAAAACTTGGATGTAGTAGCATAGACCAAAACATTTTGAGGTAGAAAAACTGTTTTGTTTTCCCGAATATTTTCTATTTATGGTTTTAAAGATGTTTTTGTTGCTAACACATATTTATCTACAATGTATGTTTACAGACCCTAAGAGTGAGAGTCGGAGCGGCACTGTTTACCTTCCAAGAGATGAATCATTTGGACACACAAAGTCTTCCGACTTTCTTGCTTTCATACTCAAATCAGCATCTCAAAATATCATACCTTCCTTGAAATCTGTTGTTAACAAAGAGTTTAACAACTTTGAAGATGTGCGGTCGCTTTACGATGGTGGAATCAAGCTACCTACCAATTTTCTTAGCAACGTTAGTCCAATACCATTGTTCACGGAACTTTTTCGATCTGATGGTGGATCAACCCTTAAGTTTTCACCACCTAAAGTGGTTCAAGGTATATATCAGTCACACAATCCTAGTCCTATCAATATATACATATATCAGAGAAATAAAGTTCATAGATCTTTTGAAATTTTTATCTTGAGCAGTGGATCATTCTGCATGGATGACTGATGAGGAATTTGCAAGGGAGATGATAGCTGGGGTGAATCCACACATCATCAAAAAACTCACGGTAAAGTTAATAGTTTAGCATTGTTAACTATTTTGTAAACAAAATGTTATTTCTATAATTGGTGACATTATTGCTTGATACAATTAATTCAGGAGTTCCCACATAAGAGCAAGCTAGATAGCCAAAAATTTGGAGATAACACCAGCACCATAACCAAAGAACAATTGGAGCCAAACATGGGTGGAGTCACTGTAGAACAGGTAATAACACATGATATTAATGTTTTTCTAGAGAAATGGTTCATTTTTATTCAAATGAGGTACCATGACTAAATTATATTTTGTTGATTAGGCTATCCAAAACCACAAACTATACATCCTTGATCACTATGACATAGTATATCCATATTTGAGGAAAATAAATGCAACCGAGACAAAGGCCTATGCTGCTAGAACCATCCTTTTCTTGCAAAATGATGGAACTTTAAAGCCACTGGCGATTGAGCTAAGTAAGCCACATCCTGACGATGATAGTTATGGACCTGTTAGTGAAGTTTACTTGCCTGCCAGTGAAGGTGTTGAAGCTTCTATTTGGCTACTTGCTAAAGCTTATGTAGTTGTAAATGACTCTTGCCATCACCAACTTGTTAGCCATTGGTATGAATTTCGTTAATGAGGTTTATCGTAACAAGTATAATTTATCTACCTGTGAGTTATTTATTAATGTCTACATGTATGACAGGTTGAACACTCATGCTGTTGTTGAGCCGTTCATCATAGCAACAAACAGACACCTTAGTACGGTTCACCCTGTCCACAAACTTTTACTTCCTCACTACCGTGACACAATGAACATAAATTCACTTGCACGGAATGTCTTGGTCAATGCTGAGGGTATTATAGAATCAACATTCTTGTGGGGAGGATATGCTTTGGAAATGTCTGCGGTTGCATATAGGGATTGGGTTTTCACCGAGCAAGGACTACCTAATGACCTACTCAAAAGGTAATGTTAGAAAACATTATATCCTATGTTTATTCATACAGGAAAAAACTATTGATCTCACAAAAGTAATTTTTCTTTTTGCTAATGTGATATACCTTACTTGTTATGCAGAGGAGTGGCTGTTGAGGATCCAGCTTCACCACATGGCATTCGCCTTTTGATCGAGGACTATCCTTATGCTTCGGATGGACTAGAGATATGGGCTGCTATCAAGACATGGGTTGGAGAATATGTGAATTTCTACTACAAATCAGATGCTTCCATTGCACAAGATGCTGAACTCCAAGCTTTCTGGAAGGAACTTGTAGAGGTCGGTCATGGTGACTTAAAGAATGCCACTTGGTGGTTTAAGATGCAAACTCGTGCAGAGTTGATCGAAGCTTCCACCATCCTTATATGGATTGCTTCAGCACTTCATGCAGCTGTTAATTTCGGACAATACCCATATGGAGGATACATCCTTAACCGACCAACTAAGAGTAGGAGATTCATGCCTGTGAAAGGATCACCCGAGTATGCTGAGCTTGCTAAGGACTACCAGAAGGCGTATTTGAAGACAATCACACCCAAGAGTGATACCCTTACAGACCTTACCATTATAGAGGTCTTGTCAAGGCATGCTTCTGATGAGCAATACCTTGGAGAGAGAATCGAAGGCGATCTTTGGACTTCTGATGCACAGCCAAAAGAGGCCTACAAGAAGTTTGCAAGGAAGTTGGCTGAAATTGAGGAAAAACTAGTTAAAAGGAACGCCGATGAGTCATTGAGAAACCGATACGGGCCTGTGAAGATGCCATACACTCTGCTTTATCCTTCTAGTGAGGAGGGATTGACTTGCAGAGGTATTCCCAACAGTGTCTCCATCTAGAAAATGTCATGGTTTGTTGCTATGAATAAAATATGAGAAGGAATCTAATTCCCTCATCCTCCTATGTATGGTATGGTCATGTTATTAAGTATGTTTGTTTGCTGTAATGTCTTTCATCAATAAAAACTACCATGTTTGTACCTTGTAGTGTGATGGACTTACTATATCAAATGCAGACTTCATATTTTGAGAAAATGCAAATATGGTATGAAAAAACATGTTAACGTTGAAAAAGTAATAGATCATAATAATTTTATGGTTTAAATATGTGTTTAGTCCCTGCACTTTTACTCAATTTTGGTTTTGGTCCATGCACTTTTTTTTGTTTGGCATTGGTCCCTGTACTTTATAAAACTTTTGGCATTAGTCCTTCTGTTAAGTATCTGTTAAAAAAAAACCAAAATTAACGGTGTGCCACTTGGACCAATCATGGCACGTCACGTGGCACACTAAAAGACAAAAAAATCAACTTTTTAATTATTATTTTATTCTTTATTTTTTAACTTAAAAATATTATTAGTCCCTGCACTTTCAACATTTTTTGATATTAGTCCCTACACTTTGGTATTGATCCCTGATTTTATTTTTTTTGAAAAAACATTCAATGAAATTATTATGTTTTATTATTGTTTTGTTCATTATTTTTATTGAGAATAATTATAAAATAAAATAAAATCAGAAAAATCTTTTTAAAAAAATAAGAAAGTTTAATAAAACTTAACTTGAAAAATAACAATTGTATAACATTAAATTTTGCTTGCCGGTCACGATTTTACTTGTAATAAGTAAGTTTAATAAATATAAATGTTGTTAACACAATTTGTACTCCACGTTGGAATTACTACACCTTTTACTCTAAAAAAAAGTTTATTTATTATATAACAAGTAGTAGAGATAAGTAAGATATTTATTCCCCTTTTAAAAAAACAAGCTACGATTTTTTTTTTGAGGGAACAAGCTAAGATATTTATTGTCAAATAAAAGGTATAAGTAAGATATTTTACTCTTTAAAAAGATTTTTTTAAAAAAAATCTTTTTAAAATAAAATCAAAAAAATCTTTTATTGATCTTTTATTAAGCTTTAATCAATTTTTTAAAAAAAAAATTTTATATTTTTTTTATGATTATTCCAATAAAAATAATGAACAAAACAATAATAAAACATAATAATTTCATTGGATGTTTTTTTTAAAAAATAAAAAAATTCTGGGACCAATACCGAAGTGCAGGGACTAATATCAAAAAATGTTGAAAGTGCAGGGACTAATGATATTTTTAAGTTAAAAAGTTTGATTTTTTTGTCTTTTAGTGTGCCACGTGGCATGCCATGATTGGTCCATGTAGCACACCGTTAGTTTTGGTTTTTTTTAACAGATACTTAACAGAAGGACTAATGCCAAAAGTTTTATAAAGTGCAGGGACCAAAGCCAAAATTGAATGAAACTACAGGGACTAAACACATATTTAAACCAAAAATATATTGGTGACTCATCAAATAAATATATTAGTCCTGGAGGTGGCAAAATGGATCAATTATATGGATATGGATTTGGATCTTAATGGATGGATCAAAAAAATCCATTAGTCTATTAAAATCCACCAATTTTTTTTTGAAAAAAAAACCATCCAATCCATCCATTAGGTTTTATGTCCATCCAATCCATCCATTATTAAATTTAAATGGATGGATTATTCATCCGATCCATTTAATAAAATGTATTATTTATTTTTTAAATTTGTTTCACATAATTTTTTAGTTAATTAATTGGTTTTACATAATTATTTTGTTAATTAATTGGGGCAGAAAGTAATGACATTCAGAATTACTTTTTTAATTAAGCTCAATGCTTATTTTTGTATAAGCCTAAAACATATTTTTTTTAAAGTTCAAAGCTGAAATAAAATAAATAAATAAAAGGTGGTGGTGCATCGGCGTTGACCACCGGACACCGCCGTTGAGCGACAGTTCTCCGACGACCGACACGGCGGCGGACGGCGGCAATATGGCTGGAACTTCAGATTTTGTTAAAAGGTGGATATGTGTAGTACTAAGAAGCAGATATCCAAACAATTTCAATTCAGATTCGAAGCAGAGTGTGACCAAGAAAAAAGATTCAAAACGAAGCAACACAAGTTTGCTGCCTATTCTTAAGGAAATCAAATGGCCAGCTGGAGTGAGTGATACAACGTAACAAATTTATCCTTATCTAGGTTTCTTTTTTAATCATGGTGATTTTTTTTTAATAAACAATAATGATGATGATTCTAAACAAATTGGCAAATGTAGATATCCAAAATTTAGAAAGGAATTCATGCTCGAATCAAGTTTAGCTCATAGGTTGGACTTAAGGAGCACTCTTTGATGATTGACTAGAGAGATGAAGTTTTTGAAATACAACAGAAATTGCATCACTTATGAAAAATAAATATTAGCTTGTTAAAAAAAATGAAAAAAAAATATCATTACTCTTCAACAAATAATATTTTGTAACCAAAAAAAAAAAACATTTTTAGAAAAAGATGAAATGCCATCTTAGCTCTAAATAGAAATTGGAGCAGTTTTTAACAATAAAAAGTACAACAGAATTCCACAAGGTTTTTTTTCATTACTAGTACACCATTTGGTACAAGAAAAAGTACCATATGAAATACAGTACCATTTGAACAAAAAAATAAAACTATTTTTACAATCCAAGTAGTTTTACATACTCCACGTACGTCTGTTGATTCTCCTATGTAATTGGTATGCATTGTCCTTATTTTCAACTCTCTAACTCTCAATATAATGAAGCGAAAAAATCAACAATCGAATATATGAATCGAAAATAAAAACCTAAATCAACTAAACCTAATTCCCCATAGATTTACAATTTTTAGGGTTTCAAATCTAATTTTAAATTTCAATTTAATTTTTCATGGATTTTTTGTGAGTTAACACTCTATTCCTAGAAAAAATGAGTCTTGATAAGTTATAGTTTACCTTAAAAGGTAAGTAAAGTCTGACTGAATCGAACTCATGTTCTCCACAATAATTTGTTCTTAGTGGAGCTTGTTAACCCCTTAACCCAATTGCTTAGTTTGGAAAAAAAATTTAAAAAATTAAAAGATTTTTTAAATAGATTTATCTTTTAAAAATTGGAAATGAATAATTATTATTTGCAGTAGTTATAAAAGGAAAAGTTTGACCCATGAAACTTTCACTAAATGACATGGATTGAATGATGGGGACCTCATTACTCACGCTCTCATTCTATTGGCAAGTGAGGAGGACGTATTTGAAAAAAAAACACTTTAACTAATTTTTACTTGGCAAATTCTATGGTACACCCAATATATTTGAGTGTATCGGTACACTCATTATTTAAATTAACAGTTAAATGAGTTGTTTTTTGAAGAAAAATATTATTTTTTATCATTTATAATTATAATAACTAAATCTTATTCATCAAAAGTGTCAACGAAATAAAATTATTTTTTTTTTTTGAATTTTTATCACTCATAATTGAGAATATTGATTATTTTTTACTAAAAAATTACTATGATTCTTATAAACAATGAAATGATGTTTTTTCTTATGAAATGATGTTCTATAAAATATAAATATTGACAAATAGCTATTTATTACATAAAAAATGATCATTATTTATAAAATTAGGAAGGAAGAGTACCGGTACACCTCACTTTGTGAGTGTACCGTAGAAGTTCCCTTTTTACTTTAGTTTATAATCTTTTAAGTGGGGACATTTTTGTCTTTGAAGATAGTAACAGTATGGAGTAGTGTGTTACTGATGTTCAAATTTAAAGATATAACAAAACCACCGAGCCTCTCAAAACAAAAAAACCGGTAAAGAAGGTGTGATTTATCTTTTTTGTTTGTTACTATCTCTGTATAAATATATCATTCATTACTCATTCACATCACAGCATACAAACCCTACTTTCACTTTCTTCCCAACCCGGCCTAAAAGAAAGAACAGACAACTCATTAGTGATAACTCAGAGATGATGATGAATCACGGTGATCATGACGATGATGCTCGTCCTCATCATGACATTATCGATGCAACAACATCTTCATCTTCTTCATCACCACCACTCCCTAAGCCTTTATCATCTGAATACACACCTGCTACACACCTCTCTGCTGATGCACAAACATTCTTTAATTTAAAGATGATGAAGAAGTATGTGGATCCATCATGGCTTACACTCTCACAACCATCTTCATCACCACCACTCCCTAAGCCTTTACCATCTGAATACACACCATCATCACCCCCTAGGCCTCCACCATTCGAATACACACCATTAACACCCCCCACACGTCCTATTGATCCTCAAACATTCTTCTATTCCGAACTCATCACCAATCTTCCTCATCCACCTAATTTTGACTCCAACCCTAATAATCTTGCCCTAATTCCCAAATTACCATTCCACCATCATCAAGAACAAGAACAAGATCTTTCTCCTCCTCCTACTACCAATAGTAAGGTGTTGGGACGGCGTCAACGTATTCTACCAAAGCACCAGCCTGTGAAAAAGAGACGACTAATTAAGAGCGCGACAGTACCGCCACCATTCCCATGGGCCACTTCGAAACGTGCCATCTTGCACACACTCGACCACATGTTATCCGTATTGAAACTCAAGACTATCTCTGGAACTCTTGAATGCAAAGTCTGTAAGTTTCAACAAGACATTCAGTTTGATTTGGTTGAGAATTTTGAGAAAGTGACAAGGTTCATAGAGGAAAGAAGGAACGAGATGTGTGATCGTGCACCCGGTGAATGGATGAATCCAGTGATACCAAACTGTGAGAGTTGTGGAGAAGAGAAAGCAATGCATCCATTGATGACAAAGAAGAGAAATATAAATTGGTTGTTCTTGCTGTTAGGTCAGATGATAGGGTGCTGCAAGCTTGATCAATTGAAGTATTTCTGCAAACATGCTGATATACACAGAACAGGTGCCAAAAATAGATTGATTTATTCAACTTATTTTGGTTTATGCCAACAACTCCAACCAAACAAACCCTTCCTTCCATAGGGATTTAAATATGGGTGATCTTAATGAGTGCTCTTGGACATCAGTTAAACAATCGCTAGATAATTTTTGACTAAATTGCATTTTTAGTCCCATAACTATTTAGGTAGTATCGCTTTGGTCCCTTAACTTCTGTTTGTTACACATTTTGGTCCTTTCCGTTAATTTTAATTCAAAAACGTTAGGTTTTCTTCATTTTCTTCTGGAATTTTTCTGGGATTCTTGTTATTGAAGGTTGATGGAGATGATATGAAGATGAAAAAGAGGAGAAGTAGATGAAGAAAACCTAACGTTTTTGAATTAAAACTAACGGAAATGACCAAAATGTGTAACATATAGAGAAGTTAAGGAACCAAAATAAATCGAATTTTAATTAAGGGACCATAGCGATACTACCTAAATAGTTAAAGGACCAAAAATGCAATTTAGCCATAATTTTTTTGTCTTAGAGATATAAGATGTTACTTTTGAGTTTTGATCAAGGAATGATTACATCATTTTTTTATGAAAATTTACTTTTGTTTTGAATGTTTGAACAATTGCCCATAGGTACTCTTTAGCGTTCTCCTTTAAATATTAGTTTTTGCGTTGTCCTAAACACTCTAATTGGAATTTTGCATTATAATTTGAGTTTCTAAACGTGTATGACTGAAATTATATATAGAAGTCATGTTACTATATCTTACTATGAGTGAATAGAGTTCAGTTATAGTAGTACTATAAAACTAGATTAACACTCATTCCACTGATCGTGTGAGAAATTTTCATACTTTGTTTCCATAAAAAATGTCTAACGTAATAATAATGTGATTTATCATTCTTTTCATCAATCAAATATTGAAGTAGCTCTTTCCCAAATCTACATCACCAATGGAATGGTTAAGAGTACTCTTGTTTTAACACTGATTTTCATTGAACATTTTAAAATAAAAGCTAGTAGATTGCTCTGATCGTGAGTCACTCTAGTAGATGCTTAAAGCTTGTTGCAAAGATGGTTCTCATTGTCAAATAATATCTGAATAATATGAGATATAAATATTAAGGTGTTATTACGAAAAAGAAACAACATATACTAGGGTTTTTCCCTCAAAGTGTGGTAATTATTGAGTGTACTACAGATATTAAATGTGGGCACCTCTACCAACCGTGTATTGAATTTTGATTTGCCTCAACCATTGTTTTATACTACTAAAAAAGTACAATTTTGATTTATACTACACATCTGTTTCTTTTTTAAGCGTCATTTAAATGCGGATTAGCGTTTCTATTTACATGTTGTTTTAGTAGGTTTAAATGTATGATTTGTTAATTATTCTTTTTGTCAATTACTCTTATATTTTTCAATAAAACTAATTAATGTTATAAAGTTAGAAAACTAAAGTTTAATTTTTTTTAACAAAGTTTTTTTTTTAAACAAAGTTTGTTTGTTTGTTTTTTTAAAATAAAGTTTGTTTCTTTTTTTCTTCAAATTTAAACAAAATTTTGTTACCTATAATAATGATTCTATAAAAAAAAATAGTAATTGTTAAAAATTTCAAGTGCAAAGTAAAAGAACATATTTGAGAGGAAAAAAAAAGATTCCATGAATAATATTCAAAAGGAAGAAAGAGTGGAAGACTCATTGAAAATTGACTTAAAATATTTAAAGGAATGAGCACAATATTTAAAAAAAATGACAATTATTTGTTACGAGAGTGAGTGTGAGCAAAAAAAATAAGAATTTGTTAGAGAAAGAGATAGTAACTAACAATTGTTTGTTATGAGAGAAAGATAACATATTAAATTTATTGGAAAAGGAGAGTGTGTGTAAAATAATAAGAATTTATTATCAAAAAAAGGAACGGAGGGAGTATATATAAAAAAGTAACCGTTTTGGGATGACTTTTTCTCCTTCTAATTATACCATTAAGAAAAATTGACCATCAAAATGTTATTTTATTGGTTTCATTCAAAAAGATAAGAATTTATATTATATTTGTTATATTGTTGGTATCATTGAAAAAGATAATATAATTTGTTACAATATGAAAGTACAAAATATCTATTATCTATACCTATAATTTTGATAAAAACCAAATTGATTTTAATCAAAATTTCATAAAAACTACCGTTCATAATTTATACACATTAGTACAATAAGAAACATAAAAAGATGTGTATGTCTAAACGCTATTGCATATTAATAACGTTTTAGTTAATTATCTTTTGAACTGAGATAGTGAAGGTAGGGATATAGTAAGTATATTAATTTGTAAATTATACCGGTAGATATATTGCAAACTACTTCCACCGGTTACTTTTTTTTTTTCTTTCAAAGTCCCACCGTTAATTGTTAAGTATCCTTTTATAATAGTAACATCAAATTAAAAAAGTCGATTACGTTTTTCTCTCTCTATTATCCATTCATTTTAATCCATCAAAAAAATTCTACATTTTTGCACCCCTTTTTATTCCAATAAATTTATTGTGTTATTTTTCTCCTATAACAAACCATTGTTAGTTATTCTTTCTTCAAAAAATGCCTTTTTTTTTCATATATTTTATCTCTCTCATAACAAACACTTATCAATGGTCTAAATATTATACACAAACAATTTTTAACAATATTAATAATCTTATTTATAAAATTTCAACTATTCGTGAAACCATTATAGGTAACAAAATTTTATGTAATGAAAGTTTAAATTTGCACCTAACAAAAAATAAACTTTGTTTAAACAAAATAACTTGAATTTTCTAAAAGTACAACATTAATTAATTTTATTAAAATGAGTAAGTAAATCTGAAAAATAGTATAATTGATGTAAAAAAAAATAGTATAATGGATAAATTGTATTTAAATTGTCAAAACAAAAGTTAAATAGTAACACAAAATCCGTGTTCAAACGACACTACGAACATACACAGTTACACACAAAATCAATCATTTAATTGATATGATCTCGCTTAATTCAATCCTCTTTTGATAGAATTGATAATTAATTCTTGACAAAAAAAATTAGGAAAGAATTGATAATTAATAACCTCCCTTCAAATAAAATAACATTTGATTGGTAAGATCTTGCTTAATTCGGTCCTCTTCAGATTGAATTTATAATTAATAATAATAATAATTAAAATAAGTTATAGCAGAACTTTCAATATTGATAATTAACTATATTCCATAAAATTCAACCAACGAAATAACATGTTTTAGAAGGCATCACCACAAACTGAAAAAAGTAAACTAGAACAAGACGAAATTTAACAGTAAAAAAGACAAGAAATAAAAGCAACAATGTTTTTGGATCTCTAGAAACTAGCATTCTAACAAGCAAAGCTTCCTAGGGCCAAAGCCACTACAACACTGATACCAACATAACCACTCAATCTCGTAGAACCTGAATGATGATGATGTGGAGGCGGTACCGGAGAATTGTGGTTGGGAGGACTTGGCGCCGGAGTAGACTTACCGGTAGCAACTGGTGCTGGAGCATTGATTGTCGGAGACATTGCTGGAGAATGTATCTCACTTGGTGAAGGAGCATTTCCAATCGGAGACATTGATGGAGAGTTTATCGGTGCAGCTGCATGTGATGACAATGAAATGCTAAGAATCACGATTGGTACGATCAAAAGAAAACTGGATCTCATCATTGTGAAGATGTTTAGGATGATTGAATTGAGATTGAAATGTGTGAAAATGGTTAGAGGATGGTAGTATTTATTTATAGTGAGATGACCGCGTTACAATATTAATCATTACCAAAATTATAGGGGAATGCCTTACGATATTAAGTAGGTTTTAAAACCCTTGTCCAATTCCTTAAAA
>Ga0228710_1007898_pt1 | contig 15513 bp, 11 predicted proteins | sample MedpolnodulmetaG_FD_177995 | JGI IMG/M metagenome (GOLD analysis project Ga0228710, IMG submission 177995) | Root nodule microbial communities from Medicago polymorpha collected in Santa Monica, California, United States - pink nodules | ecosystem: Host-associated > Plants > Roots > Nodule... | reverse complement strand
CGAATTCTCCTTTTATAGGGAGAGTTAGTAACAGAAAACGAGTGACTTGGGGATTAATCCGACTTAATCCTTAAGCAACCACGTAACCACGTTTTTGTTACTGAATTGGATATATCCAGAAAAATCTGGACACGTATTTGGGTTTCGGATTAGTACGTGTAGCGCTTTCAGATAGTGACTAAATTAATTAATTAATTAATTTAACATCTTCAAGTAACAAAAAAATAAATATCATTTTTGACCCAAGCCCAGGCCAACCCGACCCGGCCGGTCGGACGGCAGCGTCGTTGCCTGATATATATGTTTTTGTAAGCGCTCACCCGTTCACAAAAGTGGGTACCCCAAGGGCACACCCTTGAAGGTCACTCTACCCTTATATAAACACTTACTAGTTGGTGTGGCTCACCGATGTGGGACATTTTTAAGTCACACACATACACTAGTTCTTACCTTGTGTTTTTCCTTATCCAATTTCTCACTAGATTCAACTAGTGTTCCAACAAACCCCGACATGACACATATGATTACATTGAATTATGTCATTTTTTCAAATTATTATCAGTTTTTGTGTAGTGTTAGTGTCCATGTGCTTCTAGTATAATAATAATGAAATGGGAATGAATTAATCTTACAGTTACACTGCTCTACAATGCAATTCCTGCCACAATTAGCCTGTGATTCACAACAAGATAATTTGGTCAACTCAATGTTTTCAATTGCGCCAAATACAATTTCGATAACAATCCATTGAAAGATACTCCTTCCATTTATAAATACAAGACAGTTGTGTCAACAAAAGTTGGTGCATCTAGTTGCACCAGATAAACATTTTTATCGACTATATGTCTCTTATATTTACGACCAGAGATGACAATACATACCGAGGAGGAGGGGTACACGGCGGAGAGCAGGAGAGAGAGGAGGGCAAAAGTGGCAGTGGCGCATGGGATATTGAATTGGGAAAGTCATTTTTTTATTTGTAGGGGAAAGAAAGAGTGGTGATTTGGTATTCTCCTCTCCTTATACCAATGGTTTGTTTCAAACGTTTGTGTCTTGAAAGAGAAGGCAGTGCTGAAATCATCATTCAGATTGTTGTAACGTGATTTGAGTAGCAAGTTAACTATTTTTCATTGCACATGCAGTTTTGTTTATATTTACTATTTAAGATGTTTTTTAAAAGTTAAAAATGGAGTTAGATTCATAAATTTGAATGATAAAAATACTTTCATGTTTTTTATGAGAGAAAAAACTACTATTGGTTTATATTAACGAACTGCTATTGATATTTATTCCTAATTATTAAATGGTTGTTTTGTTTGAAAATAAAAAACTCCTAAATAGTATTCCCCAAATAAAAAAAACTCCTAGATAGTAGATTAATATTGATGATAACAAGTCTCGCGAGAGAGTGTTCCCGTTGTTTATGAAGTTCATCCTCAGAATCACTATCAAAGAAGGGAATCAAGGCCTGTGAGGTCATTCTGAATGTGAAGTTCATGGGTACTGGTGGTCTCTTGTGAGTCTGCAACCAGATCATAGCTATCAGAATCAGAAGATTTGTTGTGTGCTTTCAAGACGACATTTGTATTTCCTTGGCTTTTGGATGTATATTTGTCCTGAACAGGAGCGTCAAAACTGGCTAAAGTCCTCACTGCAGGCAATCTTTCATTATGGATTGAAATATTTCCCGCTGAAGTTGAAACATCATCTGATGTATTCTTAATATAAGGTGGTCATGTATAACCTTTATTGCGAAAACCACCATTCAATGTTCCGTAGCTTAATTCCATACCACTTTCTACGCAAGATTTCTATAAAGTTTCAGTATCCTCAAAATTATTAGGTGACTGCAATGTAGAATTTCTTCATGTTGAAGATGGTTCATTAGTTGGCAAGTCATCGTAACCATAATTTTTTTCTGACTTCCACCTCCTGCCAAAAGAACCTCAAATATTCAGGTATGAACAGAAAAGAAGCGTAGATATTCAATTCTAATGACTTTCTTTAAAAAAGTACCTGAAGATCAGGTTTCAGTATTAGGCATGCATTTCATCATTTGCACTCTCTGCTCAAATGAACTTGTATATGCATCATGCATTGGTTTAGGTTGTGAGGTAGCACGTGAATTTGGAGGACGCTTTTCATCATGAACAAGTGATGGAACATGGACTTGAAAGGTTCCACATACGCAGGCTTCTGAAGAGTACTTGGCCCAACCTTAGCATATAAATAGTGTCAAAATGATAAACTATAGTAACGACTTTTTTTATCAAAATAAACTAGGGAAAATCCAGAATAAACAAATCCTACCAACAAGTCTTGAGAAGCCTTTGTAACATTATCTCCAAATGACTTGGGTTCCCATTTGATATTATGCTCCTCAGCTATTGCAGACAGTATTTTTAACTTTATTGAACCATCAGGTGCTTTAGCCGATAATTTCTCAACCAACTGTAAAGACAATACTAAATTAGAACAAACAGGCACAAAATGATTGTCGACATGATCCCATTCAACATCAAGCAGGTAGAGAAACTTGCCAAGCATTTTGCACCACAGCCAGGGCGTAGTTCAATTCAAGTGCTGCTGAGGTAAATTCTTTTCCATACTTTGATGTCATATGCTTCTTCACATCCGCAAGCTCAGGTATGTCTGAGCATCTTGGAGTTGCAAATATTACAGTAGCAACTGCTTCAAATCGATGGGGCAATTTCTGAGAATATTAAGGTAAAAAAAGAATGAAAATGAGATCAATGCAGTAAGAACACGCAATCATAATGAACAAACTAATAGAATGCCAGATCAATCATTTTCAGGAAAAAAAACAAACTCAAATGCATCAATCCCTTTAGACACACAAAATGCCAAAAAAATCAGTAAGTCATGCCTAAAATCATTATGAATGAACCTTTAATGTGTCCCTAGCATGATACGAAAACAGTGGAGGATGGTTCTTGATCTGGGGGCTTTGCTACTGTACATAAACCATGTGATATTCTTCCATAATACTTTATGTATTAACATAAGTTACATAAACCTATTGATCAATGGGATTATAATTTCAAGGATTGAGATAGTGAAATATTATTTTGGCGCAAGGAACCTTTGCTCAGGGGATTCCATCTGATATGTTACAACTCTAATTGAGCCGTTGGCTTGAACCACCTAAATTGTACATTTGCTCTTCACTCTTTAGGGTATAATATATCAAATTATCCTAGCGTGATCAAACTTTTGGTCGACATGTCTTAACAAAATAATAAAATACAGGAAAATTCAGTGGCACTGCCAAAACTACAAATCGGACTATCAAAGTCATGGTTGCTTTACAAACAGATGATGCAATCACAATATAGTCTCAAAGACATACAAAGCATTGAATTATACATTGATGCAGGAAACCACGCCAGGAAACGATGAAAAGATGACATGTTCAGTGATATTAACTTAGTAGCGAGTAATGCAAGCAACAAACAATATGCTAAAAACAGAGAAAGAAAACAAATAATGAGAGTTTGAAAATACTTGTGATACAATCATGGGCAAGCGAGCTGCGATAAGTTCACAGTATATCTCAACAAGCTCATATGCTGCCTAGTCTTCTCCTCCCTCCCCACATATTCAACCTGAACACAAAACACAAACAAAAAGTCAAACTAAAATAATTACGGCACATTTGAATTGGTTTATTTAACATTATCTACTAACACAAGCACTTGTGAAACTATTTGAAAGATCTTATGAAAATAACTTCTGACATGTCCATAAACTATTTTCATCTTATTTCTATAAACTCTCAAGGATAGCTTATAAAAAAAGCTTAGCAGATAGATTATACCTTATAAGCTCATATGACCAAAACAGACCTGTTTTGAAACAATAGTTTTTCACAAGCTTATCACCTTTTTTCACTAAATTATAGTGTTTTTTTATAAGCTACTTCGAGTAGGATTTGAACTTATAGCTTATGGCTTATCAGTTTTTCTCTCAACTTTACCTTTCTTGTCTTAATTGAAAAAAATAGTAATTAAAAATAATTTTTTATGTCATTTCATATTTATAAGCTAGTTCAACCGCTAATTGTATCAGACACTACAAATTCAACCCGCTAGCTTATCGGTAAACATCTATCAGCTAGCGTATATATCTTCTATGTGCTACCTTTTATCAAACAGAGCCTGACTTTATTTTATCTTTTGTTATAGAAATAGCTTATACATAAACCTAATCACTTATACAACAAATGTTTATACTATAAGCGCGTGATTAAGTTTTTTATTCTTCATAAACACCTGAACACCTAGAACACAAACATAATCACCTTGTCTATTCTTCATCGACACTAAAATACCCCACAAAAGTCAAAATCCCAATTGTGGCACCTAAGATAAGAACTATGTAGCACCGACACTTCTAATCAAAAGTGTGTATGGTGTCTGACACGTGTCAGTGTCCGACATTGACACATGTTTACATTCAATTATATCATTTTCTAAAAATGATTATCGGTGTCGACATGTCAGTGTCATGTCAAGTATCTCTGCTTCATATGATCAGAACAACACAAACCTAAAAATTAGTAACAAAAAATTAATTAAATAAATTATGCTACAATCGTGTATGTTACTTACAATTGTGGCATCTAAGATAAGAACTGCATAGCACCAACACTTCTAATCATAAGCGTATCCAGTGTCCAACACGTGTCACTATCTAACACGGATACATGTCATTACATTCAATTCTCCTTTTTTATTAAAATTAATGAACAAAAATGATGTTAGAATTGTTTATACCTGAGTACTAGCAGTTTGATCTTGACCATTCTCAAGCAATTTAGCCAATTCCCTCTTCGATTGCCTAACTTGTGCTTCTCTCTTATTCCTCAATAGTTTTATCCTCGAAACGGCAAGCTTCAATGCCGTTTTTCTGCATCAAACAAAACCACAAATCAAAACAAAACAATAAAATCGATTACTACGCGTTTTCTTAATTTGAAAGTGTTAAATTGAATTGAAATCGAGGGAAGGTTTTTTTTACCACTTGGCTGATTTGAAGCTTCTGTGCAACATGCTCTGTATAAAAAGGATATTTTATTCAAAGCATTCGCCATGGTCGCATCGTGTAAACCATTGCAATGAAGCCATTTTACTCGGTTTGCAGAACCAACCCTAACCCCCGACTGCCATGTGAACATCCATGTTGAGTTTTAGGAAACCCTTTTAATTGTTATTTTTGTTAGAGGGAATAGTTGAACTTATGATCCCCTTATCACTCTAATCGCTATGTCGCTCCCCCAAATTGGCAAACCACCTTATGAATCCCATTTGGAATTTGAAATTTTGAATGGACAAATGTTTAAAATGATTGAATCAGTTCAAAAGTTTTTAGTCATTAAGTTCGAGCAAACAATTATTTGTGGACCAAATTGTATATGGGCCAAACTAGAGATATTAAAAGTATTATCAAGTTTAGAACTTATTCAAATAAGTACTTCATGTTTTAATCTGATAGCAGGAACTATATCAACCCATTTAAGAACAAAATGACATATATTGAGCATAGAGCATAATAGATCCAATCCCCTCTCATTCCGATTCTCCCACATTAATCAAACCATGAATATGTATATGATAGCAATATGTATATAATATGGCAGAACCTTGCACAAAAACAATATTGAATTCGTTTGAGACATCACAAATTAAATCAGAACATTCTCTCAAAAAATTTATATTTAAACCACAACATGGTAACTAGAACAAAATCATTGACTTAACTAATTACCAAGCACAATAGGATCATTAAGATCAACATTCTCAAATCAAGAGAAGTTTAATAATGGGGATATGGCCTATATCAAGGGGGTTAGAATGTTTTTACAGTTCATGAAAGTTGTCACCCAAATCGCTCAACATGATGGCCAAGTCCATGCCTCTTATCATGGTAGGCGCAGCAGTACTAACTGGACACTCTTTCGAAAAGCCAACCTTCCCGGCTTTTTGTGCCCTAATAAGGCATTTCTTGAACTTCTTATGACATTTCACATGAGTCATTCCTGTAAAAACCATGTTTAGTCAGTTTAAAGAAGCTAAAGAGAGGTCTCAAAAGGTAATAGAAAACGTGAAGGACAATCTGAAAAATATTTCATTTCAATGTGGCACGTCCATATTTACACGTAGCTAGATAATATCTTTTTCATTCCTCAATTTCTTCCATGACATTTGAAACTTCTTAGTTTCCACATTATATTACTATGGTGTTATACTTCTCTAAATGTGCATGTATATCTATAGGGTATGAGATAAGATAAACTTAAAGGACACCACAGCAAACATAAATCAGATAGCAGCACATTTATCCGAGAACAAAAGGTATATGACATAACATTTGAGTAACTGCTCTAAAAATTGGATTCTCTGCAATCACACATTCACATATCTCGGACGGGGATGAAGACTGGTTAGCTCATATTGAGTTGATTTGATGAGGTCTAAATACGAGCCATCCAATTTTTATCTAATGGTCGAGATATCTAGACTGTGTTACTACGCTATTCTCCTAAATTCATGAAATTCACATCAGACCATCCACCAATGACAAAGAAAACTAGCAAACAACAAAATTGAAATGACAGAACACCCTATAGCAAACAGCAAAATTCTGATAACATTATAACAGAACAATCATTAGGCTTTAATTTTTAGCATCCAAGGATAAACAACAAGAATTAGCTTTCCTATTTGAACAATTTACAGAATTGAATTGACTTGATTCAACAAAAACAAAACACGTACGCATTCATAACCACTGATTACTAACATTTGTCTATAAAAAACAAACAAATTAATAAAATTAAGGTTAAAAAACGTACCGAATTTGCCAACGCAATCGTCATGAGCCATGCAACAAGCATCAATATCATCACACGGTTTCTCGCCTGGACAACCCGAATAGCCTACCCCACAATACTTCCCGTATTTGATTCCCATCGCTATAGTTTTTCATCAACACAATAACATTAACAATTAGTCATGTATTTGTACATATATCAATAAATATACTAAGATTAAGATTGAAGAATATAATCTATGTAGCACCAACATTTCTTATCGAAGACATGTTCGATATCCAACACCAGACACCCACACATGTGATTACATTGAATTATGTCATCTTGTTCACATTATTACTTGTGTCTAGTGTTTGGTGTCCGTGTCTATGTTTTATAGCTGATATAATTAAAAATGAAATGGGATTGAATGAATCTTACTGTCACACAGCTCTGCAATGCATTTCTTGCTGCAATTAGCCTGTGATCCACAACAATATAATTTGGTCAACTCAACCTTTTCAATTCAATTTACATAATTAACCACAAAATAATTACTACTCCCTCCGGTAAAAAAATATAAGAGACACTTGAGTCAACAAAATAGTAAATGTATCTGGTTGCACCAGGTACGCCAACCAGAGTACCAGATACATCAAATTTTGTTGACTAACTAACTCTTATATTAAAGACCGGATAAGACATACACACCGAGGAGGAATCTGCGAGGGAGCCGAGGAATGCAGCGGAGAGGAGGAGAGAGAGGAAGGCCAATGCGGCGGTGGCGCGTGAGATATTGCAGCTGTGAGAAGTCATTGTTTTGATTTGTGGGAAACAGTCGTGATTTGGTCTTCTCTTCTTCTTATACAATTGGGGTGTGTGATGAAATTACCAAAGAACCCTTTAGATTGCTGCAACTTGATTGGGTAGTAACTGTCCAGTGATTGTGTGATTGGAGGGCGTTAGATTCATAGAATGTTGGAATTACTTTCCTGTTTTTTAGGAGCAACAAACACCGCTATTGGTTTGTTTTTTATTTTCACAACAATTTTTTTTTTTCTTTTCACAACGGAACTTTAGATTATCATAGGCCTTCTTCCACTTGGAAATTAGAGGATTAACAAAAAAACAAATACTAGTTTTTATAAATTCGTCTTATTCATGCATTTGATACATTTGTAATTTGACCTCACTAGCAACGAGTAAGGATGTCATATGTCATGTTGAAACAAGTGATTAATGAACTTCATCAAAGATGAATTATTCGGAAGAACCTGAGTTCGATTTTTAGGTGGAATAATTTTGATCAAATTACGTCCTGGTCGAATTTCGTATTACTAAAGTCCTCTTCTCTTAAAAATTAGAGTGTTAATACTAAAAAATAGTTATGTCTCGCCGTTGAAAAAATAGCATATTAATATTGTCGGTGTTCAGAGATTTGGACAATTTGATAGCTTCGAGCAAGCCCATTGCTTCCGTCGTGGTTGTGTCATTTATATCATTTTTAAGGCGACCCCCCTCCCCCCCGTTCTATGAAGCCATTTGTTGAATTTGACTTCAAATTGTGATGTTCTGAAAGCTCAAAATCATACCGCAATTTTCGGAGGCGTACCACGATTTTCCTGGCAGAATGAATGGTTTATGCTGAAGGCAAAATCGTGGCGCGATTTTCTCAGGCGCAGCGTGATTTTTCTGGCAGAATGGATGATTTCTGCTGAAGGAAAATCGTGGTGCGATTTTGTGTAGGCGTGACGCGATTTCTAGATAAGGTTGTCGTACCTTGGGTCGGACGCAATAATCGTGGCGCGATTTTGTCTGTCACTATGTACTATATAAACATTTCAGTTCATTTTTTAGAGAGAGCTTCAAGAGAGAAAAACTTGGGAAATCAAAGGAGGTAACTTTAGGGTTGAGAGTCTTTGATTAGAGTTCTCTTGGGTTGGAAACATCGTAAACACCTTGGGTGAGTGAAAATCATTGAATGTCTTGTTCTTTTGTGAGATTGGGAAAATGGTTAGAAATTAGGTTTGTTCTTTGTGAGCTTGTTGAAACTAATTTCTTGTAACTCATTTGTAAGAACTCATTGATAGTGGATTGGAGAGATCAATCTCTCCCCCAGAATAGGTCAAGTTAGACCGAACTGGATAAACATTTCTTGGTGTGTTTGTTTCTCCTCTCTCTTTATCTTTTGCTCTGTTTTTTTTTACTCTAATACAAGGTATTCATAGAGCTTTCAATTAGGTTTTTATTTTTATTTTAACACCATATCTTTTGTTTTTTCCCTGTATCTTTTTTTTATATATAGTTTTCTTAGCATTGAGATTTATTTTCTTCCCCATATCTTTTTTTATTCCTCACATTATAATTAGGATTTATTTAAATTAGATATCCACTTTGCAAATATCTTTTAATTTAAATTTATTTCAGTTTTATCTTTTATTTTATTTTTCCTTAAAAAAAAAAACTTTTATTTTATTTTATTTTCAAAATCAGTTAGGATTCCCATAATAAGTAGGATATACATCTCAAATATGTTGCACTATAAAATTATAAATATTCCCAACCATGAGAATAAAGAACAAAAGCCGTATTTGTATTTTCTCAATATCTCTGCCTCTAGTTTTTTGGCTGCTCTAAACTGATTTACTAGGGAAGAATTGTTCTTCCTTCCTTTCAATTTTGTCAATGTTCAGAGATTTGGACAAATTAATAGCTTAGAGCAAGCCCATTGCTTCCGTTGTGGTTGCATCATTTATACCATTTTAAAAGCGAGCACCGTTTGCAAGATTAACCCTTTAAATGGTCATCATATGTTAGGCGGGAATCCACGTTGAGTTTTAGAAAACTCATTGAATTGTTATTTTTGTTGGAGGAAAGAGTTTAACCTCGATGTGTCCCTCCTCAACCATTCTATGACTCCCATGGAATCTTATATTTTGAATGGAATAAATGTTTAAAATGATCGAGTTTTAGTTATTTATAATGGAATTTGATATTTTGAATGGAATAAATATTTAGTTATTAAAAAAAAGAAGTAAAAAAATTTAATCACAATCACATAATTTGCATTTCGCGTTGGTATACGGTACACGACATTTGAGGAGTTTGATACGTATAAAAGTATATAGCTTCGGCTCGTGTCAGTTTGTAGTACTGGTACTTCTTTGTTAAGTATAGTAAGCTATCAATAAATAAAAATTACAAGAATTTTGAAACAAAACTTAACACTATCTCTGCTCCGTTATTGAACTCTTAATATTTTAATTAAATTAATTAATAGTACAAAAAAGTAAAAACATTATAGTAGACAGCTCACAGCTGCAACAAACTAACATAGTTTTCAAAACCATTTTTTATATTTACGTATCGCTTTTTTTCTTCTTATTTATCAGTGTTATTTTGAATGAAACGTTCTCTTTCTTCAAATTTCACTGAGGTTTTCTTGCAAAATTTATTTGCTTCATCGGATGTTATTCCTTTTTTTATCTCCTACTCTTCTTTCTTCGATCTTCACCCACTTGTCTCGGTTCTTCAGTTTTCACAAATTACATGAGGATTTGTGCAACGCAACTCGCAAAAGTAACACGAACCAGTACACAAGTAGCAATTTGTGGTTCACAGCATGTCAACAGAATTAATTACTCTCTTCAGTCACTGTCATTAGCAAAAACGTCACTTTTGAGATTCATAGAATAACTAAAAAATTACTTTTTGCTAATAATAGTGACCAAAGAGAGTATTTGATTATGGTTTTAATTATTAAGTTTGAGCAAACAATTATTTGTGGATCAAGATTGCATATAGGTCAAACTAGAGTTTTTTTTTTAACAAGAAATTAAAAGTATGATCATGTTTACAAATTATCCATGAAAGGTATTTCATCTTTAAATCTGATTAGCCAGAACTATATTAACCAATAAATAACAAAATGACATATTTTGCATACTAGTATGAATACCATGCACATATTTCACATATGGCTCCTTAAATTATTATTTCTTTGAGAGAATATGGCTCCTTAAATTGTTGAGCAATGTTTATACCAAAAAAAAAAATTGTTGACCAATGTAATTACATCCAATAATAGCCACATCCATTCTCCTCTCATTCTCTCACATTATTCAAACCATCAATATGCATATGACAACATTATGTGTGTTGATTTCATTATTCTGTGAGAAACACTTTTGTCATTAATCTCTTCCTATAGTATGATAAAACCTTGCACATAAACACTATTGGATTATTTTTGTGACATCACAAATTAAATCACAACATGGTAACAAGAACATAAACATTGGCTTAATTAAATACCAAGCTCAATCAATAAGATCATGAGTTCAACATTCCCAAATCATGAAAAGTTTATAAATGGGGATATGGCCTGTATCAAGTGGGTTAGATAAATTTTTCTACACCAGGAATGTTGCCACCCAATTCGCTCAACAAGATGGCCAAGTCCATGCCTTTTATCATGGTAGGCACGGCGACACTGGCCGGACACTCTTTCGAAAATCCAACCTTTTTGGCTTTTTGTTCCCTTATTAGGCAGTTCTTTAACCTCTTATGGCATTTCACATGAGTCATTCCTGGAAGAAGAAAAAAAACATGTTTAGTTAGTTCAAAGAAGTTAAAGAGAGGTCTCAAGTGAATAGAAAATGCTTGTAAAAAAAATGTGAATAGAAAATGTAAAGGAGAAACGGTAAAATGATCATTTCGATATGGCATGTCACCGTTTACATATGTAGCTAGCTAGATAATGTCTCTTTCATTCCTCATTTCCTTCCATAACATTTGAAACATCTAAGGTAATTAATATATGTATGTATATACGGGGTATATGTATCCACAAAATTCTAATGGTGTAGGGATGGGTGGGAGGAATACATGCATGTGTGGACTTGACTGGGTTTCATCACTTGTGAGATTGGGGAACGAGACTTTTACGATAGAACATACAGCTCTAAAAGTTGCGTCAAGCAACATGGTTAAACATGAGAAAGCATGTTATGATAATCAACATACTTTTATACCATTTGCTTTTGACATGTTCACTTCCTAGCACCAGAGGTTGTTGACCTTCTACATATAGTTCAAAGGGTCTTGCATAGAAATGTCATGTCTCCTAAGTCCATGAATATTGTGTTTATGTGGATTGATTTTGTCATTCAAAAAGGCCTAGCGGTTGCCCCCAATGTTTGCAATTCACAAATTATGGTTCTTGAAACATTGTGCTCTTTTGTGAATGTTTTGAAGTGAAGTGACTATAGTATATGATAGAAGACACTATTGCAAACAACAAAATTCCGATAACATCATAAGAGAACAAGTAACAAGCTTTTTAGGACCCAATGATACACAACAAGAATTAGCTTCCACTTGAACAATATACAAACTGAACTAAATTGATTCAAAAAAACAAAACACCTACACAATCATAATATACAAAAGACATAAACTCTCAAGAAGAATCCATGCAATGATAAAAAAACCAATCAAGGATGTCATGACAACAAAAATTTCAAAATGCAATCAGACATAAATGGAAATAAATAACAAAATTAACAAATTTTCCACCATCCCAAAAACTAACATAACCACTAGTTACTAACATTTGTCTATTTAACAAACAAACAAATTAATAAAATTAAGAGAAAGAATGTACCGAATCGATCAACGCAGTCGTCATGACCCATGCAACAAGCATCAATATCATCACACGGTTTCTCGCCTGGACAACCCCAATAACCCACTCCGCAATACTTCCCGTACTTGATTCCCATTGCTGTAGATTATTTGATCAACACATTAACATTAACAGTTAGTCGTATGTGTATATACATTGAAACATATAATCTATGCAGTACAGACACTTCTCATCAAAGATGTTTCCAATATTAAACACGCAAAACCAAAGCATGTAATTATATTGAATTGTATTATTTAAAAAAAATTATTATCGATGTTGCAATATGTCAACATTGGTGTTCGGTGTCCGTAGTTCATAGTTGATATAATAATAATGAAATAGGAATGAATGAATCTTACTGTCACACAACTCTGCAATGCATGTCCTGCTGCAATTGGCCTATAATCCAAAACAATATTATTTTGTCAATGTTTTCAATTCAATTGTTCTAAATCCAATTTACATAATAATTAACCACAAAATAATTACTACGTCCTTAGGTTACATACACACATATATTAAACAAAAATTGATATATCTGATTGGATCACATAATAAACCAGATACATTCGGTTGTCTTTTATATTTAAGATGGAGAGGTCATACATACCGATGACGAATCGGCGACCGCAACATTGGTGGCGACTGGGGCATTTGCGATTGGGGAATTGGCGACAGAGGAATCAGCTACGATGGAGAGGAGGAGAGAGAGGAGGGCAAATGCGGCGGTGACGCATGAGATATTGATGCTGGAAGCCATTTTTGTGGGACAAAACAAACGTGATTATGTCTTCTCTTCTTATATCGTTGGTGTGTTTGTTTCTAACGTTTGTGTCTTGAAAGATCGTTGCAACATGATTAAGATTGGATGGGCCACATACACTTTCGTTTATATTTAGAATGTTTTTCATGTAAAAAACGGAGTTACATTCATAGAATAGAATGATACAATACTTTCCTCTTTTTTAGGCGAGACTAAAACTGCTATTCTTGGTACTCCGTGTCCATTCATTGTACTCACGAAAACTGTTGTTTTATTGCTTTATTTTCACTTCCTAATTACTCCTTCCATCTTGCAATAGATGACTATTTGACAATGCGCACTATTGACTTAACATATCTTAATAATATACAAATGTGAAGACACAGATAGGAAAAAAAATTTGCACCAATCCAATGTGTCATAATTTTAAGCCTCCTACAATAAATTCTCATTTTTTATAATCTCATTCTATCATCACTTATAGTAATAGGGACCACAAAACCATAACAATTTCAAATTTACACAATAAAAAAAACATCAAAATGCATTTTATGGTATTAAAATTTGAATGAGTTGTTTTCCCTCCAAGAAACATGTGCTATCAGGCCTACTTCCAGCAAAAAAACAAAAATCCAATTTGAATTGCAGCCCATTTCAGACCCGGCCCAGCTCAAAAGTCCAACCCGGCTGACCCTTTTTCAGTGGCATTAATTGCAATTTCTGAAAAGAAACATCCTTTCCCTTCTTCTCCGCCGAAACTCAAACCCTAATACTCAAAGTTGAAAAAATCAGAAGCTATAAGACAAACACCATCAAAACTCAAACTGATATGATCCAGATAAAATATTTCCGAATTGATGATTGAATATCCAACCTGTCGTCGTCGCCTCTCACCCTAAAACGAAAATTGCCATTCAAAGTGCTTTCAACCCAGTTGAATTCAGATTTTTTGCAAAGCAAATCTGCTAAAATCAGTATTGGAGGAAGGGATTGAAGATAAGGATGAGGTTAAAATCAAATGAAGAGGTAAAAAATTTCACCCAATTCGATTTCAATTTTTCCCCCCCAAAATCAATCCCAAATTTTAATGTTTTTTAATTCAACCCTAACCCTAGGTTTTTAGTATAAAAGGGGGTATTGTGTGTCTGTTCAGACTTGCCCCAGCATTGCAAATGTTAACATTGCACTGCTTTCTTTCTCCCTCATTTTAATTTTCAATTTCATATTTGTTTAGTTTTGGGGTCTTAAAACTTTTAATTTTAATATTAGAAAACAATTTCGAAACTGAGAAAAATGGCTAATCTTGATGAGTTTTCAACAATTTCTGAAATATCAACTGAAAAAACTTTTTGGAATTTGAAAGCAAAGGTGATTCGATTATGGAAAATTTCTGATTTTAACAGAAACACTTTGCCATTTTCGACTGAAATGGTTTTGATGGATGAAACTGGAAACATAATTCATGCTACCATTAAGAAAACTCTTCTCTACAAGTTTAAAAACGACATTTTTGAAGGAAGATGCTACAACTTTGAAAACATGGGGGTTGCTGATGAGTCAATAAATTAGTATTTTTAATATGTTATTTGAGTTTATTTTATTTAGATTTGATTTAGTTTTATTTAAATATTATTTCCTTTTTGAATTATTCTACTTCAATTGCAAATTATTATATTTCAGGAACAAATATCTAAAGATTTAGTCTTGGAGCAGAAGAAAGAGGATTAAGAGCTGATTCGGGATGAAAATACGAAATATGGGACAAAAATATGTCACTCCCCAAAGTCAGAGACATGGCACGGCCCGTGCCACCAGCAGCACGACCGTGCCATCCTTCAGAGTGCTCTTTTGCTGCTTTTGCTTCCCGGACAAGCTACCTATTAGTTTACTTCTGACCTAAAAGCCCATGGTTTCTTGTGAAGCATTCTATTGTTATATTTCTTAGGGCTTAAGTCTTTGTAAGCTATAAATAGAGTAGCTAGCTATCACAACAATTCATCTTTTGTTCTTGGAATTCAATAGTGACAATTGTCTTTCTTAATAAAAGTTCTTCTTTTACTTTCTTGTTATTTATTTTATGTTCTTCTTCTCCTCTTCTATGATTACGATGATCATGAGTGAGTAGACCTTTCTTGTCTTGGGATTGTTGGATAAGTCTAATGACGTAATCCTAATCAAACCAAACCATAAACCCTAATTTTATATAAATCTACTTTCTAATCTAATTCA
>Ga0228710_1007897_pt1 | contig 15513 bp, 9 predicted proteins | sample MedpolnodulmetaG_FD_177995 | JGI IMG/M metagenome (GOLD analysis project Ga0228710, IMG submission 177995) | Root nodule microbial communities from Medicago polymorpha collected in Santa Monica, California, United States - pink nodules | ecosystem: Host-associated > Plants > Roots > Nodule... | reverse complement strand
GATAATTGTCCTATGAAGAACTAATTTCAAATCCATTCCATTTGAAATGGAACAACGTCTACAGCAATGTTACTGTTATTCTTGTCTTGATGTAGAGACAAATTGCAGAGATGGTGGTTGCAGAGGCGTGCGCACAGTTAGTGGTTGTACACTTCGTACACTGTACTTTGTCAACTCTGGTGAAGTAGCTTCTGGTGAGATGCTTCTGATAACCTTGCTTCTGATGACCTTGCTTCTGATGACGTGTCTTCAGGAGCTCTTTCTTCAGACTCGTTTCTTCAGACGCATTTCTTCCAGACGCTCTAAGCTTCAAATAAAATTCCTTTGCTCTTTGACTTGTTCAATCAGAATCTTTATGAATAAAACATTGATTTTGGATCATGTACACTTGAACAAATTTTTAGCTATCCAATTGATAATTTTTAATACCTTGTTATCATCAAAACTCAAGAGGTGATTTTGCGAAACACCCTGTGTTCCAACACACAACCCTCAGATGCTCAGCATGCTCGTCTTCTGACTTCGAATACACCAAAATATCATCTATAAACACTACCACAAAACTGTCCAGAAAAGGATGAAATATTCTATTCATATATTCCATGAAGACACCTGGCGTGTTGGATACTCCAAATGGCATCACAGAATACTCATAGTGTCCATACCTCGTTCGGAACGCGGTTTTGGATATATCTTCCGCCTTCACTCTAATCTGATGATATCCCGATCTCAAATCAATCTTACTGAACACTTCCGCACCAACCAGCTGGTCCATCAAATCATCAATCCTCGGAAGCGGATACCGATTCTTAATCATCACCTTGTTCAACTGTCGATAATCCACACACAACCTCATGCTTCCATCCTTCTTCTTAACCAACAACACTGGAGCACCCCACGGAGAAACACTCGGTCTAATAAACTGCTTCTCAAGTAACTCTTCTAATTGCTTCTTCAATTCACCAGACTCTGATGCAGACATCCGATACGGCGCAATCGAAATCGGACTCATTCCTGGTACCAAATCAATTGTAAACTCAACTTCCCTCTCTGGCGGTATCTCAGTAATGTCGTCCGGAAAAACTTCTGGAAACTCTTGCACTACTGGCAAATCACGAATTCCTTTCTCACTACTTTCCTTCAATGAAGCAAATATCATAAACACACAAGATTCACCGTCTAAAGACTTCTTAACTTGCTCCGCTGTCAAGAACTTCCCCCTAGCTCATCTACCGGCTTTGAAAATGTTATACTCTTGGTTAAGCAGTTAATGCTAACACCAAAAGACAGCATCCAATCCATACCAAAAATCACATCCATATGCTTCAAAGGAAGACACACAAGATCCAACTCGAAATCAACATCACCAAAATTAACAGGAAACCTAGCACACACCAAGAAAGTAGTCACCGAACCACTAGCCTGGGTGTTGATAACCATCCCTCGCAACAACGGAGTTACAACCAAATTCAAACGCTCAACACAACTAGCCGAGATAAAAGAATGAGTAGCACCAGTATCAATAATTGCAATCAAAGGAGTACTATTGATAAAACACATACCTCGGATAAGATTATCTGGCTGTTCCACCTCTTCCGCATTCAATGCAAACACTTTTACCGCCGCCTTCTTTGGCTTGGTACACTTAGTCATGATATGACCCTTCTTACCACAATTGTAACAAGTAATCTCCTTCTTGCACTCAAAAGACTTGTGCCCCGCTTGCCCACACTTGAAACAACTCTCGTCCTTCTTGCAATCATTAGAGTAATGACCCAAAGTTCCACACTTAAAGCATCTGACATTAGCTAAACTCGGCTTAGAGCCTCCACCCACCTCTTTCTTCTTTCCTTTGTCCTTGTTGTACGGTTTCCCAAATCCATGACCCTTTCCTCTCTTGTTGTTCACCGCCTTTTAATGGTTCACCTTGGCCTTACCGGCGTCATCAAACATATGACACTTGTGCACCAAAGTATCGACATCTCTAATCTCCTGAACACACATATACTGATAGATCTCCGGCCTAAGCTCACTTTCAAACTTCACACACTTAGACGCATCGCACCCTTAGCATTAATGTACGGACAAAACCTCGAAAGTTCCTCGAACTTAGCCGCATACTCAGCCACAAACGAACTCCCTTGCTTCAAGTTCAAGAACTCCACTTCCTTCCTAGTCCTCAAATCCTCAGGAAAATACTTCCTCAAAAACTCAGTCTTGAACATTGCCTAAGTCACGACCTCTTCACCGGTCTCAAGTCTCCCCTTAGCATTAGTCCACCAAAACTCAGCTTCCTTAGCAAGCATGTGGGTAGCCAACCTAACCTTCTGATAATCACTAGTCACCATAGCACAGAAGATCCTCTCCATGCCTTGCACCCATGTCTGAGCTCCCTCTGGGTTAAACCTTCCCTTGAACGTTGGTAGATTGTTTCGCAAGAAACGACCGAGCCTCCGCTCCTCAGCTTCTCCCTCATTCTGACGACCAATCGCCGCCTGCTCATTGGACTGAGCCAACACCTGGGCCATTGCAGCCAAAGCCTGTGCAATCGCACCATCATCTCTGCCACCAGCCATCTGACTTCTACACAAAACCAACCAACAGATAAGAGCAACAGCACAACAAAACAAGTACCGAAGGTAACCCCTTTACCATTCGCGTACAAACAGGAAATTCAACAAATACTAGTCCGGACAAGACCGACCACAGCTCTGATACCAACTTGTAACAACCTATTTATATTAAAGTGATAATACACGCGAATAATATAAATATTCAAGAAATAGACGCCACGTCTTCACATAAAATTCAAATAACATGCATATATAAAATTCCTCAACAGTCGTAGAGGATAAAAGTCATACATCTCCAAAATATACATGTCATAAGATCAATATACATCATCATAAAAATCTCCAAGTCCCAACATATGGGCAAAACTCAACAACATAAATCCAACATAACCAATCTAGAATAATCATAAAGACAGACATCCTAGATCAGAGCCTACTTTACGACTCAAGAGAAAACGATAACGGAGATAGCTCCCGCTATCCAAGCACTCACCAAGCAAACTACTCCTGCACTCCGTCTACCCATTCATACAAACAGGTAGGCGGTCAAAACCACTTGGGGTAAGCTTCGCATCAATCATAATCAACATAAACAGTGTAGAATATATATATATATATTCACATGTATACAAATTTCACCTCATTACTATTACCAAAATGATTGTCATCAAATATATTCACCAAGTGTATGAGCACAAGCTAGTAAGACATGCAATTGGAGTCTAGTCCAGATATTCACAATCATCAATAAAATCCACCAATGTACATATAGACTAATCCACATAATCACAACTTTCACCAAATTTCCAATGCACAAATTCACCAAGTCGCATATTCAATTATGTTACGACTCACCAATTATTCAAATGCATGCAATGTTCTAGACTCTTCTAGATTCATGCGGTACCAAATCACCTCAAGGTCGTCACCTTCGATGCAACAAAAACATCGTATGTAAGATTTCACACCTGTCTTACATTTTGGATATAAACATCCGTCACCATCAGTCATGTATGCATGAACATATGACTCGACTCAATGCATATGTTCACACAAACAATTCACCATATCATCACCAATCATTTAGCATATATGCATTCACCAACAATTCACCATCACTTGACATATATGCAATCACCAACAACATTCACAATTCAATTAACATATATGTATTCGCCAACAACATCTCAATCAATTAACATATATGCATTCACCAATATCAACTTCTTCACATAGTTCAACATACAACTTCTCACAATCCAAGTAAAGAATAAAATATATCACCTTATGATAAACATCATATTCACCACCTAACAATCATTCACATATCTTCATTCAATCATATAAAGCTATTCACGAAAGGTTTGCAAAGTAATCGGCCTTAACGACCATTTTCGACAAAGTTCGACTCTCATTTTACAACTTTAAAACAATTGAGACAAATGAACCAAAACCAAGTAAATAAACTCTAGGGCCTCGACTATGTATACACTTAGATCACATATGAGTGTAGTTAGATATACATGTGCGTTTCACCGGCTGACTACGACAAAATCATAAAGTTACGACAAGTTCGTATCATTTCTTCTATATTGCAAAACCAAATCATTTTCAAAACAAAACCAAGTTAGATTCAACAAGACATAGGTTAAATACTCTTAAACCTCTTAATTAAACTCCTAATACTCAAGTTTTGAAGTTTGGAAACATTCCATAAGTTTTGGGTTGACTTAGAAATAGTTGTGCTATATTTCCATAAAATTTCTCCAAGACCCACTTGGAGTGTTTTCATCATAACTCAAAATATAAAAATCATTTTGATGTCAAACCAAAGCCATTGGAAAGCTAATTCAATTATCTAAAACTTTCATGTTTACACCAAAAGCCAATTCAAAACAGAAAAGGTCGAAACATGTGAATGTTTCCCGGATTTGGCTGACAGAAAATCGGTGGCCGAATTGCAGCATTCGGGGCCCGAATTTTGTCGAACCAAAGCTGGAAAGACAGCCCAGAATTCGGTGGCAGAGTTTGGCAGTTCGGTGGCCGATTTTGGGCTTCTCAGAAGTTCAAAAATCAGCTTAACAATGCGTTTTTCACTTAAGAATCACTCTTAAATCACTAATCTCAAACACAACACTCCGAGATCAATTCAAAACATTGTCTAGGGTCATAGCACTTGTAATACCCACTTACACCACTTCAAATTATCAAGTTCACACCAAAATTATAATCAACCCATTTTTATTCAAACTCATGAAAGAACAACAACTTCATCACAACTTACTTCATACCCAATCCATGATATGAAATTAACAACAACAATTAACAACAACTACAACTCATAGTCTTCAATTGAGCATAATTCACAAACTACTCATTTATATATATCATGAACATGAAAATTCATCATCAACAACTCAATTCATACCACAAATCCGTAATTATGATCATCCAAGGTATGAATCATCAACAACAACACCTCATGACAACAACAACATCAATCAAACATGAATTCATCAACAATCCATCAACAACGATTCATTCTTCATCAATTTTGGGTAAAACACAAGTATACATGTATATACATCATAAACATGTAAAATTTAACATTAACAACATAATTATCTTCAAATTCATATACCCAAACATTGCATCCAAACATAAGTACGAATTTCACCAATTAAAATCACAATAATCACTTTTCACAATTAAGCACTTATGCATATAATTAGAAAAGAAATTAAACTAAGAGATTATGATTGAAATCTAACCCCCTTACCTCAATAAGCAATAATCCTAGTAAAAGGTTCAATTAAGCTCCTAGAATCTCTATTGTAACGCCTTGTTTATTTATCTGATTATTTTAGTTGAGTTTAGAGTCTTTTATATGATTTATGTTGAATTATGTTGATTGATGTTGACAAGTGACATGTTGTTGTGTATTAATATTTTATTAAGTGGCTTTATTTTATTATTTAGTAGGATGGGTTGGAAGTTAAAATAATAAGACTTGTAGGGGGCTGAATTAGAATTAATTAGAATTAGGTGGTGTTAAGTCGAAAATCTGTTGAGATAAAAAGAAAAGCAAGAGTCGGACACAAAAACTAGGTTTTTACAAAGTCTTTGGGAGAGAAGAGAAGAACCAAGAGAAGAGGAGAATCAAGAGAAGGGAGGGCTTGTAGAATCTTGCAATCACTTAATCTAAGGTAAGGGTGGGACTAACATTCTCTAATCTTAGGTTATGTAATTCTGAAACTGAATTTGACAGGTTGTTGTTGTTGTTTTGTGGATTTGGGAATTAGGTCATGGGGTAGAAATTTGGTTGTTAATGGTGTAGGAAGTCCATAGAATTTGTGTATAATTGATGTTCAGGTTATAGAATCATCACAGGTTGAGTTTCCTATCAAATTTAGGATTGGGTTGGATGAAAATTGGGTTTTTGGGGTGAAAAATCGCACTTCCCGACAGAAGTTTGTCATAACTCGCCAATGCGAGTAATCTGCTCGCCACGGCGAGCTACAACGTGACAGAGAGCAGTGTTTTCTCGCCATCTACTCACCACGGCGGACGATGTGTGGCAGAGAGCAGTGTTTGCTCGCCACGTGCTCGCCACTACGAGTAACCTAGCTCGCCACTGCGAGTAAGTCCGCCCGCGAGGCGAGTTGTTCAGTAGTAGTGCACCTTTTTCATGTTCTTGCGTCTTTTCCACGTGTTTCTGTTTTGGATTAGCCTTTGGTGTGTACATGAGAGTCTTAGGTAATACTGTCAGTTTCAAAAGGCTTTGTTTAACATGAATAATTTGAGTTATGAATTATTATATGAATGTACGCATTGATGAATTATTATAGGAATGCTTATGTTAATTATTATGATGTTATATGATGTTGCCCATAGACAATGAATATTATGGAATTATATTGTGGAGTCGTTGTTGTGTCGTTGTCGTTGATATCATCAAGTCGTTGATGTTGTATAAGTTGTTGAGTCCATGCATACTCATATAAAGTTGGGGCTCATGCCCTGTTGAATGTTTAATCATTCATACCACGTTGATTTGAGAGCCTATGCTCTACACGTTGATTTAAGAGCCGATGCTCTACACGTTGATTTTAAGAGTCATTGCTCTACACATTGAATTGAGAGTCTATGCTCTAACACGTTGATTAGTACCACATGCATACTGCATAGTCAAGTTGTTGTTGAGTCATTGCATTGTCGTCGTCGTCAGGTTGTTGAGTTGTTGTCGTTGATTTAATGCCAAGTAGAAATAATTGAACAATATGTGAAGTAATTATTATTGCTTAGTTAAAGTTGTTTATGTTGTTAAATTCCATTGATGAATTATATGCTTATTATTATTGAATGTGAAATCTCACCCCTTCTGTTTGAATGTTGCCTCTACATGGATAACGTGCAGATAACCAGGATTAGCTGCTGATGTGAGTTGACTCTCTCGTGCATCGTCTTAGGGTCGCTCTGATACGTAACAGGATGGGGATATTTGTTATGTTTTCCACTGTTGCGTATTATTTTTGAACTATGTTGTTGAACCTTTTGAATTGAGATTTTCATTAGAATTGTTTATGTTGAGGCCGTAGTGCCAAAGTTGTTGAATAAGAATTAAATTTTCCGCTGCGATGTTTTGTTAAAGTGGTTTTAATAAATAGTGACTTTACTCTATTTATACTTGAAATGTAGTGTGGCATTCCATTTTACGTTGAATACTCTGATTTAAGTGTATTATTTACATTGTTGGAAAAACGGGGTGTTACATCTATCACCTCTTGGTTCCTCAAGCTTCTCTCTTCAAACCCTCTTCTCTTCCTCCTGCTCTTTCTCTCTCTACCTTTTCTCAAAATTTGTAAAATGATTGTGTAACCCTATTTTCTTTAATGACTAATGCTTATATAGTCTCTACACAATTGGGCTTAACCCTCTTAATGTCTTAATGGGCTCACAACACTTATAAACTAACTCCCAAAATTTCTATCCACTAACGGTTAAAAGTTATCGAATAATTACAGGTTCAAAACTAATTACCACTACCGAATAGTAACTTAGTAAAAATAATGGTTCTAACTTGAAACACTAAAAATAACCCTCGCCATTAAATTACTAATTTACCCTTGCTCACAAAATGACCAAAATACCCCTGAGTCTAAAATGACTATAATACCTTTCTACACCGAAATCCACTAATCCTAACCCAAAATACACACAGAGGTAATTAATCACATATAAGTACATATAAACACATATAAATAAATAACAAAATAAATCTAGCAAAAAAAGGGCTGTTACACGTCCTATATCTCTTGTGGGGTGTATGTATAAGGTTCTGGCTAAGCTTCTTGCAAATAGACTTCCCGCTGGCATCGGAAGTGTGGTGTCCGATTCACAGTCGGCTTTTGTTCAGGGTAAACAGATTTTAGATGGCATTTTGGTAGCGAATGAGGCGGTGGACGAGGCACGTCGTCTACACATGGAAATGTTGTTATTTAAGGTTTATTTTGAAAAGGCATATGACTCTGTTGATTTAAGATATCTGGATACGGTTATGCATAAAATGAATTTTCCAACCTTGTGGCGTAAGTGGACGTCTGAATGTATTGGAACGGCTACTGCTTCGGTGTTGGTTAATGGGTGTCCTACTGATGAATTTCCCATGGAGAGAGGCCTTCGTCAAGGTGACGCTTTGTCTCCGTTTCTTTTTTTGTTGGCAGACGAAGGATTCAATGTTCTTAGGTTGTCGATTATTGAGGTCTGGTTGTTTCGTGGTTACTATGTGGGTCACGATAATGCACTATGTCATTCTCATCTCCAATTCGATGACGACACACTGATTATAGGTGATAAGAGTTGGTCGAATGTGCGTTCGATACGAGCTGTATTGATGAGTTTTGAACAGGTGTCAGGGTTGAAGGTGAATTTCAATAAAAGCCTTCTGACAGGTGTCAATGTCTCAACTTCTTGGTTACATGAGGCTGCGTTGGTGTTGCATTATCGTGTGGGAAATTTTCCTTTTATGTACTTGGGGCTGCCTATAGGTGGGGATCCTCGGAAGCTAGACTTTTGGAAACCGATTGTGAACTCTATTATCTCTAGATTGTCAAGTTGGAAAAGTAAATTTCTTTCGTTTGGTGGTCGCCTGATTCTCTTGAAATCTGTCATGTCATCTCTTCCGGTTTACTTTATTTCCTTCTTCAAGGCCCCCGCAGGTATAATTTCTTCTATCAAATCTTTATTTAAATTTTTTTTTTTGGGGGGGGTGGTGAGGACTGTAGGAAAATCTCATGGGTAGACTGGAACTCTGTTTGTTTACCGAGGGTGGAGGGTGGTCTAGGCGTGAGAAGGTTGAGGGGTTTAATGTGTCTTTATTGGGGAAGTGGTGTTGGCGTATGTTGGTCGATAAGGAGGGATTATGGTATCGAGTCTTGCAGGCTAGGTACGGGGAGGAAGGGGGCGGCTGAAGGAGGGTGGGAGAGATAGTTCTTCGTGGTGGCGAATGATCACTAGTATTTGCCGTGGTGTGGGGTTGTTGGAGGGGAGTTGGTTTTAAAATAATGTGTGTAGGGTTGTAGGAGGCGGAGGTAGCACATTTTTTTGGACAAATAATTGGGTGGGGGAAGTGTCTTTGTGGGTAAAATTCCCTCGCCTTTTTGATTTGGTGGTTGATAAATGGGTGACAGTGCATCAGATGGAGAATAGGGGGTGGGCCGTTGGTGGAGGTGCTTGGGAGTGGAGGAGGTGTCTCTTAGCGTGGGAGGAGGAGACGATGTTTGATTGTGCATCTCTGTTGCATAATGTTGTTTTGCAGGACCAGACTTTTGACAGGTGGCGGTGGTTGCTCGACCTTATACATGGCTATTCTGTGAAGGGTACTTATACTTATCTAACGACGTCAGATGTCCATTCCGAGCGTGGCCGGTTTGAGGATGTGTGGCAGAAGCAATTTTCGCTTAAGGTCTCTGTCTTTGCTTGGAGACTCCTCCGCAATCGAATCCCAACTAAAGACAACCTTTTCCGTCGGTGCATCATTCCTTTCGACGACACTTCTTGCATTGCTGGTTGTGGTTCTTCCGAGATCGCGAATCATCTCCTATTTCATTGTGCTCATTTTGGTCTGGTGTGACATCGCATCTATTAGTGGCTATGTATTTCTTTTATTGCTCCGGCGTCCATCAGTGATCATCTATTTCAGTTTTGTCATTTGGCAGAGCTCCCACGTGCGATTCACTCTTTTCTGACGGTAATCTGGATGGCTATTGTTTGGGTTATTTGGATGGAAAAAAACAACAGGATTTTTAATCAGAAGATTGACACCTTGGCTCATTTAGTAGATAATGTTAAATTTATGTCTTTTTCTTGGCTAAAGACATATAAGCCTACTTACGCCTTCAATTATCATAATTGGTGGCAGCACCCTTTACCGTGTATGGGTGTTTTGCTGCAGCTTTGTTTTAGTTTTGTCTTTCTTCCGAAGTGCTCTTTTATGGCACCAGACTTTTAGCTGTATTTTTTTGTGGGTGATTCTCTTTTGCACACATTGTGCGAGATGAATCACCTTTTGTGATCTAATATATTCCATTTTGCCTTGTTCAAAAAAAGAAAAGAATCGTTAACTTGTGTTCAGAGAAATTAGAATGCATTCACACTTTAGTTAATATTAGTTCACCTTAGAATGTATGGCTTGCTCCGTAAATATGTTAAAATAATAGTTATTGAAAAATAAATAGATATTTGCACATAAAATCTTTAATACTATTTATACAAATATTTATGTTTTAAAAAACCATTTTTTGTTAAATGACACTTTAGAATAAACGAAATTGATATCGTCTTTTTCCTCGACTAGACTATATGTAAATAACTTTAAAACGAAAAATAAAATAAACAGAGCTTAGTTAATGATTATAACGTTGGATTTATGGCTTTCATCACCCTAGAATTCCTATATTGATTGAGTTGAACAAGAATTGGAATTTTATGCTCCCTCTATTCCATGACAATTGTCACGTATGCAAACACAATTGTCCAAAGGATAGTATCCACTTTCAATTTCCAAAATAAATAATTTTAATTGTTTTTTCTTCAATCGTACTATCTAATTAATAACAGTCTATAATTTTTTTAAAATTCACTTTGCACATATGATAATGAAATTGTGCAAACGGTTGTCTAAGATAATATAGTAAAATTACTATTTCTTTCTTATAGGAAAAATGCTAATGAATGCTTTAAGAAATTGGTTAAGCAAATACACATAGAAATATTGTCCTAGAAAATAGTAAGGGTCTGTTTGGTAAGGTTATTAAATGGATTTATAGTTTATAGCGGATAGCTTATAAGTTCATATAATAAAAGAAGCTCTTTTTGTCAACAATCTTTCCACCACGAGCTTATAGCTTATTTCACGGGCTTATAGCTTATTTTCCAGATGTTATTCCAAGTAGCGTTTGAGCTTATAGCTTATTATTTTTTCTTCCACTTTTACCCTTACTATTTTATTTAAAATCCTGTTTTACCCTTTATAATTTTATTATAAAATTAATTAGGTAATGATGTAATTATTAAATGCAATATACTTGTTGTTGAAAGAAGTATTTATAGCTTACGAGATTATCTTAATTTTAGATTAATATAATTGTTGTTGAGTATATCACAATTTTTATTTAAATGACAATTGAGAGAATTTAGATACCACAAATTACTTAGATTAAAGACAAACACTCGAACAATATTTTTTTTTCCATATGATTGATTTGATAAAAACAAATGTATAATGTTCCAAAATGATAAAAAAAAAAAGCAGGTTGTTCTTGTCTTCATAAAAATTAGAATGATAAAAAAAAAAGTTCTTCTATTGTCATAAAAAAGTTCTTTTATGTCATTTTACATTTATCAGCTAGTTGAACCGGTAATTTTATCAAACACTTCAATTAACTTATCAGCTATAAGTTATAAGCTATTAGCTAACCGCTATCAGCTATCCGCTATAAGCTATCAGCTAGCATATCAGTTATCCGCTATTTTTATCAAACAGAGCCTAAATTACAACTTTTTAATAGTTCTAAAATTGTTTATAATACAAAACTTCTAGTATCATTTTTTAGGACATTTATTAACAACTCTTTTAAAATCATCTTTGGATAACATGTGTGACATAGTCAACTAAAAATTTATTGTAAAACTCAAGGAGTAACATGACCGACATTTAGATGTACTTGTAAACCATTAATGTTTCCATGCTGCTAGTACAAGATCGGAATCGAATGAAGCAAATATGGTGCATGCAATTAACAAAGTAAGCTGTACTTGTCCAATACTAAGGCCCCGTTTGATTTGAGCTTATTTTGAGCTTATGAAAATTAGCTTAGGTAAATAAATAAACTTTTATTTTAATTTATAAACTCTCACTAACGAAAATTGTATCTTCATAAACCGGTTTTTCATAAACTACCTTAAAAACTTATAAATAGTACATAAAAACTTATTTATTTGCATAAGCTGTTTTATATAAGCTCTAAAATAAGCTAATCCAAACGGGCCCTAATACTACTTCTACAAAAGACGAAAGCCAAAAGCTGGGAAGCCGCATGCATGCAATTGAATGCATGTAAGCTTAGGCCATCCCGTGACACTAAAAAATGACAATGAAGAATATTTTACAGTAGATACAGAGAAAAACAAAGGACGTTTTACCAAAAGAAGGAAAAACAAGGGGCACTCAGCCCATCGTTGGTTGCACGATCCTCTATACCATTCATGTTACAAAAAACTACCATCCGTTAGTGAATCAAACAAAATTGATATATCATTATTAGAACACCTTTTTCAATCTTGACCAAAAAAAAAAAGAACACCTTTTTCAATAGCTCATCAATAATTTGAATTGGTTATATTGAAAAGAAATTACTCATACTGATATTTATTTTTTCTTTTTATAAAAGGCTCAAGAGGTGTAATGGGCATCATGAGAGAGGAAACCATTTCAACTACGTTGACACTCTAACCTCGCACAATTATCTACATACCTCAAGCAATGTTATTGATAAATAATAAGAAAAATAATAACTATGTAGAGTACAATTTTGGATGAATAGACCAAAACCCAAGTGAACAAGCATCTACCTCGTTAATAACCATATCAAAGAAAATTTGGTGGGGTGAAATCTTGGAGAAGGAAAAAAAAAGAGTGTATAGCATACAAACGAAACCTAATGAAATCTTGATATACCTTAACGGAACCTCATGTGTTGCTATATGATATGAAGAATCAGATTTAATTGTCAGCGGTTATGTTGATTTCGATTTTGCAGTTGGCCTTGATAAGACAAAATTTACTATGGTAATCTTTTTACACTTGTCGGAGGAGTGATATATGTTTTCTTTGTAAATGGGATGCAAATAAATATGCGACACGCAAAGAATGATTAGAAATAAAATATCACAAAAGACTGGGGGAGGGGGCATGAACCTGTTCGAGATACCCAAGATGCAATCAATTATGTAACCAATTTCAGTCTTAATAAATATTCATTATCTTGTTTATTGTTTAGTGAAATAGTTAATTTAATAACTTCCTTGATTAAAACTATAGACTTGTTATCATACTAGAGACTATGATAATGAGAAAAATGTATTTTAATATTTTTAATTTAAATTGTTCTTGATCATATATGTTAACTTATTAGAGTTTGACAATTGTATCATACTCTAAAAGTTAACAAAAGTTGTAACGACGGAAGAAAAATATTATATTATTCTAAACGGTTCTTGAAAGTAAAATAATAATTTATACTACCTATACGTCAAGGAGTGTTAGACATCTACCTTGATTAATATATTAATTTGATTAATCTATTACTGGTTTAGTATTTAACCTACAGGGTCACACATAGACGAGTTTCATAATTCTTACTAGAAAATTATTTTATTATTTGATGATTAGATTGGACAATTTAATTAATCAAAATATAAATTTTTAAGTGGAATATTATTGTATTTTTTGCTAGTACAAAGAATACAAATAATATATATATATATATATATATATATATATAAATAAGTTGAGAATTTTATTTTTTAAATAAATTAATTAATAAACGAAAGTTGTACGTATATATGGTAATGGACATGGTCAATGGTTGATATATATATATATATATGTGTGTGTGTGTGTGAGAGAAATTGTATTGGCCAATGGTCCTCTCAGTGAGAAATGGTTTTTCAAATAAATTAGCAGTAATATGTGTTAATTATTTTTTATAATGATTGATCATATGAAAGTAAAAGATCATTAAGATGAGTCAACACCTTCTATTTGATTGTAGTGTGTGTAACTTATAGATAGACCTTAAGTAATTTGATAACAACACACAACAAATTACAAAAATACAAATTTGCTCAAGTTTTCTAATTTCACACTACTCAAAGGTTTAGGGTAAAAATTGGTCTCGGTGTGGATACACATAGAGTCTTCATATCTTCAAAGAAATTTTCATGCTTCAAAAAATGATACGAAGGGACACTTTTAACATCTGCATATTTTTTTTATATAATTTAAGCGCAAAATAGATCTAAACGCATGTTTTGTGAACACCTTTTTTTACTTCAGAAGCCTTACCTAGTAGAAACAAAGATGAAAACCAGCCCATATGGGTAATACAAAGAACAAAACAATCTTAAAGGTTATGGTAACCATAAATCACAATCCGGATTAATACCGCATGAGAATTGCTTTTTCTAACATGTGTTTTTTCCTAAAAACACATGAAAAATACATTTTTGCCTACAAGGATAATTAACTACCGTTCAGTTTTTTCAGCTGCAATTGACTACCGCTGGCTCTCAGCTGCAGTTAACTACAACTGACTTTGTTGCACTTAAGTGCAGTTCCTGGTAGAGAATCAATTACGATTTTACGCGTTTCAGTTGAAAAATAAAAATAAATCGAGGCTTATTCGGAATGCTACGAAACTTTGCAAATCATTTATATGTATATTTATAGAGGTGTCTATAAAGTTTCATAGCATTCCATCTAAGTCTCAATTTATTTTGATTTTTCGACCGAACCCTGCAAAATCACAATATTTTTCACGTATTATGTTTAGGACAAAAAAAAACATCTCCCACAAAAAATTTGAATTTTCGACAAGAGACGAATTAAATACGAATTTATAACGCGCCTAAAACTCAAGACACCAAAACATCAAAACATCAACCAAGAAATCGAATCTTGAGATGGTTTTGTAGACACTTCTATAAAAATACATATAGAGGATCTGCAAATTTACGTAGTATTTTGACTAGGCCTCAATTTATATTGATTTTTTTACCGAAACGTGTAAACTCGCAATTATTTTTCTAACTGCATGTCCGAAAAAGTTAGATAGAGGTTGAATGTTTTCATTATTTTTTGCAGACATGTTAAGGAAATCAAAATAAATCATTTTCCACAAAAAAATTAGAATTTTCCGACAATGGACGGATTAAATATGAATTTTTAATCCGCCAAAAACTCAAGAAATCAAAACATCAAAACATTGACCTAGACATTGAATTTTAAGCTGATTTTTTTCCAGATACCTCTATAGAAATACATATAGAGGATGTGTATGGTTTTGTAGCAGTTCGAATAAGAGTCGATTTATTTTGATTTTTCAACTGAAACGAGTAAAATCACAATTGATTCTCTGCCAGGAACTGCACTGAAGTGTGTTGGAACAAAGGGTGTTTCTCAAAATCACCTCTTGAGTTTTGATGATAACAAGGTATTAAAAATTATCAATTGGATATGCTAAACAATTTGTTCAACTGTACAGGATCCAAAATCAAAGTACTATTCATAAAGATTCTGATTGAATAAGTCAAAGAGCAAAGGAATTTTATTTGAAGCGTAAAGCGTCTGGAAGAATGCGTCTGAAGAAATGCGTCTGAA